>Ga0079305_1001074_pt1 | contig 42258 bp, 39 predicted proteins | sample LMS_cellobiose_e_FD_79183 | JGI IMG/M metagenome (GOLD analysis project Ga0079305, IMG submission 79183) | Rumen-fistulated moose microbial communities from Alaska, USA - LMS_cellobiose_enrichment | ecosystem: Host-associated > Mammals > Digestive system > Stomach > Rumen fluid ... | reverse complement strand
CAGGCGCCGCGAGTGGCGGAGACGCGGGGACAGCGGGATTTGAGGCACGCTGGATTCGAACCACGGTTTTGCGCAGCGTTCGGCGGGATCGCCGCACAGCGCGGCGCAAAACCATATCGCGGCACAGGCGCCGCGAGTGGTTCGAATCCTCGGCGTGCACAGCCAAAGAAACAGGGGGGACTATGTCCCCCCTGTTTCTTTGGCTGGGATAGCTGGATTCGAACCAGCGCATACAGGAGTCAAAGACCTGTGCCTTACCGCTTGGCGATATCCCATTCCCCTGTATTATAGCACACGGCGGGCGTCTCTGTCAATCGTGCGGGGGAATTTTCCGGAAATTGCGGCGAGTTGGCGGCGTACCGTTGCATCTTTCTTCCGGGTGTGATATAATCAAGAAGAATCCAAATCGCCGCGCACGCGGCAGGGAGACAAACGATGGAGAAAAAACAGATCACGTTCCAGAACGGCAGACTGGCGCTCTCGATCCTCGCCGACGAGGCGGGGCTGTGGTGCGAGGGTGTGACGAACACGGACAGCGGCTACCGCTGGGAGAACGCGCGGCGGCGCGTGCCGCTCTGCGCGGTGCCCGGCTTTGATTTCGCCGCGGCGGTCGTCACGGCGCGGCAGGAGGCGGCGGCCGACGCGGGGGTGCCTGTGTATAATCTGCTGCTCGACTGCACGGCGGGTGCGCGCACGGTGACGGTTATTCTGCGCGCCTATGCCGATCTGCCGCTTTTTCGTATCGAGCTGCGTCTGAGCGGCCGCTTCGGCGGCGAAGCGGCCGCCGAGGCGGCCGCCGCGAAGGAGAGCGGGATCGAGACCGCGCCGCGCGCGGCGGCGGCCGCGCGTCCGGAGGTGCTCTTCGCCTGTCCGCTCGGCGAGCGGCATCTGAAGCTGCGCACGGTGCAGCTGCGCGACGTGACCGACGCGAACAACATTCTCGTCGCCGAGAGCGCGACGACGGTCTACACGCGCCGCCGCGAGACCGCTCGCGGGCAGTTGTTCTTCCTCGACGCTTATCTGGCGGGCGAGACGATGCTGCTCGTCAAGGAGGCGCCGTCGCTTGGTGCGCGGCTCTCGGACGGCGCGTGGGATCTCGCCGTGGAGGCGGGCGCGTCGGTGACGGCGGCCGGCCTCGGCGCGGATTTCACAGCGGAAGCGGACTACACGCCCGAGGTGCCGCTGTACGCGGCGACGGTCGGCGTTGGCGGCGGCGCGGAGGCGCTGGAACGCGCGTGGCGCGAGCAGTACCGGCGCGACATGCACGAGACGGCCTCGCGCGGCCTGATTGCCATGTCGAATACCTGGGGCGACCGCCATCAGGACGCGGCGGTCTGCGAATCGTTCATGCTGGAGGAGCTCGCGCGCGCGGCGGAGATGGGCGTCGGTGCGGTGCAGATCGACGACGGCTGGCAGCACGGCGTGACGGCGAACTCCAAGCTGGCGAAAAGCAGCGTATGGGGCGCGGGCTACTACGCCTTCGATCCGGATTTCTGGAAGGTCAACGAGTCGAAATTCCCGCGCGGGCTGCGCCCGCTGCGCGAAGCGGCGGACGCCGCCGGGATCCGTCTGGGGCTGTGGTTCTCGCCCGATCTCAGCGGGGACTACGCGATGTGGGAGCGGGACGCGGAGACGCTGCTCGGCCTGTGGCGCGAGAGCGGTATCCGCTTCTTCAAGCTGGACGGGATCAACATTACCTCCAAGCAGATCGAAACGCGGCTGCTTGCCATGGTGCGCCGCGTGCACGAGGCGAGCGGCGGCGCGGTTTCCTTCAATTTCGACATCACGGCGGCGCGGCGCTGGGGCTTCCTCTATCAGCGGCAATACGGTACGGTCTTCGTCGAGAACCGCTATACGGACTTTGCCAATTACTATCCGCACGCGACGCTGCGCACGGTGTGGATGCTCAGCCGCTACGTCCCGACCGCGCGGCTGCAGATGGAGCTTCTCAATCTGCGGCGCAACGCGGAGAAGTACGCGGGCGATCCGCTCGCGCCGGGCCTTTACGGCATCGACTGGGTCTTCGCGTCCGTGATGTTCGCCAATCCGCTTGTCTGGATGGAGATGTCCTGCCTCGGCGAGGCGGACCGGCATACGCTCGGCGCGATCATGGCGGTCTGGCAGCCGCTGCGGGAGGAGCTGGCGCGGGCGGACGTGACGCCGCTCGGCGAGGAGCCGGACGGCGTGGCCTTCACCGGCCTGCGCGCGTCGCTGCCGGATCGGGAATACGTGCTGCTCTTCCGTGAGGCGGGCGAGGCGGCACGGTATGATTTTGCCTTCCCCGCGCCGCGCGGTTCGCGCCTGACGACGCTCTGGCAGAGCGGCGGGGCCGAGGCGCGTCTGGCGGGCGAGACGCTGCACCTTGCGGCGCCCGAGGCGCGTTCGTTTGTATTATTGCGCTGTGAATAACGGCGGGAACAGGAGATCCATATGACTTTTTCACAGATGTTCGGCGCGGCCCGCTGGGTGGGCGCGCCGGCCGGGGCGGAGGCCTCGGCCTGCTTCCGTGCTTCCTTTTCTCTTGAGGAGTGTCCGGAATACGCGGAGCTGACGATCGTCGGGCTCGGTTTTTTTGAGGCGGCGCTGAACGGCGCGGCGGTGACGGACGAGCTCTTTCTGCCGTTGAACTCGGATTTTGCGCCGCGCACGGTGATGATCCGCGGCGAGGCGTGGGATGAGGTGACGGCGCACCGGCTCTACTGCCCGTTTCTGAACGTGACGCCGCTTTTGCGCACGGGAGAGAACGTGCTCGAGGTGATGGTGGGGACCGGCTGGTTTGCGGAGACGAAGCTCTCTCCCTTCGGCGGGCTGCGTCTCGTCTTCTCGCTCGCGCTGCACTATGCGGACGGCGCGGTGCGGTACGTCGTCTCGGACGGCCGCGTCAAAACGAAGGCGGGCTATATTACGGAGAGCCATCTGCGCACCGGCGAGACGCACGATTACGCCGCCTTCCGCGAGGACGAGGGCTGGCAGGACGCCCCGGAGCTTCCGCCGCTGGAGACGGACTATCTGTATTCGAACTGTCCCGCCGACCGCGTGATTCGCCGCCTGACGCCGACGCTCGTCGGCGAGGCCGACGGCGTGCGCGTCTATGACTGCGGCGAGAACACGACCGGCTGGCCGGTGCTGATCGACCGGGCAGAGGCCGGCGAGGAGATCGAGATCCTCGTCTCCGAGCGGCTGACGGCGGACGGGCGGCTGGAGGAAAAGCACATGCACGGCCAGCACCTGCGCGTGATCTCGGACGGGCGCGGCCGCGTCCTCCATCCGCGCTTCACGTGGTTCGGCTTCCGCTATTTCTCGGTGCGCGGCCGCGCTGAGCCGACCTCCGTCTGGGTGATCCACGCCGACGTTGCCGTCACCTCGGAATTCCATTCCGACAGCGCGGTGCTCAACTGGCTCTACGAGGCGTATCTGCGCGCGCAGCTGACCAATATGCACGCCGGCATCCCCTCGGACTGCCCGCACATCGAGCGCTGCGGCTACACCGGCGACGGCGAGCTCTGCTGCGACGCGGCGATGACGATGCTCGACGGCGAGGCCTTCTACCGCAAGTGGATCGGCGACATCTCCGACTGCCAGGACCGCCTGACGGGGCACGTGCAGTACACCGCGCCGTACGTCCGCTGCGGCGGCGGCCCCGGCGGCTGGGGCTGCGCGATCGTCGAGGTGCCGTACACGTTCTACCGCCACTACGGCGACGCGGAGCCCTTCGCCGCGATGTACGGTCAGATGCTTCACTACTTCGACTATCTTGACGCGCACAGCGAGGAGCGGCTCGTCACGAGCGACCGCCCCGGCGAGTGGTGCCTCGGCGACTGGCTGGCGCCGGGCAAGACCGTGATCCCGGAGCCGTTCGTCAACACGTATTTTTATATGAAATCGATCGACCGGGTGCTGGAGATGCTGCCGGTGATCGGCCGCGAGGCCGACGCGGCGGCGCTTATGGCGCGCCGCGCGGCGCTGGCCGAGGCGATGACGGCGGCGTATTTTGACGAGGCGACGGGCGACTTCTGCGGCGGCGTACAGGGCGCGAACGCCTTCGCCGTGGACGTCGGCCTCGGAGACGCGCGCACCTATGCGAACCTCGCCGCGCACTACCAAAAAACGGGCATGTACGACACGGGCATCTTCGGCACGGACATCGTGACGCGGATCCTCTTTACGCACGGCGACGGAGAAACCGCGGCGCGGCTGCTCATGAGCGAGGGGGAGGTCTCGTTCGGCGATATGCGCGCGCGCGGCGCGACGACGCTGCACGAGTACTGGGGCGATCCGTCGCGCAGCGACAACCACCCGATGTTCGGCGCGGTCACCAGGTACCTGTTCCAATATCTGTTAGGCATTCGCCAAACGAAGGGCTCCGCCGGCTGGCGCGAGGTAGAGATCTCGCCGGTCTTCGTGCCGCAGCTGCAGCACGTCTCCGGCGCCGTCACGGTGCGCGGCGGGCGGATCGCCGTGTCGCTGGAGCAGCGCGGCGGGATGGGTATCGCCACGATCACGGTGCCCGCCGGCGTGCGCGCGCACTGGAAATACGGGGATCGTGAGATCCCGCTGGCCGCGGGCACGCAGACGCTGACGTGCGCGATCTGAGAAAAAAACGGAAAACAGCGCGGGAGACAGGTGTCTCCCGCATTGCTTTCCGCAAATGTCTAAGATTCAGTTTTTCGGTTTTGCGTGAAAGAAAACCGCGGCGAGCAGGCCGCTCATCAGCGCGGCGGTCGTGCCGCCGGCGGCGGCGGTCAGCGGCCCGGTCAGCACGCCGAGCGCGCCTTTTTCGGCGATTGCCTTCCGGACTCCCTCCGCGATGCGGAAGCCGAAGCCGACAAGCGGCGTCGTCGCGCCGCAGCCCGCGAGCTCCACGAGCGGCTGATAGAGGCCGAGCGCACCGAGGAGCACGCCGAGAACGACGTACGCCACGAGGATCCGCGCGGGCGTCAGCGCCGTGCGGTCGATGAGCAGCTGTGCCAGAAGGCACAGCGCGCCGCCGACGAGAAAGGCCCACAGGTACGTCATGCCGTTGCCTCCTTGGTCGTGATGCGCACAAGGTGCGCGATGCCGGGGATCGAGCGGCCCTGCTGTACGACCATCGGGCTGAGCAGCGCGCCGGTGCCGACGAGCAGAATATCGCCGAGCGTGCCCGCGCGCAGCTGCGCGAGCAGATAGCCTGCCAGAACGAGCGCGCTGCAGCCGCAGCCGGAGCCGCCGGCGTGCTTGTCCGTCGCCGCGCGGTCGTAGATCAGCAGCCCGCAGTCGCGGTGGACGCCCGCAAGCTCTGCGCCGCCGGCGCGGCACAGCTCGCAGAGGATCGAGGCGCCCTCCGCGCCGAGATCGCCGGTCACGATCATGTCAAAGCTCTGCGGCTCTCTGCCGCTCTCGCGCAGATAGCGCAGGATCGTGTCCGCCGCGGCCGGCGCCATGGCCGCGCCCATGTTGTTCGCGTCCGTGATGCCTTGGTCGATCGTGATGCCGGGCAGCGCTTCGGCGATGCGGACGGCGCGGCCGTGCCGCGCGGCCTCCGCGCGGTCGCCGCCGAGCAGAAAGGCGGCCGCGCCGGTGACGGTCCACTGCGAGGTCGGCGTCCGCTGCCCGCCGTACTCCATCGGGAAGCGGAACTGCCGCTCGGCGGAGCAGAAATGCGAGGAGGCGGCCGACATCGCCCGTCCGCCGAAGTGATCGACGAAGAGGGCGGCGAGCAGCAGGCCCTCCGCCGCCGTGGAGCAGGCGCCGTAGAGACCGAAATAGGGAACGTCAAAGGGCAGGAGCCCGTAGCCCGAGCCGGTGCACTGATTGAGCAGATCGCCGGCGAACAGCGCGCCGATCTCTGCGGCGTCAAGGCCGGCCCGTGTGAGCAGCACCTCGGCGGCGAGGCGGTTCATCTCGCTCTCTGCCGCCTCCCACGTGTCCTGGCCGAAATCATCGTTTTTCGCGTCGTGCCGGTCGAGATAGGCGCCGAGCGGGCCGGCGGCCTCCTCATGCCCGCCGACGGAGGCGGCGTCGAGCAGGTAGACCGGGCGGCGCATTGTCAGAATCCCGTGTGCCATCCGCGTTACCTCAGGAGCCCGGCGAGCCATTCGGCGAGGCCGCAGACGACGCCGGCCGCGGTGCCGTAGACGATGACCGGGCCGGCGATCGTGAACATCTTCGCACCGACGCCGAGGATCCAGCCCTCGCTTTTCGCGTCGACGGCGCAGGCGGCGACGGCGTTGGCAAAGCCCGTGATCGGCACCAGCGTGCCCGCCCCGGCGAAGCGCGCGATGCGGTCAAAGACGCCGATCCCGGTGAGCAGCGCCGTCAGCACGATCAGCGTCAGGGAGACGAGCAGCCCGGCCGTCTCCTGCGCCGCGCCCAGGTATTCGTAAAGCGTTGTAAGCCCCTCGGCCGCCGCACAGATCGCGCCGCCGACGAGGAAGGCGCGCGCGCAGTCCCGCGCGAGCGGCGACTTTTTGGCGTGCGATTTGGCGTAGTCTTTATAGGTAGTATCCGTTTGCATACGTGCCTCCTGCCGGATTTGCACTTAGTCTGCCCGCGGAGGCGAGGAATATGCGCGAGAAAATTTATAAAATATTTACCGATTGTTCGGGATGTAGGCGGGTGCGCGCAGTATACTGATAAGGAACAAAACCATAACGGAGGGAGAAACTATGAATCTGCTGGATACGCTGAGAGAAAAAATGAACGGCGCGGCCAACTATACGGTGAAAAAGACCGGCGAGGTGACCGGCGCGGCGCGCGTGCGCATGGAGATCCGCGCGCAGAAGGCGCGCCTGGCCCGGAGCTTTGAGGACATCGGCCGCGCGTACTACCGGAAGGAGAAGGGACTGACGCAGGACGACGGCGCGGCGCTGGCCGCGGCGGTCGCCGAGGCGGATTCGATCCGCATCGAGCTCTATACGCTGCGGCGGAAGCTGGCGGCGCTGCAGGACAGCGTGCTCTGTCCGCACTGCGGCGCGCAGGTGCCGGATACGTCGATCTACTGCCCGATCTGCGGCGTGAAGCTGCCCGAGCCGACGCCTGCGCCCAAGCCGCCGCGCGAGGAAGAGGCGCCTGTGGAGATCCCGGCCGTCGAGACTTCGGAGGCGGAGAAGGAAGTGCCGGAGGAAGCGCCGATCGAGGAAGAACCGGCGGAAGAACCGGAGGAAACGTCGACGGAGGATGCCGCGGCGGAGGAAACGTCGTCGAAGGATCCCGAATAATCACGATTCGTCCCGGAGGGAGGGCTGCGGCCGCTCCCTCCGGATTTTTCATATAATTTTTCGAAGCGCGAGATATTTTCATCCGAATCCGTAGTATAGAAGTGAAACGGAAAGGAGGGAGAGCGTGGACGACGAACGGATCATCGAGTTGTTCTGGGCGCGCTCGGAGACGGCGATCGCGGCGCTGGAGGAGAAATACGGCGCGCTCTGCCGCCGTGTGGCGCAGCAGATCCTGGGCGATTCCCGGGACGGCGAGGAATGCGTCAGCGACGCCTATCTCGGCGTCTGGAACACCGTGCCGCCCCGGCGGCCCGATCCGCTGGCCGCCTACGTGTGCCGCATCGTGCGCAATCAGGCGCTCAAGCGCTATCACGCCAACCGCGCGCAGAAGCGCGGCAGCCAGTACGACGCGGCGCTGGAGGAGCTGGCGGACTGCCTTGCCTCGGACACGTCGGTGGAGGACGAGGTGGAGGCCCGGGAGCTTTCGCGGGCGCTGGATCGCTTTCTCGCCTCGCTCGACCGGGAAAGCCGGGTGCTTTTTGTGCGGCGCTACTGGTATTCTGATTCCATCGAGTCGCTCGCCGCGCTCTTTCGCGTCCGGGAGCACACGATCTCCGCGCGGCTCTGGCGGCTCCGGCAGAAGCTGCGCCGGGAACTGGAGAGAAAGGGGGAATTTTTATGAAAAAGGAGATCATTTCGCATGCGCTTGGAGAGATCGACGCGCGCTACGTCGCGGAGGCGGCGGAATACGCGCCGCCGACCGCGCGGTTTGCCCGCGTCCGGCGCGCGGCGGCTGCGGCGGCGTGCCTTGTGCTGCTCGCCGGCATCGGCTTCGGCGCCTTCGCCGTCGCGGCGGAGGCGGGAGAATACCGGGCGGCGGTGGATTTTTTTGAGGAGAACGGATTGAGCACGGAGGGGCTGAGCCGCGCGGAGCTGAAGGCGGTCTACCGGGACATCACGACGGAGCGTTTCGCCTCCGAGAAGACGGCCGAGGTGCTGCGGCGGTCGGTGCCCGGCTGGGAAATCTCGCAGGAGGAGGCCACGCCGGAGACGCTGGCGGCGCTGTGGGAGCAGAATTTTCTCCGGGAGCGCACGGACGCGCGCGGCATCAGCTACCGCCGGGAGTATTCGTATACGCGGGACGAGAGCTTGGGCTTTGACACGCTGGAGAAGAGCATCCTCACCTGCCGCCGCGGCGGCGAGACGCTCTGGACGGCGGAATTCCGTGATTTTTACGTCGAGGGCTGCGCCGCGATGAGCGCCGGCACGGCGGTGTGGGGCTTTACTCCCACCTGGTCGTCCGCGCAGCCGGTGCACGCCTGGCTGGCGTTGGTGGCTGAGGACGGCGCGGTGCGCTGGCAGCGGAGGCTCGAGCACGGCTTTCAGCGAGAAAGTGTGGGCGCGGTGCTTGACGACGGCGACGGCACATGGGCTGTCCTCAGCAGGGGTGACGGGAAATTCCTTTGCCTGAGCCGACTGGACGCCGAGGGAAACGAGCTGCACACGCGCAGAAACGAGGTGGGCAACCTCGGTATCTGGAACGCCGTCCGCCTGGGCGACGGCTATCTGGTGCAGCTGGGCAACACGACCAGCCACGACACGGCGCTGCTTCTGCGGCTGGACCGCGACGGCGCGGCGCAGGAGCGCATCACCTACGAGGCCGAGGACTGCGCGTATCACATCACCGGCATGGCCTCCTTCGGCGGGGCGGTGTATCTCTCCGCCTATGCCGTGCCGATCGGAACGGACGAGGGCGGCCGCCACGAGATCGCGGGGATCCTTGACATGATCTTCGCGCAGGGCAGCCTGGAGCCGCCGCCGGAGACGGTCACGGCCGCCGTGCAGCAGAATTATACGGCGGTGCTGCTCGTCTGCGATGCGGCGGGCGGGGCGCCGCGGACGTTTTATTCCGTTCCCGGCTCGCTCGGCGGCGCCCTGGAAGAGGACGTCGCGGGCGGCCTCGTGTGGGAGGTGGAGCGCGTGGATACGGTCAGGTTCTCGCCCCACACCAGCGCCTATTCGCTCTACGGCAGCTGCCGCGTCTTCCGCTACACCTTCGACGCCGCCGGAACGCTCGTCTCGCAACAGGACAGCGGCGAGACGTCGATGTACGCCCGTTAACAACAGAAAAAAGCCGCCCCGAAGGGCGGCTTTTTTCTTATTTCAGTTCTGCGAATTCTTTTCGATCTGGTCGATCGCTTTCTCGATCTGTTTGTTGGCGGCCGTGACCATCTTGGCGCTCATGCGGGCCAGGGTGTTGTTACCGGACTGCGTGATCGTGTACAGCGTACTGAGCATCTCGCCCCAGTTGAAGACGGCGCCGATATCGAAAAACGGCGTGGACTGGATGATCTCCAGCATTTCCACGGATTCGCGGTCGCGCATCAGCTTGGTTTCGAGATAGTTCTCATAGAAGATCGGGAGGACGTCGTAGTAGGAGGCATAGGCCATGGCTTCCAGAATGAAGGAGACCTTATCCGCGTCCGCAAAGTTGGTGATCGGCACGCCGAGCAGCGGCGTGTTCCAGCTGGAGCCGATATGCTGGTATTCCTTCTGCTCCTCGGTCAGCTTCGGAGAGGGCAGGACGCCGTAGTCGATCTCATAGTCGCGCCAGCCGTCGCTGGCAGGCTCGACCCGGAAGAGCACCTGGCCATTGGCCCACATTTCGCCCGCGGCCGTCCAGACGCTGGAGACGCCCTTGATGTTCTGCGTGACGAGGACGTTGGACGTATCGGTAAAGAGCTTGGTGCAGAGCGTATCCCAGATGTTGATGGCGTTTTCGGTGCCGGTCGTAATGTAGGGAATGTCGTTCTCATCCTTGTCGGCGATGTGGAAGCCGCAGCCGAGGGCCAGCGTGTAGCCGGAGTACGCCTGCAGCTGGAGACCCCACTGGTCGTTGTTATCGAGCTTGCCGTCGCCGTTCAGATCGGCGCTGCCGACCTTTACATATTCAGCAAACTTGTCGATGGTCCATTTGCCGGTGCGGCCGAGCTGATACAGCTCGCTCACGTCGATGCCGTTGTCCTTGGCGAGATCCTTGTTGAAGGAAATGTAGTAGAGCTGCTGCTTGGTCGTGAGGCAGAAGGCGGAGGCGGTCATGTAGAGCTTGTTCTTGATGGACAGGCCTTTGTTCAGATATTCATACCACCACGGCTGCTCGAAGTCCTGATACTTCAGCGTATTGAGATCGAGCATCAGTCCGGCCTGGATGAAGGCGACATAGCGGTTGCCGCCGTCGACGAGCACCTGATAGGAATTGTCGCCGGCCTGGATGCTGCTCTGTGCGTCGGTGATGGCGTATTCCTGGTTGGGGGCGAGGATATGTTCGATTTCAAAGTTGTACTGCTCGTTGAGGCTGCGGTTGCGGCCGTAGATGGCGTCGTTGACCTTGTCGCCGGTCTCCTCCTCGGCGTAGATGCCGTTCATTCCTTTGCCGTAGAAGGTCATCGTGTAGCCGTCGAGATTCATCTCCGGCAGATGCGGATCGATGCGCGTCTCCGCCGGCTCAGTGGCGGCGGTGTCCGTGTCCGTGGTCTGCGGCGCGGCGGTGGTGTCGGGGGCGCTTGTGCCGCTGTCCGTGCCGGTCCCGCTCGCGCAGGAGAGAAGAGAAGCGGCCAGAAGCACGCCGGCGAGAAGCAGCGCTGTGATGCGGTGTATGAATTTCATGGAGAGTCTCCTTTCTTTGATTTAGCGCTATTGTAGCACACTGAAACGGCCTTGTCAATATACGGAAATGCATTTTTTCGCGATGGATTATAGGAACGGCAAATACCCGCCGGATGATGCGAGAATTCATGGAAAACGCTTGACTTGCGGCGCGAATTCCACTATACTATTAGTGCGATAAAATCAATATGAATAAACGGTGCGAACCGGGAGGTTTTCCTATGCTGCGCGGTATCGATAAGATCCTGTCTCCGGAGCTTCTTTTTGTGCTCGACAAAATGGGCCACGGCGATGAAATCGTCATCGCCGACGGGAATTTCCCCGGCGAAAGCATCGGGCGGCGCACGCTGCGCGCCGACGGCAGCGGCGTGCCGGCGCTTCTGCGGGCGATCCTGCCGCTTTTTCCGCTCGACGTGTACGCTCCGCCAGTCTATCTGATGGAGCGGGCGGCGCGCGACGCGGCGCTGGAGATCCCGATCTGGGAGGAGTACCGGCGGATCCTTCTGCCGCACACGGATGCGGCGCCGGTTATGCTGGAGCGGCAGGCGTTCTACGAGCGCGCGCGGCAGGCCTATGCCGTCGTCGTCACCGGCGAGGGCGCGATCTACGCGAACGTGATATTGAAAAAAGGCGTCGTCCTCTGACGGCGCGGACCCTATCGGAAGAATAAAGGAAGACGAAGAGGAAGAGAATGGACAAGAGAGACGAGATCATCGCGCGGCAGCTTGAGCTGATCCGCTCGATGACGGAGAAGAATATGCGCCGCCTCAGCGACGATCTGTGGGGCAGCGCCGCGCTCAGCGGCGGGCGGGAGCCGGCCGCGCCGACCTTTCCCGAACTGAACGAACCCTCCGCGCCGCAGAACGCCGCCTCCGGCACGGCGGCGCCGCCGAAGACGAAGGCGGCGCAGAACGACGGCGCCCCCGCCGCCGTCAAGGAGGATCCCGTTCCTGAGAAGGAAAAGATCGAGGATCTGCAGAAGGAGCTGGACGAGTACATCGGTCTCGGCCGCGTCAAGGAAGAGGTGCGCAGCCTCATCAACATCGCCACGGTCTACCAGATGCGGCGCTCGCACGAGCTGCCGACGGCGGATATCTCGCTGCACATGGTCTTCTCCGGCAATCCCGGCACCGGCAAGACGATGATCGCCCGCTTTATGGCGCGCGTCTATCATTCTCTCGGGATCCTCTCGAAGGGGCAGCTCGTCGAGGTGGACCGCAGCGGGCTCGTCGCCGGCTACGTCGGCCAGACGGCGATCAAGACCGCGAAGGTGCTGGAGAAGGCGAAGGGCGGCGTGCTCTTCATCGACGAGGCCTACACACTGACGAGCAAGTCGGAGAACGACTTCGGCTTCGAGGCGGTGGACACCGTGCTCAAATCGATGGAGGACAACCGCGACGATCTGGTTGTGATCGTCGCCGGCTACACGGAGCTGATGGAGAAGTTCATCGCCTCCAACCCCGGACTGCAGTCCCGCTTCAACAAGTACGTGGAGTTCGACGACTACACCGCCGAGGAGATGCGCGGCATCTTCGATCTGCAGTGCAAAAAGAACTGCTACACGCTCGACGAGGACGCCGGGCGGGAGCTCGACGAATATCTGAAGATGGCCGCCGAGGCGGCGGGCGAATTCGGCAACGCGCGCGGCGTCCGCAATACGTTTGAGAAGATCCTCTCGGCGCAGGCCAACCGCCTCGCCGCCATGAAGGAGATCACGCGCGAGGAGCTGATGCGCCTGACGCGTTCGGACGTGCGCATCGCCGCCTACGGCACTGACGTGCTGCCGGACGACGAAAAACCGGCCGGCGAGGCGCCGGAGAAGCCGGAAAAGCAGGAAACCAAAGAGAACTGAGGAGAAACGAATGAAATCAACTTGGATCGCCATGACGGCGGTCGTCTTGGCCGCGGCGCTCTGCCTCTGCGGCTGCCGGAAGGAGCCGGTAGCGGTGACGCCGGACACGCCGGACACGCAGACCGGTCCCGCCGGCTTCGGCGAGCCGATCCCTTCCGAGGAGACGCTGAAGCCGTACGGCACGGTGACGCTGGACGCGGTCTCGCTGCGCGTTTTCGTCTGGGACGACGCGCATCTCCTGTTCGTGTGCGCAAATCCGGACGCGGACGGGAATCTGACGCAGATCACGCTGCATCTGTTCGACAACCGGAGCGGCCGGATCGCCGCCTCGTGCGGCTATCCGGAGGATCACGGTCCCGATCTGTTCTGCTACACAGACGCCGCGGACGCGATGACGCTGTACGGCGGCGAGTCGGCCTATTCGCTGACCTTTTCTGACGGGGCGCTCACGCTCCGGGAGGGCACGGCGCCCGCGGACGCCGCCGCCGGATCGACGCGCGTCCTCTCGCCGGACGGCAGGACCGTCGCCTACCGCAACACGGACGTCACAAGCGGCGCGGGCGCCGTGCGCCTGTCGCAGAACGGCGGCGCCTCGCGGGTGATCCTGACGGATGTGCCCTACACCGAGGGACTGTCGCAGACGCGCATCTACAGCCCGGTCGGATTCCTTGACGCGACGCATCTGGCGTACGCGATCGGCGGCTGGGACGGCGCGGTCGGCTACGGCGTCTACGATACGGCGAGCGGCGAGAAGACAGAGATCGAAAACGGGATGCGTCTCGACGGCGTCTGGGGCGGCGCGCTCTATCTCAGCCAGATGCAGAGCTACCGCGTGACGGCGCTGTACCGCGCCGAAACGACCGGCTCGATGTCCGTTCTGGCCAGCGAGCAGATCAATACGGAGGCGGCGCTGTCCGCCCTCTTCGGCGAGAACGTCGGCGTATCCTTCGTCGGCGGCAAATGGGTCGCCATCAACTATATGGCGGGCACGATCTCCGTTTATTCCGGCGATCTGAGCAAAACGGAGCTGGCGGCAGAGCCGCTGCCGCCGCGGCTGTTCCACATCGCCGTCACGGACGGCGGCGGGCTGGTGCTCGTCGACTGAACAAAAAACCGGCCGTCCCGAAGGGGACGGCCGGCGTTTATTTCAGATCGTATACTCCCACTGGGGCGGCGGATCGCGGTGCGTCCAGGCGCCGCGGGTGAAGTCCGGGATGGCGACGGGCAGGCCGGTCGCGATCGATTCCTCCGACAGCGGCGTGATGGCCATCCAGGCGGCGGTGTCGTAGGTATCGATCGGCGGCGTGATGCCGCGCTCGATGGCGCCGAAGAAGGCGTCGAACTCCAGCCAGTCCATGCCGCCGTGGCCGCCGCGCACGCCGTCGTGGATAAAGCGGTTCCAGATCGGATGCTCGAACTCCTCGCGGTATTTGGCGACGTTGCCCCATTCGTTGCGCCAGCGGAAATGATCGGCGCGGTTCTTCGTGTCAAAGAAGATCGAGCCGTTGTCCTCCTGGTACATGCCCCTGGTGCCGCGGACGGTGAAGTTGCGGCTGTAGGGGCGCGGCAGGGTCGTGTCGAGCGTGAGCGCGATGGTCTGGCCGTGCGCGCACTTGATGATCGTCGACACGATGTCGCCCTGCGCGAAGTCCACCTTGAGCAGCTCCTTGTTGGCGCGCTCGTCGTTCCGGATGAACTCATGCAGGCCGCGGGCTGAGGAGGCGACGGAGACGAGGGAGACCATGCGGTTGCCGCGGTTGATGTCGAGCAGCTTGGCGATCGGGCCGAGCTCGTGCGTCGGGTAGTTGTCGCAGTTGCGGTGCGTGTAGTTGCGCAGACGGTAGTGGCGGTTTTCCTCGCCGTAGGAAATTTCGTCGCGCAGATCGTGCTGATAGCCGCCGGCGCAGTGCACGATCTCGCCGAAGAGGCCCTCGCGCACCATGCGCGTGATCATCAGCTCGGTGCGGTCGTAGCAGCAGTTTTCCAGCATCATGCAGTGCATGCCGGTGCGCTCGTAGGTCTCGATCAGACGCCAGCAATCGTTCAGGGAATAGGCGCCGCCGACCTCGGTCGCGGTGAACTTGCCGTTTTCCATCGCGCTGAGCGCGATCTCCACGTGGGATTCCCAGGCGCTGGAGATCACGACGGCGTCCACGTCCTTCGAGGCGGTCACCTCGCGGTAATCCGTCGTGACGAGCGGCCGGCGGCCCTTGGCCGCCTCGACCATCGACGCGGCGTTCTCGACGCGGTCCTGATAGAGATCGCAGACTGCGGTCACCTCAATATTTTCGCGGGGCAGGATGATTTCGCGCAGAAGGCCCGTGCCGCGCCCGCCGAAGCCGACCATGCCCACTCTGATTTTTTCCATTTATTCTCCTCCGTCCGTTTGTTGAATCGAATCATCGGTGTGATATTTCACCAATGGGGATTATAGCACACCCGCTCTCTTCTGTCAAGAAGGCGGGGCAATTTCGTCAAAAAAGCGCCGCCGCCCCAAATCCTGCAAAGGAAATCAGAAGGGACGATTGACAAAACGGCGGGAAATTGGTATCATATACGTATGGACATGATGAAGTGGTTTGCCCATCCGGCGGAGCGCACGCCGCTCGGAGAGGGCGAGGTGATCTTTTACGTGCGCGGCGAGGCGATGCGGCAAATGCTGTCGGCGCTTCTCGGCGCCTCGGGCGAGGCGCGCGAGGGCGTCGCGGTGCGGCTGCGGATCGCGGACGCGCAGGACGGCGCGCTGTGGGCGTCGTGCCTGCGCGACGCGCGCGCGGACGGCGCGCCGCTGATCGCCTTTACGGATACGCCCTCCGAATGGCGCGCGCCGCCGGGGATCGCCTCGCGCTGCCTTGCGCGCCCGTTCGTGCTGGCGGATCTGGCCGAGGCGGCCGCCGTTCTGAGCGCGCGCACACCGGAGGAGACGGCGCTCTCCGACGACGGCAGACTGCATTTCGACGCGGAGAGCGGCGAGGTCCGCCTCGGCGGCGCGTGCGCCCGCCTGACGCCGCGGGAGGCGCAGCTCTTTGCGCTTCTGCTGGCGGCGATGCCCGCGCCGGTGCCGCGCGAGACGCTGACGGCGCATTTCTCCCGCCGCGGCTCGAACGGCGCCGACGTCTATATCGGCTATCTGCGCCGCCGCCTGGCCGGGCTGCCGCTGGCGATCCTCACCGTGCGCGGCGAGGGCTACGCGCTCGTGCTCTGCCGGAGCGAGGCGGAAGAGGAGACAAATCCGGAAACATCAACAAAAGCTGAGGAACAGGCATGAAGGAAGTTATTCTGCTGAAATACGGGGAAATCATTCTCAAGGGGGCGAACCGCTCCCATTTTGAAAGTTTGCTCTTGCGCGAGGTCAAGCGCCGCGCGGCCGCCGTCGGGCAGTTCGACGTGCGCTATGCCCAGAGCACGATGGTCGTCGAGCCGCTGACGGAGGACGAGGACATGGACGAAATGTACCGCCAGGCCTCGCACGTGTTCGGCTTCGTCGGCATCACGCGCGCCGCCGTGGCGGAAAAGACGCTCGAAGACATCTGCCGCGTGGCGCGGGAATATCTGCCCGCCCGGCTTGCGGGCGCGCGGAAGCTGCGCGTCGAGGCCAAGCGCGCGGACAAGAGCTTCCCGCTGCCGTCGCCGGAACTGGCGGCGGAGGTAGGCGGCGTGCTGCTGGAGGCGCTGCCGTCGCTGACGGTCGATCTGACGCATCCGGACGTCACGGTGCGCGTCGAGGTGCGCGAGCGGGCAGCCTATCTGCACGCCGGACAGGAGAAGGCCGCCGGCGGCATCCCGCTCGGCTCCAGCGGCCGGGGACTGCTGCTGCTCTCCGGCGGGATCGACAGCCCGGTCGCGGGCTACCGCATCGCGCGGCGCGGCATGCTGCTCGACGCGGTCTATTTCGAGAGCATCCCCTACACGAGCGAGCTGGCAAGGGAGAAGGTCGTTACGCTGGCGCGCGAGATGGCCGAATACTGCGGCCGCATCCGCCTGCACGTGATCTCGCTGACGCAGATCCAGGAGACGCTGCGCGACACGTGCGACGAGGAATATTTCACGCTGCTGCTCCGCCGCTTCATGATGCGCCTCGCCTGCCGCATGGCTGAGGCCTGCGGCGCGTCCGTGCTCGTCACGGGCGAGAGCCTCGGGCAGGTCGCCAGCCAGACGCTGGCCTCGATCTGCGTGACGGAGGCGGCCGCCGACCGGCCGGTGCTGCGGCCGCTCATCGGCATGGATAAGGAGGAGATCGTCACGACGGCCCGGGAGATCGGCACCTTCGAGACCTCGATTCTGCCCTATGAGGACTGCTGCACCGTTTTCACGCCGCGCCATCCGAAGACGCAGCCGGCGATCGAGAAGGTGCTCGCCCAGGAGGAAAAGCTCGACGTCGCGGCGCTGGAGGCGGCGGCGTGGGAGACACGCTTCGCCGTTACCGCCGACGCGCAGCCGTAAAACGAACGCAGCCCCGGACCGATCGTCCGGGGCTGCGGTTTTTATGTTCTCAGAGAATGGTGAACGAGCCGATCAGCGGCAGCTCGCGCGCACGGCCGACGGCGGCGTTATAGATGCCGACGACGGTCAGCACGCAGGCGAAAAGGATGCCGAGCGCGGAGAAGAACGGCCCGCCGAAGGGCAGATAGCGGAGCACGTGCGCGGCGGCGAACGTGATGAGCAAAAGGATTCCCTGATTGACGTGATAGCGGACGAAGGGACGGCCCTTGCCCGCCAGCAGCGGGATCAGGATCAGCGCCCACAGATAGGCGAGCACGGCGAGCACGCGGCCGTCGGCGACCTCCTGCGGCGCGAACTGCGCGGTGGAGTCCGGCGTGTCGAGAAAGCGCTCGACGGCATTCGGCACGTGCGCGCGGGCCGGCGCGGCGGCGGGCAGCGGCGCGCCGCAGCCGACGCAGAAGCGGGCGCCGTCGGGATTGCGGTGATGGCAGCGGGAGCAGATCATAGCGGTTTTCCTCCAGAATTCAGCGGATCGGGATCGGGGATCCCTCTGACAGATACAACGGAGCGGGAAGGAAAATATGACAGGGCGCGCGCTTTATTTTTCCGCGGCGGCGCGCTTGATCGCTTCAAAAGTCTCGTCGCTGATGACGTGCTCGATTTTGCAGGCGTCGGCGGCGGCGACGTCGGGCGAGACGCCGAGCCGCGTGAAAAGACCGGTCAGCAGCGTGTGGCGCTCGTAGGTTTTCGAGGCGACCTCGAGGCCGGCTTCCGTCAGCGTCAGATAGCCGGATTCGTCCATGTGGACAAAGCCGCCGGTTTTGAGCAGACCGATGGCGCGGCTGACGCTGGGGCGCGAATAGCCCATATATTCGCCCACGTCCACCGAGCGGACGTAGGGGCTCTTCTGAGAGAGGATCAAGATCGTTTCCAGATACATTTCTCCGGATTCCTGCAGCTGCATGGGATCACCTCCGTGCGGATCGTTCTGATCTCCCGCCGGGCGGGAGAGAAAAGGATACTGTTACTATTATACCATCGCGCGCCTCGTCTGTCAAGGAGGCGAAAGCAGAGAGAATAAAGAAGGACGGCCGCGGCCGTCCTTCTGTTTCTTTTGCGGGGAGATCAGTAGGCGATGCCCTGCCAGAGCATGGCGTCGGCGATCTTGAGGAAGCCCGCGATGTTCGCGCCGGCGACGAGATTGCCCTCGCAGCCGTACTCCTTCGCGGCGGAGGCCGCGGCGGCGTAGATGTTTTTCATGATGCCATGCAGCTTCTCGTCCACTTCCGCAAAGCTCCAGGACATGCGCAGCGAGTTCTGCGACATCTCAAGGCCGGAGGTGGCGACGCCGCCGGCGTTGGCGGCCTTCGCGGGCGCGAAGAGCACCTTGTGCGCCTGGAAATATTCGACGGCATCCGGCGTGGAGGGCATGTTCGCGCCCTCGGCGACGGCGTAGACGCCGTTCGCGACGAGCGCCTTCGCGCCGTCGAGATCAAGCTCGTTCTGCGTCGCGCAGGGCAGGGCGATGTCGCAGGGCACCGTCCAGATGCCGCGGCAGCCCTCGTGGAAGGAGGCGGTGGGCACACGCTTCGCATATTCGACGATGCGCGCGCGCTCGACCTCCTTGATCTGCTTCATCACGGCGAGATCGATGCCGTTCTCGTCGACGACGTAGCCGGAGGAGTCGCTCATGGCGACGACCTTGCCGCCGAGCGCCGTGGCCTTCTCGCAGGCATAGAGCGCGACGTTGCCGGAGCCGGAGATGACGACCTTCGCCCCCTCGAAGCTGCGGCCGGCCGCGTGCAGCATCTCGTCGGCAAAGTAGCACAGGCCGTAGCCGGTCGCTTCCTTGCGGGCGAGCGAGCCGCCGTAAGAGATGCTCTTGCCGGTCAGCACGCCGGTCACTTCGTTGCGGATGCGCTTGTACTGGCCGTACATGAAGCCGATCTCGCGGGCGCCGACGCCGATGTCGCCGGCCGGCACGTCGGTGAACTGGCCGATGTGCTTTTCGAGCTCCGTCATGAAGGACTGGCAGAAGCGCATGATCTCGCCGTCGCTCTTGCCCTTGGGATCAAAGTCGGAGCCGCCCTTGCCGCCGCCCATCGGCAGCGTGGTCAGCGAGTTCTTGAAGCACTGCTCAAAGCCGAGGAACTTGATGACCGAGGCGTTGACGCTCGGATGGAGACGCAGACCGCCCTTGTACGGGCCGATGGCGGAGTTGAACTGCACGCGGTAGCCGCGGTTGACGCGGACGCATCCGGCGTCGTCCACCCAGCTGACGCGGAAGGTGATCATGCGCTCCGGCTCGACGATGCGGTCGAAGACGCCGGCCTTGATCAGATCCGGGCGGCGGTCCGCCACGGGAGACAGAGATTCGAGCACCTCGCCCACCGCCTGCAGGAATTCCGGCTCGCCGGGATTGCGCGCCTGGACGTCGGCATATACTTTTGCAAGATATTCGTTGGAAATCTTCATTTGGGTTGGCTCCTTTCTGAATTACAGACGATATTATACCATGTTATCCTTTTTTTGTCAACAGGGAATTCACGTAAAATGCAGGATTTTTGAATTTTCCTGCAAAATGGCGCAAAACCGCACCGCGGCGGGCTTGCGGATTTTCCGCGGGGGAAAATCACGAAAATTGCGTCCAGAGTATTGAAAACGCCGCGCGCGTCGTGTATAATAATATAAGTGATGATAATCGGCGGTTTTTTGCCGCAGCCGGACACGCCCGTCCGACGCGCCGCCGGGCATCGATACAAAGGACCTGATATGTCGAATCATTTTCCATTTCTCCCAAGCCGCACCGCGCTTCTGTGCGCCCTGCTTCTGTCGCTTCTGATTCTGGCCGGCTGCGGCCGCGGCCCTGCCGAGCCGCCGCAGACGGAGCCCGTCGCGCCGATCACCGATCCGGCGCTGACGGAAACCGCGCCGCCGCAGACCGCGGCGCCGCAGACCGAAACCGACGCGCCGCTCCCGTTCTCCACGGAGGAGGGCACGCAGCTGCAGACGACGGCGCCCACGCCGGTGACAAACCCACCGGTCACGAATCCGCCGGTGACGAACCCACCGGTGACGAATCCGCCGGTCACGAATCCGCCGGTCACGACCGCCGCGCCGGACGGCACGGTGCGCGTACCGAAATCGGACGCCGTCAGCGACGACTACTTCGCGGACGCCGCCATCATCGGCGACTCCCGCACCGTCGGCCTTTCGCTGTGGTCCGATCTCCACTCCAACTATTTCTGCGAGGTGGCGCTGAACATTTCCACGGTGCAGAGCAAGGCCTTCATCGCCGATCCGGACGGCGGCGAGAAGATCACCCTGCGGCAGGCGCTGGAGAAATCCGGTCCCTTCTCCCGCGTGTACATCTCCTTCGGCATCAATGAGATCGGCTGGGTCAAGGAGGGCTTTCTCTCCTCGTACCGCTCGCTGATCTCGATGATCCGCGAGGTCATGCCGGATACGGTCATTTACGTAGAGTCCGTCCTGCCGATGACCAAGGCGGCGTCGGAGGGCTATTATGCACAGTACGGCGGCAACGCGCGCGTGGCCGAGTACAACGAGGGCCTGTACGCGCTCTGCGAGGAGCTGGGGCTCTACTTTCTCGACCTGAACGAGGCGTTTGCCGACGAAAACGGCGATCTGAACGTCGACGACAGCAGCGACGGCGTCCATCTCGGACTGAAGTCCGTCGGCGCGTGGGCGGATTTCCTGCGCACGCACACGGTCCGGTGATTTTGATTTTTCGGTAAAGGTTACGGTTATATTATGAGAGACAGAAAGGGCAGATACGTGCCCGTCATGCTGATTTTCTATATCGTTTTGTTTCTGGTGCTCACCGTGCTCATAGCATGGCTTCTGACCGGCTGCGGGCAGACTGCGGGAGGAAGCGAGAGCACGGAGGAGACGAAACCCGGCGGGCCGTTCCGCGAGATCGACATGACGGACGCGGAGATCTCCCCGGATGCGCTGGCCGCGCATCTGCTTGGGACAGTCTCCTTTGCGGATACGCTGGTTCCGATGGAGCCGGAGATCGCCGCGCGGCTGTACGACGTGCAGGAGCAGACGGAGTCGATCGCCGGCTACGGCAGTACAGGCGCGACGGCGGAGGCGATCCTGGTGATCGCCTGTCCGGACGCGGACGCGGCGAAGGAGGCCGCGGCGCGCGTCGAGAAATACCGCACGGAGATGGCGCAGATCTACGCCGATTACAATCCCACGGAGGCGCAGAAGCTGCGCGCGGCCTTCCTCGAGCAGAACGGCCGTTACGTGGTTTATTGCGCGGCGCCGGATCCCGGCGCGGCGAAGGACGCCTACCTGGCGTTTTTCAAGGGAGAATAAATCCAAGCACTGATTTTTCAAAGGCTGTGAGGAAGAGGGCAATCCGCATTCCCCGACGACAGAGAGGACGGCCGTGGCTGGGAGCCGTCCGTCGGGCGCGGCGCGCATTTCGCTTCGGAGCCGACGCGGTGAGGGCAGCCGAGCCGCGTCCGGGAGATCCCGTTACAGATCGGGAGTGCCGGCTGCGGCCGGAATCCGGGTGGTACCGCGGAGCGTTTTCGCCTCGTCCCGATTGTCGGGCGAGGTGTCTTTTTTTGATTCAACCCAGGGAATACAATAAGGGAGGAAGCATGAGAATACTGATCATCCGGCACGGAGAGCCCTACTATCCGACGGATTCGCTGACGGAGAAGGGCGAGCGGGAGGCGGCGCTTCTCGGCGAGCGGCTCCTGAAGGAGCACGTCACGCACGCTTACGTTTCGCCGCTCGGGCGCGCCAAAAAGACCGCTGCGCCGTTTCTCCAAAAAAGCGGCATGGAGGCGACAGAGCTGCCGTGGCTCAGAGAGCTGCCGATCGCACTGCCGGTGGAATACGCCTATGAATGCAAATTCGGCGCCGGGCAGCGATGCCCGTGGAACGTGCCGCCGCAGATCTGGACGGCAGAGCCGGATATCTTTACGCCCGACGGCTGGAGGCGGTCGCCGCGCTTCGGCACCGAGGCGATCCGGGCGCGATACGCGCTGGTGCAGGCGGGCTGGGACGCGCTGCTCGCGTCGCACGGCTATGTGCGCGAAGGCGCCGTCTACCGCGTCGGAGACGGCTGGGAGGAGAAGGAGGAGACGCTGGCGCTCTTCTGCCATCTGGGCCTGGGCAACATGCTCCTGTCACAGATCCTCTCCCTTTCGCTCGTCGCCGTCTGGCACACGCTCTTCATGCCCACCTCGTCCGTGACGACGATCTTCATGGAGCGGCACCGGGACGACGTCCCTTATGCGCACGCGCGGATCGTCTCCGTCGGCGACACGTCTCATCTCTACGCGGGCGGCGAGCCGGTCTCGGCCAGCGGCCTGTTTGCGGACAGGATCCGATAAATCAGAGAGAATACCAAAAGGAGTAGCTATATGAAGGAAAAACTGCAGAAGATCAGAGAGGAGGCGCTCGCCGCGCTCTCCGCGCGGGAGGCCGATCTGGAGGCCCTCCGCATCCGCTATCTGGGCAAGAAGGGCGAGCTGACCGCGGTCCTGCGCGGCATGGGCGCCCTGAGCGCCGAGGAGCGTCCCGTCGTCGGTCAGCTGGCCAACGAGGTCCGTGAGACGATCGAGGCGGAGATCACCCGCCGCGCCGCCGAGCTGAAGGCGGCCGCGCTCGAGCGGCGGCTCGAGGCCGAGAAACTGGACGTCACCGTGCCGGGCGAGGAGATCCCCGTCGGCCATGTCCATCCGATCGCCCGCATCCAGCGGGAGATGGAGGACATCTTCATCGGTATGGGATACGACATCGTCGAGGGTCCGGAGGTCGAGTACGACTACTACAACTTCCAGGCGCTGAACATCCCGCCGGATCATCCCGCGCGCGACACGCAGGACACGTTCTATATCACCGACAACATCTTGCTCCGCTCGCAGACCTCGCCGGTGCAGGTGCGCACGATGGAGAAGCGCCGCCCGCCGATCCGCATCATTTCTCCCGGCCGCGTTTACCGCTCCGACGCCGTGGACGCCTCGCATTCTCCGCTCTTCCACCAGATGGAGGGGCTGGTCGTGGACCGCGGCGTGACGATGGGCAATCTGAAGGGCACGCTCGAGATGTTCGCCCGCAAGATGTTCGGCGAGGACACGCGCGTCCGCTTCCGCCCGCATCATTTTCCCTTCACCGAGCCGTCGGCGGAGGTCGACGTCTCCTGCTTCGCCTGCGGCGGCAAGGGCTGCCGTCTCTGCAAGGGCGAGGGCTGGATCGAGATCCTCGGCGCCGGCATGGTCCATCCGAACGTCCTGCGCGGATGCGACATCGATCCGGAGGAGTACAGCGGCTTTGCCTTCGGTATGGGCATTGAGCGCGTGGCGCTCCTGAAGTACCACATCGACGACATGCGTCTGCTCTACGAGAACGACGTCCGCTTCCTTTCGCAGTTCTGAATCAGGGGGGATACCAATGAAACTTTCCATGAAATGGCTGTCGGATTTCACCGACGTGTCCGATATTTCCATCAAAGCATACTGTGACCGCATGACCGACACCGGCTCCAAGGTCGAGGGCTGGGAGACACTGGGCGGCGACATCGAGAACGTCGTCGTCGGCCGCATCGTCTCCATTGCGCCGCACGAGAATTCCGATCATCTCCAGGTCTGCCAGCTCGACTGCGGCACGGGCGAGACGATCCAGATCGTCACCGGCGCGCAGAACGTTTTCGAAGGCGCCGTGGTGCCCGTGGCGATGGTGCCGGCGAAGCTGCCCGGCGGCGTCACGATCAAGGCCGGCAAGCTGCGCGGCGTCGTCTCAAACGGAATGCTCTGCTCGATCGCCGAGCTCGGCCTGACGACGCACGACATGCCCGGCGCGATCGAGAACGGCATTCTGATCCTGAACGACGTCGGCCTGGCCGACGCGCCGCTCGGGCAGGATATCCATGAGACGCTCGGCCTGACGGATTCCGTCGTCGAGTTCGAGATCACCTCGAACCGCCCCGACTGTCTTTCCGTGATCGGCCTCGCCCGCGAGACCGGCGTCAGCTTCGACCGTCCCGTGACGATCCCGACGCCGCCGAAGCCCGCGAAGCGCGGCGACGGCGACGCGATCGGCAACTATCTGAAGGTCGAGGTGCGGGAACCGTCGCTCTGCTACCGCTACAGCGCGCGCATCGTCAAGAACGTGAAGATCGCGCCCTCGCCGCTCTGGATGCGGATGCGTCTGCGCGCCGCCGGCGTCCGCCCGATCAACAACATCGTCGACATCACGAACTACGTGATGCTGGAATACGGCCAGCCGATGCATGCCTTTGATTACGGCTGCCTTGACGGCAGTGAGATCATCGTGCGCCGCGCGGCGGCGGGGGAGAAGTTTGTTTCCCTCGACGGGATCGACCACACGCTGGAGGATTCGATGCTTGTCATCGCCGACGCGAAGAAGCCGGTCGCGCTGGCCGGCGTGATGGGCGGCGAGAACAGCGAGATCACCGAGGCGACCCGCACGGTCGTCTTCGAGAGCGCGATGTTCCGCGGCCCGAGCGTGCGCGTCGCCGCCAAGAAGCTCGGCATGCGCACCGAGAGCTCCTCCCGCTTTGAAAAGGGACTTGACCGCGAGAACACGATGCCGGCGCTCGACCGCGCCTGCGAGCTCGTGACACTCCTCGGCGCCGGCGAGATCGTGGACGGCGAAATCGACTGCTATCCGACGAAGGCGGAGCCGTTCACGATGCCGCTCGAGGCGGAGAAGATCAACCGCTTCCTCGGTGTCTCGCTGACGGAGGACTATATGGCGGACGTGCTGCGCCGCCTTTCCTGCCGCGTGGAGAACGGGATCATCACCGTGCCCAGCTTCCGCGACGACCTGCGCTGCATGAACGACATCGCGGAGGAGGTGCTCCGCATCTACGGCTACGGGAAGTTCGATTCCGCGCCGCTTGCCGGGGAGACGACGCAGGGCGGGCGCACGCCGCGCCAGCAGTATGAGCAGCTGATGCGCGACACGCTCGTCGGCGCGGGCCTCTGCGAGGCGGAGACGTTCTCCTTCATCAGCCCGAAGTTTTACGACCGGATCCGCATGGCGGCCGATGATCCCCGCCGCGTGAGCATCGTCATTTCCAATCCGCTCGGCGAGGACACCTCCATCATGCGCACCACGGCCCTGCCGTCCATGCTGGGCGTGCTGGAGAACAACGCGGCGGTCAAGAATCCGGATGCAGCGCTCTTTGAACTGGCCTCCGTCTATCTGCCGCGCGAGGGCGAGGGCGTGCTGCCGGACGAGCAGAAGCGCATCGTGCTCGGCTTCTACGTCAGCGATCCGAAGAACACGCGCGGGTTTTACCGCATGAAGGGCCTCGTGGAGGCGCTTCTGGCCGCCGGCGCGGTGCGCGGCGCGGAGTACGCGCCCGTCACCGACAACGCCGCCTTCCATCCCGGCCGCTGCGCGGCCGTCACGGTGAACGGCGTCTGCCTCGGCGTCTTCGGCGAGGTACACCCGCTGACGCTGGCCAACTATTCGATCGGCGCGCCGACCTATCTGGCGGAGCTCGACTTCGACGCCCTCTTCGCCGCGCGCACGGCCGTGACGGAATACGTCCCGCTGCCGAAGTATCCGGCGCTCGAGCGCGACTTCTCCTTCGTCTGCGACGAGGCGATGGCGGTCGGCGAGCTGGAGAAGTGCATGCGGCGGGCCGGCGGCGCGACGCTGTCGTCCGTGAAACTGTTCGATATCTACCGCGGACCGCAGATCGGCCTGGGCAAGAAGAGCGTCTCCTTCGCCGTGATGCTGCGCGCGGCGGACCGCACCATGACCGACGAGGAGGCCGACGGCGCCGTCGGACGGATCCTCCGGCGGCTGGAGGCGGAGTGCGGCGCGGTGCTGCGCAGCTGAGCGCCTGTATTTCATCATAAATCAGAACGGAGGACTGTATCATGTATTACGAAATGACCATCGCCGGCCTGAAGCGGCAGCTGCCGCTCTGCCCGGTCAACGAAAACCTGTATATCGCCGCCTTCGTGATCTTCGGCGATCCGGAGCTGACGACCGCCTGCGCCGAGGCGCTGCTTGCGCGCGCGCCGGAATACGACTATCTCATCACGGCGGAGGCCAAGGGCATTCCGCTGGTGCACGAGATGGCGCGCCTGGCGGGCAACCAGAAGTATTTCCTCGCCCGCAAGAAGGCCAAGCTCTATATGCGCGACATCTTCTCCGTCACGGTGAATTCCATCACCACCGAGGGCGAGCAGAAGCTCTATCTCGACGGCGCGGACGCCGAGCTGATGCGCGGCAAGAGGATCCTGATCGTGGACGACGTGATCTCCACCGGCCAGTCGCTCGCGGCGATCGAGAAGCTGGTCAACGCCGCCGGCGGCAACATCGTCGGCCGCATGGCGATCCTGGCGGAGGGCGACGCGCAGACGCGGACGGACATCCAGTTCCTTGAGCCGCTGCCGGTCTTCCGTCCGGACGGCTCCGTGATCGAGGAGAGCATGCACGTCTGAGACGGCGTGCGGCAACCGAGGTGGAGAGGGCATGGCCAAGGATTTGACGGTCGGGCGGATCACGCCGCTTCTGATCCGTTTTACGATTCCGGTGGTGCTGGGAAATCTGTTTCAGCTTTCCTACAACGCCGTGGACAGCATCATCGTCGGGCATTACGTCGGTAAGGAGGCGCTTGCCGCCGTTGGCATCTGCAATCCGCTGATGACGCTGATGATCCTGTTTCTGAACGGGCTCTGCATGGGCGCGGGCATCCTCATGGGGATGCAGTACGGCGCGAAGGACTACGACACGCTGAAGCGGCAGATCAGCACAACGATGCTCGCCGGCGTCGTCTTCTCCCTGTCGCTGAGCGCGGCGTGCATCCTGCTTGCGCGGCCGATTCTGCGCCTGATGCAGGTGGACGCCTCGATCCTGTCCCTGACCGTCTCCTACATGCGCATTATTTTCCTCGGCCTCGTCTTCACCTACGCCTATAATTTCTTCTCCAGCACGCTGCGCGCGCTGGGCGACAGCAAATCGCCGCTGTTGTTTCTGATGATCAGCGCGGTCATCAACGTCGCCGGGGATCTGTTCTTCGTGATCGTCCTCGAAATGGGCAGCACCGGCTGCGCGATCGCCACGGTGCTCAGCGAGGCGCTGAGCTGCCTCTTCTGCGCGCTCTACATCCACCGGCGTGTGCCGGTGCTCGATCTGGGGCGCCGCTGGCTGACCTTTGACGGGAGCCTTCTGCGGAGAACGGTCGCCTACGGCTGGGCCTCCGCGATGCAGCAGGCGACGGTGCAGCTGGGCAAGCTGGGGATCCAGACGATCGTCAACACAATGGGCGTGGCGATCCCCGCCGCCTTTACGGCGGTCAACCGCATCGACGATTTTGCCTACACGCCGGAGCAGAACATCGGCCACGCGATGACGGCGCTGCTGGCGCAGAACAAGGGCGCCGGCAAGACGGAGCGCGTGCGCGAGGGCTTCCGCTGCGGCATCAAGCTGGAACTGATCTACGGTCTTCTGGTCTTTGCGGTCTGCTTTTTCTTTGCCCGGCCGCTGATGACGCTCTTCAACGACGACGAGGAGGTCATCACGCACGGCGCGGCCTATCTGCGGCTGATTGCGCCGATGTACGTCCTGCCGGCGATCACGAACGGCGTTCAGGGCTTCTTCCGCGGCATCGGGGACTTGAAGATCACGCTGCTGAGCAGCTTCGTCAACATGGGTGTGCGCGTTGCGGCGGCGGCGGTTCTGGTCTTCGGCTTCGGCCTCGGCATCGAGGCGCTGCCGTACTCGTACCTCGCCGGGTGGATCGCCATGATCGCCACGGAGGTGCCGCTGCTCGTGCGCGTGCTGCGCCGCCGGAGCGCATCGCCGGTAAACGAATAAGCAAAATAAAAGGATCCCGCGCAGCGGCGCGGGATCCTTTTTTCATGCGTCTTTTACGAGGCGCGGGCGATGTCGGTGATCGTGATCGTCACATACAGGTACGGGCTGCGGAGCGTGACGTTTTTGTTGATCGTGAGCGGCGTCGTGCCGCCGGCCAGGAAGCCGCTCTCGGTCGTGATGCCGGAGACGAGCATCGTGCCGGTCACGTCGATGCGCGTGGCGTCGCCGTTCTCCGGCGCGTAGACCGGCACATAGCTGCCCTCCGCGTCCACCATATAGTAGAGCGCCGGCGTGACGGAGATATTGCCGAGCACGGTGCCGAACACCTGCGCCGGATTCAGCATATAGAACGTCTCCCCCTCCGTCAGATAGCGGGTGGAGGAGTTGCGGATGTTGCTGATTTTGAAGGAAACGACGTAGTTTTCCTCCTGGGCGGATTTCTGCAGGGAGGTGCTGTCCGGGCCGAGGAGCATCCGCGCGCCGGCGGTGGCCAGGCAGAGCACGAGCGCGAGAATCAGAAACCAGTCGACGGCGTTCAGTTTTTTGCGGGTCGCTTGGGAAGGCATGGCAGATTCCTTTCTCACATTACGGATTCGGAATATTGAAGACGGAGTCGTCGAAGCGGCTGATGTCGGTCATCAGCTGCTCGGTGGTCAGAATATAGTAGGGCGTGACGGCGTCGGGCAGACGGCAGTAGGCGGAGATCACCGCGCCGCAGTCCGGCAGGATCTCGTAGGTTTCCTCGACGCCCGTCGCCGGATCGGTGAAGACGGTGAAGATGCCGGGCGCGTCACGCACGGTGCGCAGCGTGAGCACGTATTCGCCGCGGCGGGCGGCGGCGAGCTTTTTCTGGATGTCGGAGAGCGACGGCACGCCGATCTCGCTCTCCGGGGTGAAGCCGCTGTCCGCACGGCGGGGGAAGACGGCGGCTGCGCCGCTCTCCCAGACGTAGAGGGACTGCGCGTCGGCGACGATGAATTTCTCCAGCTGCCCGGAGGAAAAGACCTCCGCGCGCATCCGTTCGCCGGCGTTCAGCGCGTAGATCTGCGCGCTGCGGTAGGCCTCGCCGTCGACCCACGTGACGGTCAGCGCCTGGTAGAGCGTATCCGCGCGCTCGGCGGCGAGCACCAGCGCGAGCAGATCGTCCTCGCCGAGCGAGAGCAGCCGCCCCGGGCCGCCCTCCGTGTCGGCGGGCTTGCCCTCGAGCGAGCGGAGGAACGATTCGGCGAAGCGGTCGGGCTCTTCCGTCTGTTCCTCGCCGTGAATGAGGCGCGCAAGCGGCGCGGGCACCGGCAGCATACCACTTTTATAGATGAGGAAAAGCAGGATCAGAAAGGCGGCGAGCAGGCAGCCGCCGAGCACGAGCGTTCCCGGCAGGATCGGCAGCGTCGTGATGCGCGCGCGAGAGGCGCTGTCCTCGCGGCGCTTCATGAGCGTTTTTTGGGCGGCGCGCTCTTTTTGACCTTCTTCGTTTCCGCCGCGAATTCAATGGCCTGCGCCGCGTCCGGCTTTTCTGTTTCCGCCGTTCTCTGCGGCGCGTCCTGCGCGGGATCAGGCTTGGAGATGCCGGAGTGCGCGCGCGTCGAGGGATTCCGCATGATAAGGAAATCGATGATGAAGACGACGATGGCGACGGCGGCCAGCGCGACGGAGCGCAGGTATTCGCTCTTGAAGAGCGCGTCCGTGAAGGTCACGGAGACGAGGCCGAGGATGCCGCAGATGGCGTAGAGGATGCCGACGGCCTCTTTCTGCGTGAAGCCGAGGTCGATCAGCTTGTGATGCAGATGGCCGCGGTCGGCGGAGAAGGGGCTCTTTTTGTGCGCGATGCGGCGCAGCATGGCGAAGATCGTGTCAAAGAGCGGCAGGGCGAAGATGAAGAGCGGCACCATGAAGGAGAGCAGCATATGGAGCTTGAAGACGCCCTCCACGGAGATCACCGCCAGCGTATAGCCGAGGAAGAGGGCGCCGGTGTCGCCCATGAAGATGCGCGCCGGGTTGCGGTTATAGGGAAGAAAGCCGATGCAGGCGCCGATCAGGATCGCCGTCAGCAGCGCGGAGGAGAAATCGCCCATCAGCAGCATCACGCAGACGAGCGAGCAGGCGCAGATCGTCGAGACGCCGCAGGCCAGGCCGTCGAGGCCGTCGAGCAGGTTGATGGCGTTCGTCAGACCGACGATCCAGAGCATCGTCAGCGGAATGCTCCAGACGCCGAGGGAGACGTACTCGCCGCCCAGGTTGATCCGGTCGATGACCACGCCGCAGAGGACGGCGAAGCCGGCGGCCAGGAACTGCACGACGAATTTGACCGACCAGTGCAGGCGGAAAACGTCGTCCAGCGTGCCGAGGATGCAGAGCACCAGCCCGCCGAACCAGATCGCGTACAGCATCGGAGACGGGGTGCAGAAGATGAGGGAGATCACGGTGAAGGCGGCGAAGATGGCCAGCCCGCCGAGCCGCGGGATCGGCACCTTGTGCATGCGCCGCGCGTCGAGCGGCACGTCGATGGCGCCGATTTTATACGCCAGCACGCGCACGGCCGGCGTCACGGCATAGGCCAGGAGCGCGGAGGCGAGCACGGCGATCAGCGCGTACATGACGGTGATATAGCTCATAGGGGATCCTTTCCGCCTTTAATGGACGTCGAGCGAGATACAGTAGCCGGAACAGACGAGGTTCGGCAGGGAGAGATAGACGAGCGAGCCGACAAAGATGTCGTAGCCGCCGATCGAGTACTTGGGGTAACCGTCGCTCACGAGCGAGGCCTCCGCCTCGATCGTGACGTACTGCGTGACGAAGCCGTCCACCGGACTGAGCACCAGCGTCCCCTCGCGGGAATTTTCGCCCATGTAGAAATATTCCTGCGTTTCGACGGCGGTGATCGTGCCGATGGGCAGCTTCTTCGCGCTGTCGATCACCTCGTCGCCGACGGCGATGAGATCCCGGTATTCTTCGTTCAGCCCTGCGACTTCCACGACGTAGGTGACGGTGTGCGTCTCCGCCGCGCGGAGGATCGGCTTGTCGCTGAGGACGAAGACGTAGAGCAGCACCGCGGCGACGGCGAGGATCACGAGGAGGATCAGGACGTCCATGATGTTGAATTTGAATGCGCGTTTTTGCATGACAGTCTCCTGTGGAATTATTTCGCGGGACGGGGACGGAGCGGGATCTCCGCGGCGGCGGCCGCCGCCGTGTCGGGCGGCGCTTCCGTCCGGCCGGACAGGCGGCTCAGCTCGGCGCGTCCGGTGCGGATATAGGCGGCGCCGAGGCCGAGGATGAGCCAGAACATCAGATATACGCGGTAGTTGTACCAGGAATAATCGGTGAGGCCCTGCACCAGCACCGCGACGATGCCGCACATCGGCGCCGTCGCCTCCAGGCGCATCGCCGTCACCTCGCGCGTCGGGATCTCGGCGGCGCCGTGCAGATCGTCGTGCGCGCGGGAAAGCTCGCGGCAGAAGGTGAAGGAATACTGGAGGTAGAGGAAGAGGAGCAAGGCGAGCAGCACGAGTCCCACGAGGCCCAGCTCGATCCAGATCTGCAGATAGAGGTTGTGCGCGTGCGGCGCGCGTTCGATGGCGGAGAGAGAATAGCGCGGGTAGACCTCATACCACGGCGCCTCGCCGACGCCGATGCCGCTCAGCCAGTAGTCGCGCAGCATGCGGACGGCGCCGCGCCAGATGTTGACGCGGTAGGAGGTCGAGGTGTCGGCGAGATTGCCGATGCTGGTGAAGCGGGAGACGACGGAGGAGGGGAGCACGAGCGGCAGAAACGGCACGGCGACGACGCCGGCCAGGATCAGATAGATCGTGCGTCGGTTCCAGATCAGGCAGAAGAGCAGCCCGCCCACGATCAGTCCCAGCCACGCGCCGCGGCTCCAGGTGAGCACGATGCAGGCGGCGACGGCGCCGGCGGCGAGCAGCGCGGCGGCGCGCTCCTTTGCGCCGGTGCGCGACAGCAGCTGTGCCGCGGCCAGCGGGAAGAGCAGGATCAGGTACTCGGCGAGCATGTTGGGGTTCTCCAGCGTGGAGACGACGCGGCTGCCGATCTCCTCGAACATTTCGGCGTCAAGCCAAGCGTTGGCGCCGAGGGAGGAGCCGGTCACGTACTGGAAGATGCCGATCAGCGAGACGGCGCCGGCCGCGGCGATCGCCGCCCAGACGCAGCGGCTCAGCCATTCGCGCGTGCGGATCATGAAGACGGTCAGAAAATAGGCGCCGAGGAAGGCGAGGAAGACGAGCGTCGGCTTGCGCGAGCCCGTCGAGAAGGAGAAGACGCCGCCGCAGGCAAGCGCGGCGCCGAAGGCAAGGACCGCGCCGTCCAGCAGCTCCAGATGGAATTTCCGCTTGCCGAGCAGGAGCTTGAAGGCGTAGGAGACGATCGTATAGCAGACGAGGGCGACGAGCGCCATCGTCGGCAGAAACGGCATGCCGAGGAAGAGGAAGAAGACGCCGACCTCCGGCGAGACGAAGATCCGATAGGCGAGGAAGAGGCCGACGAGCGCGCCGGCCACGTAGACGGCGGGCACGAAGAACGTGAGGCCGCCGGCAAGGATGCCGAGCACGAAGGCGAGATTGGAGCGGCCGGCCGTACCGCTTGTCCGCAGCGACTCCCGGCGGATGCCGAGGAGAGAGAGGAGCGGCGCGGCGACGGCGGAGGCGAGCAGCGCCTCCGAAAGGGCGCGGTTCGAGAGAAGCAGCGGCAGCGAGGAGCCGATCAGCACGACGGCGACGAGCAGGCCGGAGAGCGGCAGCTCGCCGAGCGCCCGCTCCGTCTGCGCGCCGAGAAAGCGGTAGAGGTAGGAAAGCGCACAGTAGACGCCGAAGGAGAGAAGGAACGTGCCGTACACGCGCAGCCGGCAGCGGAGCAGGAAGCGGATCAGCGCGCGCACCAGGCGCACCGCGGCGCATTCCTCCATCGCGCGGGCGATGGAGCGGCGCAGACTGCTCCACATGCCGCCGCTCACCGCGGAGGCGGAGGGCTCCCGCCGGATCGGGTACGCGCAGAAGAGGGCGGCGAAGAGGCCGGTCTTCAGCCAGTGATAGACGATTTCCGTGAAGCGGTCGAGCGCGCCGAGAATCACGCTGCCGGAAAAGAGCGCGCGCAGCTTCTGCGAGGCTGCCGGGCGGGACGAGGGACGGGACAAGGCGCCGCCTCCTTTCTCTGCAATGTCGGTCGGATGGGTATACTTATATCTATTATACACATTCCTGCGCGGAAATTCAACCGGAAACGTGAAAAAAACCGGATTCGCGCGCGCGGGAGGCGGATCGTGGTGGGAATATGCAGGAAAAATCCCGCCGGAGCGCGCAGCTTCGGCGGGATGGGCGGAATTACGGGAGCGGTGGGACGTCCAGCCCCACGGGGGTGAAGACGTCGGCGACGTCGACGCGCTGCAGATTCGGCAGCCGCGAAAGATCGGAGAGATCGAGCACGCCGTCCGGCAGCACGCGCCCCGTGAGCATTCCGGCCTCCTCGAGCATTCCGGCAAGGAGCCTCAGTTCCCGCGGCTTGGCGTCCGGATCGAGGATGGCTGCCGCCCGGCGGCGGGCGAAGGGACACTCCGCGAGCGCGTCCTCCCCGACGGCGGCGGGATCCTTGACGGTGTAAAACGAATGCAGCTTGTCCCGGTCCCGATCGGAGGAGACGGCGGCGAGCATCGTCTCAAAGCGGAAGAGGTCGAGATACTCCGGCACCGTGTCGAAGGCGAAGCCGCGGCCGTAAACGCCGGGCGTGACGAGCCCCTCGCCGTCCCAGAGCAGTGTGCCGTTGATCTGAATGCGCACGGAGACGGCGCCGTCGGGCAGCTGAGGAAATTCATGGGCGTCCCGGGCCTCTGCAAGCGGAACGCAGCCCGGCGTGAAGGAGAGGGAGGTGACGAAGCCGAGCAGATCCGCGGTCAGCGCCCGTTCGTCGGCGAGACCGAAATATTCGACGAGCGCCGCGCGCAGGACCGGGTTCGAGATCGGCACTGCGGCCGGCGCGGCGGCGGTGTGCACCGCGCAGGCCGAGAAGAGGAAGACATTGGAGAAGACGAGCGCGCCGATCAGACAGATCGTCAAAACGGCGCGGAGCGTGCTGCGGCGCGCGGTCTGCATGGAGAGAAAGCGCCGCTCGATCGAGCGGGCGCGGTCGGCAGCGGCCAGGGCGGCATCCCCCTCGGGGATGGCCAGCCGCTCGGCGACGTCGAGGATCGCGTTCATGTAGGGAATGCGCGCGTCGGCGCCGGCGCGGCGCAGAACAGCGTCGTCGACCGCGATCTCACAGTCCTCGGCGACCGCCGCCTCCACGCGGCGCGAGAGCGGGTGGGAAAAATGCAGCGCGGCGCACGTCATGACGGCGAGCGAGAGCAGCGCGTCGTGCGCGCGGATGTGCGACAGCTCGTGCAGCAGGATCAGAGAAAGCGTCTCCTGCGGCATCGCGGCGACGGAAGCGGGCAGATAAACGGCGGGCGAAAGGACGCCCGCCGTGCAGGGCGAGAGCGGAAGCTCCGCCTCAAAGATCCGCACGGCCGGCGCACGCATGCCGAGCGACTCCGCCGCACGGCGGCAGACGTCGAGCACGCGGCCGTCCGCGCACGGGCGCGAATGCGCGCGCAGCGCGCGCATGCCGCGCCGGCGCCTGACAAGACGTGCGGCCAGCACAGCCGTCGACAAAATCACCCAAAGGGAAACGAGAACGGCCGGCGCGGCATGCAGCAGACGCGCGCCGGCGCCGTCGACCGTTACGGCGGCCAGCGGCGGCGCCGGGGAGACGGCGGAGGCACCCGCAGAGGCCGCGTCCGCCGGCCGGACGACGACCGTCAGCGATTCGCTGTGCGCCGTCTCGGTGACGGAAAGCTCGGCGGCGGGCGTGAAGAGCGGCAGCGGCACGGCGCAGAAGAGGAGCACCGCGATCCACAAAAGCCGCCTGCCGCGCGGCGGCAGGGCGGGCGAGCGGCGCAGAAGGAGCGCGGCCGCGGCGCCGGCGGTGAAGAGCAGGCTCAGCGCCGCCAGCGTCAGCAGGCACGAGAGAAACGGAACGCGCATACGATCCTCCCTCCGGCGGGCTGATTATTTGTCCTTGGCTTCGTCGGCGGTTCTGAGCTTGCGGCGCAGCGCGGCGATCTCCCGTTCCGGCAGGCGGTCGCCGCCGAGCAGGGCGGAGATCAGACCGGAGGTATCGTTCTGGTAGACGTTTTTGAGGAAATCCTGCGCGGCGCAGCGGCGGTACGTCTCCGCGTCGACGAGCGGGCGGTAGCAGTTGATGCGTCCTTCCTTGCGGATGTCGATGAAGCCCTTGCGCTCCAGGCGATGGATCAGCGTGATGACCGTCGTCAGCTGCAGGCGGTTCAGCTCCGGGCTGCGGCGAATGATCGCCGAGGCGCAGATTTCCTGCACGCCCTCGTGATCGAGTTCCCAGATGATCTGCATGACCTCCAGCTCGCTGTAGGGGAGCCGGACAAATCCGTCTTTTGCTTTCATGATGTACGTATGTCCTTGCGGACGCCTTTCTCAAAATTGGGTAGTATCAGTATAGCACAAACTTTTTACATCCGTCAATACCCTGCGCGGAATTTCGTCAAAAATAGGCCGCTTTCATGCGAAAGCGGCCTTGGGGATCACTTTCCCGGCCGGTGTCGGATCAGCGCGACCGCCGCCGCGGCGACGGCGGCGCCCGCCGCGCCGATGGCGAGCCAGGCGGCGAGAGAGAGCGGCGTCGGACGTCCGTCCCCGTCCGGCGCGGCGGGCGCGGGGATCGCCGTGTCCACCGGGGCCGGCGTCTCGTCCTCCGCTTCCGTCGCGGTCGCTTCCGCCGCGGTCGATTCGGCGGCCGGCGTCGTTTCCGGGATCGCGGCGGCCGTCTCGTATTCGACGGTGCCTTCGGAGGCGGCGCGGATCGCGTCGGTGTGCACCGTGCCGTCGGCGTCGGTGCGGGTGATGGTCAGGGAGAGTGCGCCGTCCTCGTCAAAGACGCCGCGGACGGCGGGCAGCGATTTTTCGTTCGGCGCCGCGCAGAAAAGCGTGGCGAGAAAATGCGTGCCGGCGTCCGGCAGCGCGACGGTGAAGCCGACGCCCAGCTGTGCGAGCTCCGCCTGAGCGGGAGAGAAGACGCTGGCGCGGCAGACGGCGCCGTCGGCGCGTATCAGCATCCCGCCGTCGGTTTTCTCCAGCCGGCAGCCCTTGCCGGCGCGGAATTTCCCCTTCGCGGGGATCTCCTTCGCGCACTCGCCGAGGTCGAGCAGGAGCAGATACAGCGTGTCGCCGTCGCGGAAGAAGATGGTCCGCGAGGCGGATCTCATCTTCACCTTGTCGTAGACGGAGCGGGTGTTCACGGCGGCGATCCAGCCGTCGCCGAGCGGCTCGGCGCGCGTCAGACTGGCGCGGTAGGAGGTCTCCGGCCCGCCGCCGTTGTAGAGCAGGCCGTTGTGCTCGGAGGCCTCGCGCACGCCGGCGCCCGGATCGATCAGAAAGCTCGCGCCGAGCGCGTGGAAGGTGACGCTGCCCGCGTCGGGATGGTGCCAGATCTCGGGATACCGCTCGCCGACGCGCAGCGAGACGAGGGAGACGTGTGCCGCGTCCTCCGCGGAAAAGCCGCTGCGGATCAGCACCTCCTGCCCGTCGAAATTCTTCATGCCGCCCTCCGCCGGCGCGGCGGGGGTCAGCGTGGGATCGGCAAAGACGATCATCTGCGGCAGATCAAATCCGTCGACGCTCCAGATGCTCGTCAGCTTTCCCGTGCCGCCGCCGAGGATGCCGAAGCTGTACATCGTCGCCCACAGGGCGGCGGGATCGCGGGAACGGGAAGCCAGATACAGGAGCACGCTCGGATTGCCGAAGCTGTTGGACTGGTTGGTGTTGATCGCGCCCGTGCCGTCCGGCAGCGTCGCCCAGGCGAAGTAGTCGCTGTAGCGGAGCACCTCGGGATGGTCGTCGATAAGGGAGACGCCGCAGCGCGCGGCCAGCGTCGCGTCGATGAGCACGACGAAGCGCATGCCGTAACCGGTGTAGCTGAGGCCCTCCTGCGGCATGCCGTCCGCGTTCTTGGCGTAGGTGCAGTAGAGGTCGATGCGCTCGAGCGCGCGGGAGAGCCAGTCGGCGTGCGTGCCGGTCGCCATCGCGCAGAGCGCGAGGGCGGTGTGGATGACGGTGTTCCAGTTCCAGGCAGCGCGGGCGGGCGTGTCCTGCGCCCAGTAGGCGGCGCCGGAGAAGGGCGCGCCCTCCGTGCCGCTGACGGAGGCGGCGTAGATCCAGTCGCCGATCTCCGTGATGCGCGAGAGCACCAGCGCGCGCTCCTCCTCGGTCATCATGTCGCACAGCCAGTCGTAGCCGACGGCAAAGGCGCAGCCGAAATCGCCGACGGCCAGCTCGCCGTTCTCTTTTTTATACGATTCGAGCGAGCACTGCCGCGCGGCGGAGACGAGGATCTTCGCCGCCTGCACGGTGTACTTTTCGCCCTCCGCCGAGCCGCGCAGCCAGCCTGCGAAGGCGAGCGTGGCGACGTGGAGGCCGAGCACGCGGCCGCTGATGCCGCTTCCGGCGAAGGGATAGGGGGCGGTTTTGAGCTTCAGATAGGCTTCCGCCTGCGCCGAGAGCGCCTCATAGGCGGAGGCGGCGACGCCGGTTTTCGTTTTCTCCCGCAGCGCGGGGAGCTCCTCGTCCGTGAAGAGGAGCGAAGGGTGGCGGCCGGCGCTTTTTTCCTGATACTCTGTGGCCAGCGCGCGGCGGTCCGGTGCGGCGGCGCGCGCCGCCGGCGCGGCCGGCAGTGCGCCGGCGAGCAGAAGACAGGCGGCGAGCGCGGCGGCGAAACGGTACGTTTTCCTCATAATCGTATATTTATTATTTTCCGCAGGCGGCGCTCAGTCGGCGGCGTTGACGTCGGCGAGAAAGCGCGACCACGCCGCGTATCCGGCCGCATCCTGCTTGAAGACGCCCGCGTCGGTCAGTACGCGCACGAAGGTGCGGCCGATCTCGGTCTTGAGAACGTCCCACGTGTTCTCCTCCGTGAAGGTGTACGAATCGCGGAAGGCGGCGAGCCACGCGGCGTGCTTGCCGAGCGTCTCGTCGTCCGTGACGTCGCGCCCGGCGAGGATCGCCGCGCGCAGCGCCTCCATTTCCGCCTTCAGCCGCGCCGGCAGCACGGCCAGACCCATCACCTCGATGAGGCCGATGTTTTCCTTTTTGATATTGTGCAGCTCCGCGTGCGGGTGATAGACGCCGAGCGGATGCTCCGGCGTCGTGATGTTGTTGCGCAGCACGAGATCCATCTCGTACCGCTCGCCGCGGCGGCGGGCGATCGGCGTGACGGTGTTGTGCGGCTCGCCTCCCGTCTCGGCGAAGACGAAGGCGGCCTCGTCGGTGTAGGCGCGCCAGCGGCGCAGGATCTTTTCGCTCGCCGCCTCGACGGCCTCGCGGTCGGCGGAGGTGAGGCGCAGGACGGAGAGCGGCCAGCGGACGACGCCGGCCTCGACGTTCTCAAAGCCGCGCAGCGCGACCGTCCGGGCGATCGGTGCGCGCTCCATGGCGAAGGTGTAGCGGCCGCCCTGCATGTGATCGTGCGAGAGGATCGAGCCGCCGACGATCGGCAGATCGGCGTTGGAGCCGACGAAGTAATGCGGCAGCAGCGTCACGAAATCGAGCATGCGGCGAAACGTATGCCGCGTGATCTGCATCGGCGTGTGGTGTGCGGAGAGCACGATGCAGTGCTCGTTGTAATAGACGTAGGGCGAATACTGGAAGAACCATTCCTCGCCGTCAAGCGTCAGCGGGATCAGGCGGTGGTTCTGGCGCGCGGCGGCGGAAAGCGTGCCGGCGTAGCCCTCCGTTTCGCGGCAGAGCGCGCACTTCGGGTAGCCGCTCTGCGGCGCGGTGCGGGCCGCGGCGATCGCGCGCGGATCCTTCTCGGGCTTCGAGAGGTTGATCGTAATGTCGATCTCGCCGAACTCGCTCGGCACGACCCAGCGCATGTCGCGGCGGATGCGGTCGGTGCGGATATAGTTTGTCGCGCAGCTGAAGCGATAGTAATCGTCCGTCGCCTCGCGCGGCGAGCGCGCGTAGAGCGCGCGGAAGCGGTCGATGACGGCGCTCGGGCGCGGCGTCAGACAGCCCATCAGCCGCGTGTCGAAAAGATCGCGGCAGACGACGGAGTCCATTTCAAGCAGTCCGTTTGCGGCGGCGTAGTCGCAGAGCGCGCCGAGAATCTCACAGAGCGGCTCCCCGCCCGCCGGGACGGCACTCTCCTCGTATTCGTTCAGCCGCAGCGCGTCGAGAAGGCGGTTGCGGACGTACACGGCGTCCTCCGGGCGGAGCAGCTTCTCCCGCAGTCCGTACCCGACGAGCGCGCGGATCCAGTAGGCGATCGGTTTCATATTCTTTCTGTCTCTCCTTAAACAAGATCGTGCAAACAAAAATTCATCCTATATGATACACCCGCGCGCGCGATCTGTCAAGCGGCGGCGGGACGGCGGCGGACAAATCTTTTTTGATTTTTGCGGGAGGATTGCAAACGGCGCGGTTTTATGCTATACTATGAAGGAAGAAAACGGAGCTCGGAAAGGATGGAGCGCATATGAGATTTTCAGCGGCGGGAAACTGGTTTGGCAGAGATTATCTGGAGAACATCGCCGAGGCGGCGCGCTACGGTTTCGGCGCGGTGGAGCAGCTCGGCTGGCGCGGCGTCGATCTGCGCGCGGCGAGGGCGCGTCTCGATGAATACGGCATGACCTCGACGGCCATCGTCATCGACTCAAAAAAGGAAGAAAACCGCCACAAGACCGCCTGGACGCACGGCATGGTCTGGGAGGACTCCCGTGAGGCGTTCCTCGAATCCTTCAAGGAGACGCTCGAGGCGGCGGCCGCGCTGCGCGTGCCGAACATCATCGCCACCGTCGGCAACGAGCGCGCGGACGTTTCGCGTGAGCGGCAGCACGAGACGTGCGTCGAGACGCTGCGGCGCCTGGGCGAGCTGGCACGCCCGGCGGGCGTGCAGATCGTGCTCGAGCCGCTGAATGTCCTCGTCAATCACAAGGGTTATTTTCTCGTCACCTCCGCCGAGGGCTTCCGCATGATCGACGAGGTGAACGATCCCTCGGTGAAGCTCCTGTTCGATATTTACCATCAGCAGGTCTCGGAGGGGAATCTGATCGCCAACATCACGGCAAACATCGATAAGATCGGCCACTTCCACATCGCCGACAACCCGGGCCGGCAAGAGCCGGGTACCGGCGAGATCGCCTATGCCAACGTTTTTGCCGCCATCGCGGCGGCGGGCTACGACGGATATCTGGCCTTCGAGTGCGGCCGCTCCGTTGACGTGGAGCTTCTCTGCGAGCGGATGCACGCGCTGATCGATCCCTTTACCTCCTGGAAGTGATCCGCAAACGAAAAACGGTTCCGCCGTCTCAGACGGCGGAACCGTTTTTTCTGCGGCGCGGCGGTCGCACCAGCGTTCCGAAGCAGCGAAAGCCAAGGCGCGTCGCCTGCCGCTCGAACCATACGTCCTCGTAGCCGCGCCGGAAAACGCGTCCGCGCCGCTCGCCCAGCGCGCGGAGCCAGTAGCGCGCCGCACTCGGCAGACTGACAAGCAGCGGCATCGCCGGCCCGAAGAGGACGTTCTGCACCGCGTGGCCGCTTTCGTGCAGCAGCGTATGCGCCGGCGCGTGCGGATTGGTGAAGAGGAAGGGACCCAGCGAGAGCCCGCCCCAGTGCGCGCCGACGGTCATGCAGAGGCAGGGACCGAAGCGGCGCGGCCGCACGCCGCCCAGGCGGACGGCCAGACAGACCGCCGCGCCGACGAGCGTCATCGGCAGGCCCCATGTGAGGCTGAGAAGAATAAACAGCACATATGCCGCGCGTCGCTTCATGGCCGGTCCTCCTGTCGGAATATCTCCGTATAGGATACCACGGCCGGGCGTCGGCGTCAAGAGCGCGGCGCGTTTTTTTCAGAGGATCCCGCTGAGCGCACAGCCCTCCGCCTCGTGCAGCTTCCCGATCGCGCGCCGGAGCGCGGCGCACGACTGGCGGTAGAGCGCCTCGTCCCCTACCTCTGCCGCCGCCTCCAGCGCAAGGAGCGCCTCCTCGATCCCGTTTGTGCGCATGGCCGGCACGGTCAGCGAGACGGGGAGGCGGCACGCCTCCCATAGTGCGCGCAGCGGCGCCGCATCCGCGCCGGAGGCGGTCGGCGGCAGTGCGTCCAATGCGGCCGTCAGGCGCTCGGCCGTGCGATGGAGATAGATCCCGTTGAGCGTCACGCAGATCAGTACCGCGAGAAACAACAAGGCCGCCGCCCACAGCGATCTCATACGATTTCCTCCTCCCGCAGGGCCGTTCCCGGCGAATGCTTCAATATATAGAGGATCTCCCGCTGCTCGTTGACGCTCATGAGAAGCACGTCCCGCCGCTTCAGCCGCTTGCGCTGCAGCGCGTTTCGCACCCAGGCCGTATCCACGCCGGCGCAGCGCATCGAGTCCGGCATCAGGCGTCCGGAGACGATCAGCGGCAGACTGACGCCGTTTTCACTGACCGGCGTGCCGACGTCGCGCGGCGTCAGCGGCGAGAAATCGGCGTGCTTGAAGACGGAGAGCTTGCCGTTGTCCTCGAGGATCGCACAGTGGACCTCGCGGATATCGGCGACGTCCTTCAGCCGCAGCTCCGAGAGCAGCTCGCCGATGCCGATGCGCAGCCGCGACAGCTCCTTCGCGTTGAGGCACCCCTGAAAGATCAGCACGCTGGGCGCGCCGTAGAAGAGCTTGCGGACGCCCGGCCAGCGCGCGGCGGCGTAGGAGATGAAGACCTCAAGCGAAAGAAGCGTTGCGATGGGCAGAACGGCGTAGGAGATCGGGATGTCGATGTCGGAGATCGGCAGAACGGCCAGGTCGGAGAGCATCAGCGTCGTAATCAGCTCGGAGATCTGAAGCTCACCGATCTGCCGTTTGCCGACGAGGCGCATTGCGGCAAGAAGCAGCAGATAGATGAGAAGCGTGCGCAAAAGGACGGTTATCAAGAACTCACCCCGCGTATAGCGTGCGCTGCGCGGCGGCATCCTATTCGTGCGGTTTCGGACCGTCGAAAAAATTTTTCAAGAAAAAATGAAAAAAGGGGTTGACAGGGGAGGGGAGGAGTGATATAATATACGAGCTGTCGCGGAGACGGGGTCTCCCCAGCCGAAGCTCTTTGAAAATTGAACAACAAGACAACAGCTTTTCGAAAGAAAAGCAAGAGACTCCAAGAATTCTTTTGAATTTATTGAAACTCTAACAAATAGTAAGAGCCAAAAAATGCTCTG
>Ga0079305_1001073_pt1 | contig 42286 bp, 48 predicted proteins | sample LMS_cellobiose_e_FD_79183 | JGI IMG/M metagenome (GOLD analysis project Ga0079305, IMG submission 79183) | Rumen-fistulated moose microbial communities from Alaska, USA - LMS_cellobiose_enrichment | ecosystem: Host-associated > Mammals > Digestive system > Stomach > Rumen fluid ... | reverse complement strand
GGGACAGACTCAGACAATTGTTATCTACGACTCCATCGAGGTAGGACGTAACGAGCTGTCCGAGGAGATGCTGGTTGCGGCAAGCCGTCTTACACCGGAGTTCGGTGTGGAGCTTATCGATATAATCCTGCGGCAGATAAAATATTCAGACGACCTTACCGAAAGCGTCTATAAACGGATGATCAAGGACAGAAACCAGATTGCCCAGGCATACCGGTCGTACGGAGAGGGAAAGAAGCTTGAGTGGCTGGGCCGCCTTACAAATGAGCGGATGTCCATTATCTCCGAGGCTAACAAGAAAGCCAACGAGATAAAGGGTCAGGCAGATGCAGAGGCTACTGCCATTTATGCACAGGCCTATTCCAGAGATGAGGAGTTCTTTGAGTTCTGGCGTCTGATGGAGAGCTACAAGCAGACAGTGCCTGCCTTTAACAAGATACTTTCCACAGGCATTGAGTACTTTAAATATCTCGGCGATAAAAAACCATAAGGAGCAGCTATGTCTTTGCCACAGGTTGTATTGAGACGGGGCAGGGAAGTTCCCCTGAAAGGGGGGCATCCTTGGGTGTTCTCGGGTGCTGTAGAGAAGGATGTGGACAGGAGTCTGCACCTTAAAAGCGGAGCTTTGGTTGATGTTGTGTCATCTGATGGCCAGCTTCTGGGTACTGGCACCTGGCATGGCAGGAACAGTATCCGGGTACGTATGGTGAGCCGTGAGCATATAGAGGGCTTTTCCAGAGAGTTCTTTGTAAACCGTTTCAGGACACTGCTCAAGGCAAAACAGCAGTTCTTGGGTCACGATACCACTGGTTTCCGCCTGGTGCACAGCGATGCTGACGGATTCCCGGGTCTTATTGTGGATGTGTTCGGCAGCATAGCTGTATTCCAGCTGTCGGCAGAGGGCTTTGAGGAGGCCTCTGATTTAATCACAGATGCCCTGGTCCAGGTACTTTCCCCAAAATGTGTCATAAAACGCTGTGACGGCGATTCTCGTGCCTCTGAAGTCACTTTCGGAGAGTCTGTAGACAAAGTTGTATTCTTTGAGAACAGCCTTAAGATGATTGCCCTCTGCCAGACAGGACAGAAGACAGGATTCTTCCTGGACCAGAGGGATGCCAGATCTGCCCTCCGCTCCATTTCTCAGGGGAAGCGGGTTCTGGATCTTTTCTGCAACTCTGGCGGTTTCTCGGTATCTGCTGCATCTGGCGGCGCAGTGCAAGTGACTGGTGTGGATGTATCTGAGAAAGCCCTTTCCCTCCTGAAGGAGATGATGAGGCTTAATAAAATCTCTGAAAAGAACTGCGATGTAAAGACTGTGAACCGGGATGTGTTTGAATACCTTGAGATGGTGCGGCCCGGCTCCTACGATATAATTGTGTGCGATCCCCCGGCTTTTGCCAAGAGCCACGATGCAGTGGAGCAGGCACGGAAAGCCTATGTACGGCTTAACCGCAAGTGCCTGGAGAAACTTAAGAGCGGCAACATCCTTATAACCAGCTCCTGCTCGGGTGCTGTGACTATGGAGGATTTCCGGGACTGCGTAAGGATTGCATCGGGCCAGAGCGGCAAAGATGTGCGTATCCTGAGTGTCCTTTCCCAGCCTGCAGACCATACCCTTAAGATGTCTTTCCCGGAGGGGCAGTATCTTAAGACATTCATACTGCAGGTGATCTAGAGGTGACTATGGAAAAGTTTGATGAACTATGCAATATAATTGCCAGACTCAGGGCTCCCGATGGATGCCCTTGGGACAGAAAGCAGACTGCCGAGACCATGCGCAAGAGCCTTCTGGAGGAGGCTGGCGAAGCGGTGGAGGCTATTGATAAGAAAGATGATGAAAACCTGAAGGAAGAGCTGGGAGATGTGATGCTGGTGGTAGCCATGATTGCACGGATAAAGGAAGAGGAGGGATCTTTCTCCATGTCTGATGTCCTGTCTGAGGTGAATGCCAAGCTTATAAGGAGGCATCCTCATATCTTTGGCGATGCGAAGGCAACTACACCAGAAGAGGTGCTTGCTCTGTGGAATCAGGTGAAGGAAGAGGAAAAGAAGAGAAAAACATCCTTGCAGTAATACCTGAATTCGGGTATAGTAGATAAAGCTGGTCCACTAGCTCAGCTGGATAGAGCGCATCCCTCCTAAGGATGAGGTCACCCGTTCGAATCGGGTGTGGATCAATAATTTCCCAGAATCTTGACGTTCCTGGCTTCTTCCCGGAGTCCCCTGAGTGCACTTACAACAGCGCTGTCTGCCAGATTTCCCTCAAAGTCGATAAAGAAACGGTATTCCCAGTTCTTTCCCTCTATAGGTCGGCTCTCTATCTTGGTAAGGCTGAGGTTGTTGAAGATGAAGTGGGAGAGTATGTGGTACAGAGCTCCAGATTCGTGGGGCAGCTCCAGACATATACTTATATGCCCTGCATCCTTCTGGAATATCTTCTGATTCGAGACTATGATGAACCGGGTGGAGTTGTTCTTCTCCTGATTTATCCCTTTTGCCAGCACCTCAAGGCCATAGACAGATGCAGCGTATTCCCCGGCAATGGCAGCCTGTGTCCTGTCTTTGTCGTCTGACACCTTCTTGGCTGCAAAAGCGTTGTTCTGCATACTTATCTGCTTCCAGCTGTGCTGTGATAAATATTTGGCACTCTGGAGCAGAGACTGGGGGTGGGAATAGACAGTTCTGATATCCTCCACTCTGGTGCCGGGAAGAGCCATCAGACACTGCTCAATCTTTATTATCTGCTGACCTACGATATAGTGTTCATATTCTACCAGAAGGTCGTATACTTCGTTTATTGAGCCTGATGTGGAATTCTCTATGGGAAGGATTGCAAAATCGCATCTGCCTTCTTCCAGTGACTCCATGGCGTCACGGAAAGTATCGACATGGAAGCTGTCCACCGCAGTGCCGAAATATTGCTCCATGGCAGCCTGTGAATAGGAGCCTTCTGCTCCTTGGAAAACCACCCGTGTCTTGGCACTCTCAAGATGTTCCACCGGAATAAAAGGAAGGCGACCTAAGATTCCTTTTTCGGTCATCAATTGGTACTGGAGCTTGCGGCTCATGGACATGATCTGAGCAAAAAGTTCTGAGATTCCCTGCCGGTTGAAATCGGTATGAGTCTGGCTCTGCACCAGAGAAATTTTCTCAAGTTCCCGGGTCCTGTCAAACACTTTCTTTCCGCTTGCTATCTTGAATTCTGCAATGTTCCTGGTGACATCCATCCGTTTCTCGAAGAGATTCACAATTGTACTGTCGATATCATCTATTTCCTTGCGTAATTCGTTAAGATCCATAGGTCACTCCTACAAGACATTCCATGTCCTGGGTCTGGGGATAAAAGTCGAACATATCAAAGCTCTGTATAGTATATCCGTTTCTGACCAGTTCTCCAAGGTCACGGGCCAGGGTGACAAAGTTGCATGATATGTAGAAAAATTGTTTTGCTTTGAGCTTGATAAGATACTGACGGACCGGGTCGGAAAGACCGGTGCGGGGCGGGTCTGCCACAACTGTATCTGCTCTCTTGCATCTGCGTTTGGAGGCGGTCCAGTCTTCGCACTTCATATTGAAGAAATGACAGTTTGTGTATTTTTGTGTATTTAGTGCTCCGTACCGGGCAGAGACAGGGCTTTCTTCTACAAAGAAAAGATGCTTAAACCTCTCTTGGAAGAATATGCCAGGAAGTCCGATGCCAGAGTAGAGGTCAAGGTAGGTGGTGCCGTTCTCCACCAAGCTGTCAAGCCGTGCCAGAAGGGCTTGGAACATAGCAGGGTTGCTCTGGAAGAAACACTGGGGACTTGCCTTGAGTGATTTGCCTTTTATATTTATATCAATGGTCTTGTTGCCAGAAGCGGAACTGAATACCTGGTTACCGTCAGGGGAGAAGAAAGTGGTGCGATTCTTTATGCTCATGGTCTGGTCAGAAGCGGTGCTGGCTGTAATATCTCCTAAAAGGCTGTTTATGCCGGGGCAGCAGATAGGGCAGCTGGAGACAGGATGAACGGTGTTGGTACCCAGCTCCATGAACCCGGCCCCGCCGCCTGGTGCAGGATGAAGCTGCACCCGGGCCCTGTAGCCATAGGGCTGTGACGGGTGGACTTTTATATCCAGTTTGGCATTATCAGCCTGATCAAGGTGGCCTGTACGCTCAAGAGTCTCCAGGAGCATCTCTTTCTTAAGCTCAAGCTGTCTTGGGTAGGCGATATGCTGAAGGGTACAGCCTCCGCAGCGGCCAAAGAGGGGACACCGGGGTTTTATCCTGTCCGGGGATGAATCGGAAATTCCAAGTATCTTTCCTACAAGGTAGCCTTTATGTGATTCTGTTATCTCTATCTGTACCTCCTCCCCTGGAATTCCATAGGGGACAAAGGTAGCCATCCCATCTGCATGAGTTAAGGAGAAGCCGTTGGAAAGAAGCTTCTCCAGACGCACTGTATAGGGTTTAGATAGAAAGCCGCTGGTGCTCATGGTACAGAGAGTCGCGGAGAGCTTTCACATCATCGGACATCAGATATTCGTCGAAGCTCATCCGTTTGTCGATAATTTTGCCTTCTGGACAGAACTCGATGATACGGTTGGCTACAGTGTCTGCAAACTGATGGTCGTGGGTGTTCATCAGGATGACTCCGGTAAACTCGGTGAGTCCTGTGTTCAGAGCCTGTATTGACTCAAGATCCAGGTGGTTTGTAGGCTCGTCGAAAATCAGGGTGTTGGCACCGCTTAACATCATTTTGGCCAGCATACAGCGGACTTTCTCGCCTCCGGAAAGGACATTGACCATCTTGAGGGCCTCGTCGCCGGAGAAGAGCATACGCCCCAGGAAACCGCGGAGATAGCTTTCGTCGTCGGATGTAGTGTACTGCTGGAGCCACTGTACCAGGTTGATCCGGTCGGTGAAGTAGCTTGAGTTATCCTTGGGGTAGTAGGCTGGTGTGATTGTAAGACCCCACTCATAGCTGCCAGAGTCTGGCTTAAGCTCGCCTGCAATAATCTGGAACAGTGTAGTCTTGGCCAGGTGGTCGGGACCTACAAAGGCAATCTTGTCACCATTCTGCACAGTGAGAGAGAAGTCCTGCAGCACAGGCACACCGTCAATGCTCTTGGACAGGTTCTTTATATCCAGTATATTGCGTCCGCACTCCCGCTCCGGCTTGAAGCTGATATATGGGAATTTGCGGCTGGTGGAGGGCATCTCCTCCAGAGTCAGCTTTTCGATTACCTTCTTGCGGGATGTGGCCTGCTTGGACTTGGCGGCGTTGGATGCAAACCGCTGGATGAACTCATTCATCTCTGCAATCTTGTCCTCCCGCTTTTTCTTTTCGTCCTTGCGCTGTTTTGCTGCCAGCTGGCTTGCCATGTACCAGAAGTCGTAGTTGCCGGCATAGAGCTTGATCTGGCCGAAGTCGATATCGGCAATATGGGTGCAGACTGTGTTAAGGAAGTGACGGTCGTGGGAGACTACAATCACGGTATTTGAGTAGTGGTTCAAGAAATCTTCCAGCCAGTTGATAGACTCAAGGTCCAGGTGGTTGGTAGGCTCGTCCAGGAGCAGGATGTCTGGGTTTCCAAAGAGAGCCTGAGCCAGAAGGACACGGACTTTATCACCACCGTCAAGCTCTTTCATCAGCTTGTCGTGCATCTCTTCCGGGATTCCTAATCCTGCCAGAAGGGTGGCTGCCTCGGGTTCTGCTTCCCAGCCGTTCATCTCGGCAAATTCGCTTTCCAGGGCCGATGCCTTGATTCCATCCTCCTCGGTGAAATCTTCCTTGGCATAGATGGCATCCTTGGCGATCATGACATCATAGAGCTTCTTGTAGCCCATGATTACTGTGTGCATGACAGTGTAGTCGTCAAACTCGAAGTGGTTCTGCTTGAGCACCGACATACGCTCGCCAGGAGTGATGGTGACAACACCCTCGGAAGGTTCGATCTCGCCAGAGAGAATCTTGAGGAATGTGGATTTGCCTGCACCGTTTGCTCCGATAAGGCCGTAGCAGTTGCCGGGTGCGAACTTGAGGTTGACATCTTTGAACAGGATGCGCTCTCCGTATTTTAGTGTAATGTTGTTTGTACTGATCATTTGGGTGACAGTATAGCGGAAAAAAAAGAAAAAGTTAAGTCTATTACAAAGTTATGTCACACGGATTTGAGGTCGGTTAACACCGACCAAGAGACGGCACCTTGACAGCATAATCTCATCTTACCATTGAATCCATTATATCTTCTGTTTTTAGAGAAGGTTCCGTACTGCCTTGTGCATACCAGAGAATTGCATGGGTATCAAGCAGATACTTCATTGCATATATTCCGCAAAATCATCAATCGGGGCATCGAAATCAGGAGCAATATATGTAATTTTATCTTTTAATGCACCAAAGCATGATTCTTTCTTGGTACTTTTTTTTTCTTTGTTCTTAGAAAGAAGGAAAAGAGCAAAATCATACAGTTCTTTCTGTGCATCTTCTGTAATGGTATTAAATATCTGCATAAGTGCTTCCGCCATAAGATACCTCCTTCTATCTATAAAATACTATACAGATTTTCATATGTCAACAAAGATTATGTCACACGGATTTGAGGGTGCCTAACGGCACCCAAGTAGGGGGGCACGTGGATTTGAGGGCGGCTGACGCCGCCCAAGAGGGGATAAAAAAAGCCTCCAGAGCAATCTGGAGGCCTGAAATCTAACTAATGGATAAATTAGAAATCGATCTTTGTAACGAAGTAGAGTCCGCCCTTCTCAGCACCAAGTTTCTTTGTGTTGAGAGTTCTAGTTACGAGTGAACCACCGTTAACAACGTCTTCGTCAGCATAGATGTAACCAAGCTTGTAGCAAACGCCCTTGTCTGGTTTTGCAACAAGACCAACTTCGAAGGACTGGAATGCCTTGTCTCCAGCTACGTTCTCTTTGAAGTCGCCGAATGCGAAGGAAGCACCAGCTTCAACTCCGAGCCAATCCAGGAACATATAACCAGCGTCGATACCCAGTACGGAGAATGCAGAATACATATCCTCTCCCCAGAAGTCTTCGCCGAATGCACCAGCCATGGATGCACCGATAGATGCACCGAATGCCTCAAATGCTACACCAAAGCCCCAAGAAGAACCTCTGTCGTCGCCGTTAGAAGCATTCTCGAAGTTACCACCAATTTTGAAGTTCATGTCGCCGATAGCGAGGTCATACATAGCCTCAACACCGAACTGGTTAACATCTTCTACAGCTGTCTTGTAGAAATATGCTTCGATCCAGAGTGGGAGACCCATGGAAGCGAAGTCGAAACCAGAACCTACGAGGAACTCAGCTTCTCCATCAGGAGTTGGCTGGTGTGCACCGTCGTTCTCGTTTACTGTGTCGAATGTAAGAGCGAAGTATGGCTGTACAAGACCTTCTACGAAGTCGAGGGACAGCTTGATACCGAAGTCTTTATCTGTTGCAGGGTTGCCCAGGAAGATAGAAGAATCTGCATTCTCATAGTTGTAACCTGTGAAGTCAACTGCATCGAATGTTTCCCAGCTGTTCAGACCGATGTCTGTCTTGATTCCGATTCCCTCAAGGCCGAAGAATTTTCCCCAGTCTGTGATTACGCGGAAATAGTTGAAGGAAGGAGTTCCCTCTGGAGCTGTTCCATTTCCTCTGTTCCATGAGCCATCCTCTTCAAGCTCGATTCTAACCTGTGAGTAGTCGCCTACTGTAGCCTTGAAGTCAACTTCTCCCTTGTCCCACTTGTCAACGAAAGCATTACCATTGTCGCCACCGTCTTTGTCAAAACCATTAACGAAGTAATAGTCGAACTCGCCGCCGATTGTTGTCTCTGCGAACAGAGGAGCAGCAAGTACAAGTACCATTGCCAAAACTAAAAGTTTTTTCATTTTGTTTGTTCTCCTTTGTTTTGGGGGATCCGAACTTACAGCCCAGATTTACTCCCCTCCAATTTATAATTCAAACATAGTATAGCATTCACGCAATATATTGGCAAGTATTTTTTTTAAAAAATTTTTTGTCTCTATTTTTGCACGAATTTCTACCATATTTGAAAAACGTATATTAGTTATCGGCTAGTGGGCGGGGGAACTTTAATAGAAGAAGTTATATGGATTTATCACACGGATTTGAGGGTGCCTGACGGCACCCAAGAGGGGATATATATGGTAAAAAGTCACAGAGCAGCTACCTGTTCCGGGGTCAGACCAGTAATTTTTACTATAGTTTCCATTGGGATGTTCTCTGCCTTCATACCCCGGGCGGCGTCATTTAAGCCCTCAGCACGCCCCATAGCAATACCTTCTGCACGGCCTTCTTCCAAGCCTTTGTTTATGGCAGATATTCGGAAAGCCTCCCTGTCAACCTCAGCCTTGTATCTCATCTCCTGTATTGCCCATTCTCTTTCATCATCACTTATGGTCATAAGTATCGCTCCCGCCTCCTTTATTCCCTCGCTGCTGCCCATTATACAGTTAAGGAGGTCTCTTTTCTCTTTGTCATTACTGTACTTTAAAAATATAATCCATTTCTCTATATCTGGCAAGTTTTCCGCATCCTCTATGCTGCTGATTTCCAGGAACGGCATCTGGATAAAGATGATCTGAAGACAGTCGGATAGCACTGTATCTCCACTTTGAAGGAGGAATCTCCTCATGTATTCCTCCTTCTGATCAAACAGCCCGAAGTTTGTGAACATGACATGGTATACTTTCGGCAGTGTGCTGTAGGGTCTTCCCTGCATCTCCAGGCCGCCCATCATCCGGCAACCATAGTAAAGTGCACGGTTTCTGAGGCTGTCATTGCTCAGACAGGTCTGCATCTCCATATTTATCCTGCTGCCGTCAGGCATCTTGCACTGGATGTCAAGGCGGATATCCTTGGCATAGATGAGCTCCTTGGGCAGCTCGTTGTTTATGACCTCGACTGTATCAGGCTTATGACCTATGATTGCAGCAACTAGGCTCTTCAGGGCAATCTTTGAGCCTTTACCTTCGTGCGTGAACAGAGACTTGAATGTGCTGTCCACTTTTGGATCAAGTAAATTCTTGTCTTTGGGGATAAAAAATTTTTTTGTCATAAATACACCTCTCGAAAATAGATTTACCTGGTTAACACACAAAAATGCGATTTTGATTCAATTTTGGACAAAAAACTTTAAAAAAAAATTATCACACGGATTTGAGGCTGGCTGACGCCAGCCAAGTGGGAGACACACGGAGGTGGTCACACGGATTTGAGGGTGCCTGACGGCACCCAAGAGGCGAGGCAGAGAAGATGGGGGATTTGAAGGCGGCTGTCGCCGCCCAAGAGGGCTATTTGGTGAGGCCGAAGATGGAGATGCGTTCCCATTTGAGAGAGGTGGCGCCGAAGTTGACCAGGAGACCGACCTCTTCATTCGCAGCTTTGAGGTAGTTGATTACTTGGGACATGTGCTCCTTGAGCAGGCTGGTGGTTGCCTTGAGTTCTACTATAATGCCATCAAAGCAGTAGAAGTCGGCATAGTAGTTTTTGCCTAGGTCGATATTCTTATAGAAGACATTGAGATGTTTTTCGCGCTCATAGGGAATGCCTTCCAGCTTGAACTCTGTTTCCAAGGCTTCTTGATAGACTGATTCCAGAAAGCCGGGACCCAGGGTGCGGTGTACTTCCATACAGGCATGCAGTATCTGGCCTGTCTTATCTTTTAGATGCAGCATAATGTTTCCTCCTTTATTGAGTTTCTATATGTGTAACAAAAGAAAATGCGATTTTGCTTCAATTTTGGAGAAAAAACTTCAAAAAAATTATCACACGGATTTGAGGCTGGCTGACGCCAGCCAAGAGGGGGACGCGAGTTTGTCACACGGATTTGAGGCTGGCTAACGCCAGCCAAGAGGTGGAATGGAGGGGTGTTATTTATTGCAGTTGGCTTGATGGAGGTTTGTTAATTTGTCAATATCTGCAAACGCGTTGTCTATTGATTCACTGTGGTACAGCTCATACATATTAAAGATATAATCAGTTATACCCAGACTATCCCAATTTCTAAGGACTAAATCAGCAGTTGTATGTTTATGCTGGGCATATTGCTCAAGAAGAAAGGAAAAAAACTCCATCTCTTTAGACATTGTCAATCTCTCCGTATATAAAGTGAATTCCTAGGGTTCCCAGTTATTTGTTCATTCTCCCACATATCAAATATTCCTATAGGGCTGAATTCCCACATTTCGAGTGCAGGATTGCAAAGCATACGATATGTTTGAGAAAAAAGGAATTTTCGCAGACAATCCATAACAGGATACCCGTATTTTTGATTTATCATCTTGACGACTTCTTTGTCATAGTAGTCAAGTATATAAGGGAGAACTTTGTTCATTCTATCACCTCAACAAAAGAAAGGGCTTTAAGAGCAGATTCTGTTTTAAATGCAAACTGATTATAGAGTTTCTGAGGCAGTAACCTTTTTATTGCTTCTTCTTCATTATATAATCCAGCAAAATACAGGCTGATTACAGGCATAGTCTTGTCATTTGCAACTGGACCTATAACTAAATCATAACTATCTGACATTGGAAACCCTTTTCTGTTTGCAGAAACGAATCTAAGCCATTCAGAACCTGCTTTATCAAATTTTAATGTTCGTAAGGTATTTAAAACTGTGTTGTCAGCTTCAAATACAGAAATAACACTTTTACCATTCCCTCTTCGCTGTGCTGTTAATGAGGCCCAGCGGGAAGCCTGCTCAAAGCTTGATGTTAAATAAAAGCCAGTCCCGAAATCCAGTTTTCTGTCCGATGTTAAAATTTGAGGCTTTATAACCTTTATGTTGCTGCCATGGTAAAGTTTCACTCTTTTATAGTATCATAGAATATGGTTGGCTGACAATAAAAAAGTCACATGGATTGGTCACACGGATTTGAGGGTGCCTGACGGCACCCAAGAGGCGAGGTGGGGAAGATGGGGGCTGTTGCAGGGATAATTTTATATAAATGAAAAAAGTCAGCATAAAGCTGACTTTCTTTGTTTGCGGCGAAAAGGACTTGGCCTCCGGCCCGCCCCCTAGGTGCTGATTCCTGCGCACCTGCTTGGCGCACCTCGGGTTTCAAGTCCTCTCTTGGTATGCCTTAAAATAAAAAAAACCAGCACAAGGCTGGTTTCTTTTATTTTGCGGCGAAAAGGACTTGAACCTTCATGGAATTACTTCCATTAGCCCCTCAAGCTAACGTGTCTACCAATTTCACCATCGCCGCAGGTAGAATACACTATATAGAAATCAACCTTGCGTTGTCAATAACTATACAGTCACTTTTTCATTAAATTTTCAATCTGGTCCAGAAGTTTCTGGAAATGGTCAATGGCTTTTTCCACTGGCTCAGGGCTGCTCATGTCCACGCCAGCTTTCTTAAGAGAGTCCAGCGGATAGTTGCGGCAGCCGGAGCATAGGAAGTCCAGATAACGCTGGCGTTCGGCCTTTCCTCCACCTGTCACCATGTCGGCCAGTGTCACTGCAGCAGAGATGCCTGTAGCATACTTATATACATAGAAAGCTCTGTAGAAGTGGGGTATCCGCAGGCCTTCCAGATCGGCCTCTTCCGGCAGCTGGACTTCTGGGCCGAAGTAGGCTTCCAGCAGTCTGCGGTATTCGCTTCTGAACAGTTCCAGGGTAAGGGGTGTGCCGGATTCGCCCAGGACATGGATGTTTTTCTCGAACTCTGCAAACATGGTCTGCCGGAAGGCGGTGGCTACAAAGTCGTCGGCTTCCTTGCCCGCCAGATAGAGCATCATGTCGGGGTTGTCCTGGTATTTATGCATCAGGTGCCGTGCCAGAAGCTGCTCGTTGAATGTGGATGCGGTCTCGGCTTCGAATATTGTGTAGTCGTAGTTGGGGAACACGTTGGACTTGACGCTGTAGTATGAGTGCATGGAGTGGCCCCCTTCGTGCACCAGAGTGAACAGATCCCGGAGCCGGTCTTCCTTGTAGTTCAGAAGAATATATGGGTATCCTGTGTAGCATCCGGCCGAGAATGCCCCGCTCCGTTTTCCTTTGTTCTCGTACTTGTCTACCCAGCCGCCGGTAAGTCCCTGCCTGAGGATTGCACAGTACTCTTCTCCAAGTGGGGCTACTGCCTGTATAACTTCATCCACTGCCTGGTCATAGGTGTGTCTTACCTCCACTGCCGAGGTGAAGGGCATATATACGTCGTAATGAGACAGTTTATCAAGTCCAAGTGCCTTCTGTTTAAGCTGGTAGTAGCGGTGGAGCACAGGGAAGAAGCGGTGCATGGTCTCTATCAGATTGTCATATACACTTATTGGGACGTTGTCGGGGAACAGGGCTGCTTCCAGTGCGCTTGCATAGTTTCTGGCACGGGCGTTGAATATATCCAGATGCACATTTCCTGCATATAGAGCTGCTATTGTATTCTTATGTTTTTCAAACTCTTTATAGAACTGCTGGTATGCTTTCTGCCGCACAGTGCGGTCCTGGCTCTGCAGGAAGCTGGTGAATGTGGACTGGGTAAGGGGTTTTTCTATTCCGTTTTCAGTTATGGTGCCAAACTCCATGTCTACATCAGTAAGGGCAGAGAATGCCTTGTGGGCTGTCATGTCAGATTCGGAGTGGAGTGCCAGAAGTTTTTCTTCCTGTTCTGGCAGCACATGGGGTTTTAAGCGTAACAGCTTGGAAAGATAAATCTGGTAGTCGGCCAGAAGTGGAGACTTTAGGAGCTGTGCCATCTTTGCATCTTCGATGGACTGGATTTCTGGTACCAGGTAGCTGGTTTCGGCCTCTGCTCTGGTTGCGGATGAGATGTATAGTCCGTAGCGTTTCTGATTCTGGGGGCTTGAGCCGTCGGTAGAGAACTGGAGCATGGCATAGCTGCCTGTCTTTTCTGCCAGTATCTGGAATTGTGTCATGGTTTTGAGACACTGGGCAAGGTTTTCGGCACTTTTTCCCAGGGTGCCCTTGAACTGTGACAGGGCAGGAATCATGCTGTTCATGTCAGAGAGGGCTTTTTCCCATTCTGATTCGGAGGCAAAGAGGGAAGAGAGGTCCCATTTGTCAGATTCTGCTATCTGGTCCCGGGTTCTGATTTCTGTGCTGGACATCAGGAAAGCTCCTTTGCCAGTGATTCGATGATAAGCTTCATCTTACGGCCGGCTTTTCCACGGTGGGAGAGAGCGTTCTTCTCGTCATCTGCCATTTCTGCCACTGTTTTTCCAGATGCAGGAATATAGAGCACGGGATCGTAGCCGAAACCGTTCTGACCGGATGGCTTATGGGCGATTTCCCCTTCCATTGTCTCCTGCACCACAAAGTAGCGGTATTCATTCATCACCAGCACCATGGAACAGACAAAGAAGGCTCTTCTGTCTGTGATTCCTTCCATATTCTTGAGCAGGTAGGCGTTCTTCTCTGGATCGGAGAGCTTGAGGCCCTCTTTCATCCCATATCGGGCAGAGTAGATGCCAGGGGCGCCGTTCAGAGCTGGAACTGAAAGGCCTGAATCCTCGGCCAGCACCGGTTTTCCCACCAGCTTGTGCAGACACAGTGCCTTTCCAAGTGCATTCTCGCAGTAAGTGGTGCCTGTCTCGTCGTAATCATATTCTATGTTCAGGTCGGCCGGGGTCAGAAACCTGTGTTCCGGCATGATCTGTGAAAGCTCTTTAATTTTGTTTCTGTTTCCTGTTGCTACTAAAATATCCATGGGTGCCTCATTTAATAATGTCTTCTATTTTGATGTCATCTGGCAGCAGACTCTCGTTCCTGGTCTTGAAATATTCTATAAGAACAGGATACTGGGTCAGAAGTTCTCCATATTTTTTAAGGAGTTCAATCCGCTGGTCAATCTTGTTGTTGAAGTCGGTGCTCTCCTTTTCCTGCTGTGCAATCATCTCCTGTTTCTTCTCAAGATTCTCGATATATTTTTCCTTTGCCTTTTTATACAGCTCTATATCGGGGAAGGAGGCATTCACTGTCTCGAAGCTCAGAATCTCTACATCTGAAAGCTGCTCCTGAATCCGGCCTTTGACAGAATCCTCCAGCGCTTTCTGAGAGAATGTGCGGCCATCCATTGCCTTTGTCATCTCCTGGGAAAGAAGGTCGGATGCTGCGTTCTGAATCCGTTCCTTCACGCTGTCGTAGAAAGTGCTAAGGCCGTTTTCGCCCAGATCTCCGGATGTGGCCATGGCATAGAGGGAATCTTCCTTTATTTTATAGGAAGCGGCATAAGTCACTGCAAAGGAGAAGTCAGGGTTGCCTGGAAGCTCTGATGCATAGAGCTTGCCTGATGGGAGATCCTGATTTACCGACACCTGGGTGCTGGCTGTCTCCAGAGGATAAACTTTCAATATATAATTCTTGGGGATAAGCTTCTGCCACCGCCAGTTTATCTTTCCACTCTCCATAAAAGAGCTGTCATATCCTGTTATTGTGGAGAATCCCAGTGCCACGTTGTTCTCCGGCACACGTATCCATCCGAAATAGAATACAACCCCTGCAATGATAATAAGGAAAATCAACCAGAATATAGCTTTTTTCATCAATACCACCTTCCTGATAATATATTGTAATAAATTTCTTTATAATTCCATAGGGGATTTATGAAATTTTGTTATCAAGTTTTGTAAATAAAGTTATTTTAGTTTAAAAAAAATGGATTTTATTTTCCACTTCTTCCCAAAAATTTAAAAAGGGGAGGGAAAAACACCTACCCGTTACTTTGAATAGAAACAAATAATTCCGGTCTGGAGCGTTTTGAGGAGAAAAAAATGTTTGACGATTGCCGATTTTAGGATATAATTAAAGAACCAAAATATAAAAAGGAGAATTATGATGAAAAAAAGAAGTGTTATCGCTGTTCTGCTTTTAATCGTGCTTCTGCTTGCAAGTTGCGGCGGAAAAGCAGCAGCTCCTGCAGCATCTGATTCAGCAGCTGCAGCAGCACCTGTTAAGACCTACAACTGGAAGATGGTTTCCTGCTGGGCACCACAGTATCACCTTGGTGACCAGGACCACGAGTTCATGGTTAGACTTAACCAGCTGGTTGGCGATCAGATCAAGATTGACTACTTTGTAGAAAACGCTCTTGTTGCTGCAAAAGAGGTTCTCGATGCAGTAAAAGACAACGTTGCACAGGTAGGATCTGACTATCCAGGATACTGGGCTGGAAAAGACACAGTATTCAACCTGCTCTCCTCATGGCCAATGTGGATGGATGCATATGACTACATCAACTGGATCTACTACGATCCAAGCTTCGCTGGAAGAATGAACGATGAAGTCGGCAAGCCAGGCAGCCTCGGAGAGGGTATGAAGATTTATCAGAAAGCATATGCTAAGTTCGGCGTACATGCTATCCCATTCGGACCTATCACAATCGAGTCTGGTCCTAGAGGAACCAAGCCAATCAAGAGTCTGGCAGACTATAAGGGAGTTAAGATCAGAATGTCCGGTTCTGCACAGGGCCAGATCCTGAAGAGCATCGAAGCTGCACAGATCGGTATCCAGTCTTCTGAGGTATACCAGGCTATGCAGACTGGTGTTATCGACGTTGCAGAGTCCTGTACTCCATACCTCGACTGGGGTCTGGGATACAACGAGATTTCAAAGTATTCATCACACCCAGGCTGGCACCAGCCAGGTTCAATGTGCTGTCTGCTGTTCAACAAGGCAACATACGATGCACTGCCAGCTAACCTGAAGGCTGCTATTGAGATTTCTGCACAGGCAACTGCTATGCAGACTCTGGCTATGGAGGATAGAACATCCGGTATCTACACCAACAAGTTCCGCGACGAAGTTGGCGTACAGTCCTTCAAGCTTTCTGAGGCTGACCTTAAGACTCTTGCAGCTAAGTCAAGAGACATTATGTATGATTTCGCTTCCAAGAACCCACTGTTCGCAGAGTGCGCATACTCAATGGCTTCCTATATGCACGAGTATCAGTATTGGAGACAGCTCAATGACATCTATGGTCATGGTTGGGCAGATCTTCCACTTCCAGACCTTGCTAAGCTGAAAGGCTATATCAAATAAGGAAGTAGTGATTTATTATTGAATCTAGGGCGCGGGTTATCCCCAGATAGTCCGCGCTTTTTTCCTTTTCCTTTAAAATTAATGAGCATAATTATTTAGGAGAATTCATAAAAATGAGAAAACTGGCAAATACTATTTCTGCCGCCATCGATGGTTTAAGCGATTGGACCGGTAAGATTTGTATGTGGTCTGCGTTTATCGGAATGATGATTATGGTCTATGAATGTTTTACCCGGTATGTCTTCCATATTGCAAACGACTGGGTCTTCGAGGTCTCAACAATGATCTACGCATTCCATTTCACTATGTGCGCATCATACGCACTCAAGAATGGTGCCCATGTCGCCATCGATATTGTATCTGGAAAGTGCAGCAAGCGGGTTCAGGGAATCCTGGATATCATCTCTTACTGTATTTTCTTCTTCCCTTCCGTTGGAATCATATTCATGAGGGGAATCAAGTTCGCGGCAGACTCCTGGGCAATCAAAGAGGTTTCCTGGTCAGAGTATCCAGCACCTATCTACCTCCAGAAGACTATTATTCCTGTAATGGCTTTCCTGCTGCTTCTCCAGGGTTTTGCTATCTTCCTGAGAAGAATTGAGATGGTTGTTGACGGTGATAATTACAAGGAGGCTAAATAATGGGTTTCGAAGGTTTTGCAATGTCCTCCGGCTTTGTAGCCGTGGCAATGTTCATCGGTCTTCTTGCAGGACTGTTCCTGGGCCATCCGCTGGCATTCGTACTGGGCGGCCTGGCTACAATTTTCGGCTGGCTGAGCTCCAGATATCATGCGACTTTCCCAGCACTGTTCATGAATAAATTCAATTCACAGATGTCCAACTACACCTATGTAGCGATTCTATACTTCATATTCATGGCTAACTTTATGAGTGAGTCGGGTATGGCGGAAGGATTGTTCAAGTCGGTGCAGTATCTGTTCGGACCTGTCCGCGGTGGTATTGCAGTTGCAGTAATCATCGTATCTACTCTGCTGGCAGCTTGTACCGGTACAACAGGTGCGTCCTGTGTCACCATGGGAGTTCTTGCCCTTCCTATTATGAAAGAGAACAATTACTCCATGAAGCTGGCCTGTGGTTCTATAGCAGGTTCTTCTGCCCTGGGTATTCTGATTCCGCCAAGCATCATGCTTCTGGTATTGGCAGAGCTTTCAGGCTGTTCTGTAGGGCAGCTGTTCGCAGGCTCTATCCTGCCTGGTATTGCTCTGGCTCTTATGTACTGTATCTACACACTGTATCAGTGCTGGAGACACCCTTGGAAGGGTCCTGCTCTTCCACTGGAAGTACGCCGCCAGATTACAACTGGACAGCTTATAAAGATGCTTATTCTGAACATGTTCCCGCCGCTGATTCTTATCATTGCAGTTCTGGGTGTACTGTTCGCAGGTATAGCAACTCCTACTGAGGCTTCTGCTGCAGGTGCATTCTGTGCATTCTGTATGTGGATTGCATATGGCAAGTTCTCTTTGAAAGGCCTGGTAAAGATTATGAAGGATACAGCAAACACAGTATCCATGGTACTTATCGTTATGACAGGTGCCGGATTCTTTACAGCTATCTTCATGGGCCTTGGTGGTGGTGATGTTATTCAGAATATGATTCTGGGAATCGGTCTTGGAAAGTGGGGAACTTTCGCAGTAATGATGCTTATCTGCTTCTTCCTGGGTATGTTCCTTGACTGGACAGCTATCCTGATGATCACAATGCCTATCTATATTCCAATCTGTAAAGCAATTGGATTTGATATCCTGTGGTTCACAGTTTCAATGGCTGTAATGCTCCAGGACTCCTTCTGTACACCTCCGTTCGGATACAACCTGTTCTATCTGAAAGGTATTGCACCAGAGGGTGTCACTACAGAAGATATTTACATGGGAACCATTCCGTTCTGGGCAATTATGGAGCTGGGTCTTGTACTCTGCTGTACCTGCCCATGGCTGATCACTTGGCTGCCAAGCGTTGCTGTTAAGCAGGGTGGTTGATTCCGTTGATGCATAATTATTTAACATAAGGAAGGTAAAAAATGGGATGTTGTTGTAAGGCTGCTGTTTTCGAGGAAGCAGGCAAGCCGATTGAGATTAAAGAGTTTGAAGTTCCTCAGACACTTGAGGAAAAGGCAATGCTGGTCAAGGTTACATTTGCAACTATCTGTGGATCTGACCTGCATACAATCATGGGAAGAAGAAAAGAGGCTACCCCTCTGATCCTGGGACACGAGATTATCGGAACCATCGAGAAGCTGGGATCCCCTAACCTGAAGGACGGCTATGGCAATGCCCTTAAGGTTGGCGACAGGATCTCCTGGACTATCATGGCTTCCTGCGGCGAGTGCTTCTACTGCAAGATCGGCCTGCCACAGAAATGTGTCAAGCTTAAGAAGTATGGACACACCAGCTGCAACGACCCTGCTATCAAGTCAGGTCTTGTCGGCGGCTACGGCGAGTATGTATATATTCTGCCTGGAACAACTGTGTTCAAGCTTTCTGATAAGCTTTCTGACGAGGTTGCAACTCCAGCAAACTGCGCCCTGGCTACTGTAGTGAATGCAGTGGAGACTATCGGCGTAGAGAAGGGAGATGTGGTTCTGGTGCAGGGTGCCGGCCTTCTGGGACTTAACTGCTGTGCTCTTTCTGCAGCTGCAGGGGCAAAGGAGATCATCATCACAGATGTTGTTGACTCCCGCCTTGAGGATGCAAAGCGGTTCGGCGCAACTCAGACTATCAACCTGAAGAACTATCAGGGAGATGACCTGACCAAGAAAATCAAGGAGATTGCTCCTAATGGAGTTGATGTAGCCCTTGAGTTCTGCGGACGGGCCGAGGCTGCAAACCAGGCTATCGCAGTACTGCGCACCGGTGGACGGTACATGATTGCCGGTATGGTGAATCCTACACCGCTCAATATCGATGCCAATAATATCACCAGAAAGTATCTTACTATCAAGGGTATTCACAACTATAACCCTAAGCATCTGGGTATGGCTCTCAAGTTCCTGGAGGAGAACCAGGACAAGTATCCGTACAAGGAGCTGGTAGGCGAGGTATTCCCACTGGATAAGATCAACGAGGCTGTTGAGGTTTCCAAATCTCAGAAGTATATCAGAGTCGGCATTAAATACTGATCTGATTCTGTAATCCTGAGATAAGTCACCCTGAACCAAGTTCAGGGTGACATTTTTTTTATCTTGCAACATGGGCGTTTCTGGATTAAGATTTACATTATGAATCAGTATTCTCATACTATACGGAATACGTTGTTTCCAAAACGTATTATCATAAACTTCATAGGTTCGGCCATCCTTATACTGCTGCTCTTCTTCCTGGCTACAATTGTCATAAACGACCGGGCCAAGGTGCGCAACGAGAATATATATAAAAACCAGCAGATTCTACAGGTTAGGATGGCGGCCCAGGCTATAGAGGACAACCTGAATGCCATCTTCTATAATATTGATATACTCCAGCTGTATTGCCGGGATCTGTTTACCGGACAGCGGGAGATGTCCAACAGCTTCTTTCAGCTGGTGCAGACCAGCAAGCAGGAGGTTACTGCATTCATTGTGGTGGACGATTCCGGAACGGTGCAGTACCGCAGTTTCTCTATAGGGGGAGAGGGAAAGGCTGCCCAGGATCTTATACTTAAATATATAGATGAATATCAGAGCAGAATAGCAGGTGGCCTTAACTTTGTGCCGCCCCTGTATATAACCAAGGATATGCAGCTGGCTATCAAGCTGGTTCCTATATGGCGGAACGGAAGAAAGACCGGGGTAATCGGCGTGGCTGTGAATATAGGCGGCATAATTGCAAAATACAGTTTTGTATCCAGGCTGGGTTTTTCTGGAGATGAGCTTTTCCTGGACAAAAATGGCACTGTAATTGTGGATATAGAGCCTGATAATATAGGAAAGAGCATATATGATGTGAATATGGACGGCATAAATACCGACAGCTTCCCGGTGCAGGATATACTGTCCCATGTCTCCGGCAACCGCAAGTTCAAGGTCATGGACAGGAAGGGGCTTTCCCATAATGCCCTGGTGGCCTGGGATTCCTTTAATATCATGGACGAGAAGGTGATTGTGCTGGTGGGGGCTTCGGAGAAGGTTATAAACCGGCCGCTGCAGCAGTTCCATAAGCAGGCCATGGCACTGGGTATAGTGGTTGTGGCTATCATGGTATGTTTCTCTATACTCCTGATTTACTCCAGACGGCGGGTGGTGCGCCACAGCCTTAAGATAATGGAGGAGACCATAGAGCAGCGGACAGAAGAGCTTATGCGCAGCGAGAAAAAGTACCAGGCTGTATTCCATGGGGTGAACGACGGTCTTGTAGTGCTCAAGGAGGGAAAGATAAGCTACTTTAACCAGAGTGCCGCAGACCTTATAGGCTATAGCCCGGAAGAGCTTGTGGGACGCAATCCGCTGGACTTTGTGTTCGAGGCTTACGAGGAAGGGGTGGACAACGCTGCCCCGTACCGGGAGTATGCCAAGGAGGCGCTGGAGGGGAAATCGGTGCAGTTCGAGGCTATTCTGATGCGAAAGGATGGCTCCCTGCTCTATGCAGATGTGGCTCTGGCCGACCTGGAGGAAAAATCTTCCCTTATTATGACACTCAGGGACATAACGCTCAGGAAGAAAGCCGAGAAGGAGCTGTACGAGCTGAATGCACAGCTTGAGAAACGGGTCTCGCAGCGTACACTGGAGCTGGAGAAGGCCAACGATGCCCTCAAGGTATCCCTGGCCACCCTTAAGGAGACCCAGCAGAACCTGGTGGAGGCCGGCAAGATGGCATCGCTGGGTGTCCTGGTGGCAGGGGTTGCCCACGAGGTCAATACACCTGTGGGCATAGGAGTCACTGCTGCCTCCTACCTTGAGGAGCAGACCAGGGAGTTTGGCGATAAATACAGACACAACCAGATGAAGCGCTCAGACCTGGAGGGCTATTTGTCTATGGCCACCGATTCGGCAAAGGTTATTCTGGACAACCTGCACCTGGCTTCGGAGCGTATATCAAGTTTCAAGCAGGTGGCTGTGGATCAGACCAGCCAGGAGATCCGGAAGTTCCAGCTTAAAGACTATATAGAAGATATTCTTATAAGCATCCAGCCGGCATATAAGAAGACAAAGCATAAAGTGGTGCTGACGGGGGATGACAGCATAACTATAATAAGTGCTCCAGGTGCTCTGTCCCAGGTATTCACCAACCTGGTCATGAACTCGCTGAAACATGGATTTGAGGGGATAGAGCAGGGTACTATGACTATAGATGTGCACCGGGCAGAAAACGGTGTGGAGATTGTCTACTCCGACAACGGCGTTGGAATGACACCGGAGGTGGTGCAGAAAATCTATGATCCGTTCTTTACCACAAAGCGGGGAATGGGGGGCAGCGGCCTGGGTATGAATATTGTCTATAATCTGGTGACCCGTACCCTGGGTGGAGAGATCAGGTGCGAGAGTGAACCGGGCCATGGGGCAAAATTTTATATAAAATTGCCGTGGGAGATTGACAAAAATGAGCATATCTGATATTTTTTCTCATTGCTTATGATGCGTAAGTATGCCTTTGTAGCTCAGGGGTAGAGCACTTCCATGGTAAGGAAGGGGTCGTCGGTCCGATTCCGACCGAAGGCTTGTTTATGTCAGGAGGATTTATATGGCATCAAAGAAGAAAGGTAATATAGAGCTTATTGCACTTCAGTGCACCGAATGTAAGAGAAAGAACTATACAACTTCCAAGAACAGGAAGAATATCCAGGGGAAGATGGAGTTCAGCAAGTACTGCAAGTTTGACAGAAAGCACACTATTCACAAAGAAACAAAAATAAAATAATAAAATATTTTATTAGGGCAGTAGCTCCAACGGCTAGAGCGCTGGTCTCCAAAACCGGATGTTGTAGGTTCGAATCCTACCTGCCCTGTATTTTATTCGGGAGAATATATGGATAAAGTTTTGCTTTTTTTCAAGGAAAGCTATGCTGAGCTCAAGAAAGTAGTATGGCCCAGCCGCCAGGAAGTGGTTTCTTCCACATGGATTGTCATTGTATCGACCATTATTTTCGCCTGTGTCCTGGGACTCGTAGATTTCCTGCTCATTCTGTTGATGGATGTGATTTTCTGATATGGCAAGAGAATGGTATATCCTTCATACTTATTCCGGGTATGAGAACAAAGTAGAGAAATTCATCAGAAAGTTCATGGAGGATGCAGATTTCTCCAAGACTGTGCTGGATATCAAGGTTCCTACCGAAGAAGTTACAGTAGAAAAGGACGGAAAGAAAAAGACAATAGTACGTAAATTCCTGCCAGGTTATGTGCTTCTGGAGATGGATCTGGATGCACAGGAGTGGCTTGCACCTCTTTCTAAGATTAAAAAGGTGGAAGGTGTATCGGGATTTGTCGGAACCAAGGGCAACGAGAAGCCACATCCAATTCCTTCTGATGAGATCAAAGCTATCCTGCAGCGTGCCGGCGAGATTAAGACAAATAAGCATGTCATGCTGAAGCAGACTTTCGAGGTCGGCGATTCAGTAAAGATCATCAAGGGACCGTTCGACACATTTGTAGGAAAAATCGACGAATTGAACCTGGAAAAAGGCAAAGCAAAAGTCATGGTTGGTATTCTTGGTCGTTTCACACCGGTAGAGGTGGACTTTACCCAGGTGGAAAAGATCTGAATATAGAATCGGTAAGTTTTACCGTCTTGATGGGAGTTTCCTGACGCTATGTCGGGGGACGCTATACCACAAAGGAGAAAAAAATGGCAAAGAAAAAGATTGTTGCTTACATTAAATTGCAGATTCCTGCAGGAAAAGCAACTCCGGCACCTCCGGTCGGCCCTGCCTTGGGACCTCATGGAGTCAGCGCGCCGCAGTTTGTTCAGCAGTTTAATGATAAGACAAAAGGAATGGAGCCGGGTCTTACAGTTCCGGTTGTCATTACTGTCTATGCTGACAAGACATTCAGTTTTATCCTGAAGACTCCTCCAGCAGCTGTTCTTATCAAGAAAGCTTGCGGAATCCAGAGCGGATCAGCACAGCCACACAAAGACAAGGTTGCAAAACTTTCAAAGGCTGATCTGAAGAAGATTGCAGAGACTAAGATGCCTGATATCAATGCAAACGATATCGATGCTGCAATGAAAATTATTGCTGGTACAGCACGCAGTATGGGTGTTGAGGTGGAGAAGTAATCATGAAAAGAGGAAAGAAATTTCAGGATGCTGTAAAAAAGTATAGCAAACAGGAAGTATATACTTTTGAAGATGGTGCAAAGCTTGTTAAAGAGCTGGCTTTTGCTAAGTTCGATGAAACAGTGGATTTCTCTATAAGACTTAATCTTAAGAAAGGTCAGAGCGTCAGAGATACACTGGTTCTTCCACACCAGTTCAAGGGCGAGAAAAAGATTCTTGTCTTCGCTAAGGGAGCCAAGGCTGAGGAGGCTAAGGCTGCAGGAGCCGCATATGTTGGCGACAGCGATCTGGTAGAGAAGATCAGAGGTGGCTGGCTTGATTTTGACGTAGCTGTAGCAACTCCGGACATGATGAAGGATGTAGGAAAGCTGGGTCCTATCCTGGGTAGAAGAGGCCTTATGCCTAACCCAAAGACCCACACTGTGACATTCGATGTCAAAGAGGCTATTGCTGAGCTTAAGAAAGGACGCACAGAGTACAGATCTGACAAGACTGGTATTGTAAGCGTTTCTATCGGAAAGGTTTCTATGGATGCTGCCAAGCTGGCAGAGAATATGTCTGTTGTAGCATCTGAGATTGAGAGAAAACGGCCTGCCGATGCAAAGGGCGACTTTGTCCTTTCTCTGGCTATCTCCTCAACAATGGGACCTGGCGTAAAGGTTAAGAAGGCTTAAGGAGAGGTAGACTATGGCAGAGTATGTAGCAAAAGTACAGGATAGCAAGAAAGAGGCAGTAGCAGAGCTCAAGTCACGTTTTGACGGTATCGCAAACTTTATTTTTGCAGATTACAGAGGTCTTACTGTTGCACAGATCACAGAGATCAGAGATAAGCTCAGAGCCAGCGATACAGAATTCAAGGTAGTCAAGAACAGATTTGCCAAGATTGCCATGAAAGATCTGGGAATCACCGAGGTGGATGACTTCCTTAAGGGACCTACTGCAGTTGCAGCTATTCCAGGAGAATCCAACGAGGTAGCCAAGGCACTGTTTGAATTTGCAAAGGGTGGAATGCCACTTACAGTCAAGGGTGCAGTAATCGATGGCGAACTTTTTGATGCAGCTAAGATTGAGGCATTCTCAAAGCTGCCTGGAAGAACTCAGCTTATCGCTATGTTGATGGGCCTGATGAAGGCACCGGTTCAGAAGCTTGCCGCAACACTGCAGGCAATTGTGGACAAAGATGCAAAGCCGGAAGAGGCAAAAGCAGAGTAAAAAAAACTGCAGCTTTAGTCTTATATAGTCATGCTACAGCTGCATAAAAAAATAAAAAAAAGGAGAAGTTAATATGGCTACAAAAGATGAAATTCTTGAATCAATCGCTAATATGACAGTTCTAGAGATTGCTGATCTTGTAAAGGCAATGGAAGAGAAGTTCGGTGTATCTGCAGCAGCAGTTGCAGCACCTGCAGCAGCTGGAGCAGCCGCAGCAGCACCAGCAGAAGAGGAGAAGACAGAATTTGATGTTATCCTGGCTTCTGTTCCTGCAGACAAGAAGATTCCTTGTATCAAGGTTGTCAGAGAGGTCACCGGTCTTGGACTGAAAGAGGCTAAAGAGCTTGTAGAAGGTGCTCCAAAGGCTCTCAAGGAAGGCGCTTCCAAGGAAGATGCTAATGCTCTTAAAGCAAAACTTGAGGCAGCTGGTGCAACAGTTGAGATTAAATAAGCCTGAAGTTTATTTCAGAACAGACATTTCAGATTTTATATTTTTTCATAGGGGTTGGACTATTTTTAGTACAGCCCCTGTTTGTCCATACGGACACGGCGTTATCGAGGGAGGTATAGCGAATGCTTGATAGGAAAAAAGCTATTAAGCGGCATTACATTGTAGGGGATAAGTATTACGAAGATGAATATCGCGAGTTCATGGAAGTTCCTAACCTGATCGATATCCAGCTTTCTTCCTACGAAAAATTTTTACAGCTTGAGAAGCTTAAGAATGGCCAGCCCCTGGAGAACCAGGGCCTTGAGGAAGTATTCAGGAGTACGTTCCCTATAGAAAGCCCCAACGGCGATATGACTCTGGGTTATGTCGGATATACACTGGGTGACAAGAAGAACAAGAAGCTTGACGAGTTTGAGTGCAAGCAGAAGAATGCCACCTATTCCATCCCGCTGAAAGCCAATATCAGCCTTACTTTTGCAAACGGAGAGATCCGGCAGAAAGAGATTTACATGGGCGATATCCCTATGATGACCGAGCGGGGAACTTTTATCATCAATGGTGCAGAGCGTGTCATTGTAAGCCAGATCCACCGGTCCCCTGGAGTAGTATTCTCCAACGAGAAGGGAATCTATTCTTCCAGAATCATTCCATACAGAGGTTCCTGGCTTGAGTTCGAGATTGACAAGAAGAAAGACCTTATATTCGCAAAGATTGACCGGAAGAAGAGAATTCTTGGAACCTATTTCCTCCGGGCTATGGGTTTTGAGACAAGCGAGCAGATAATTGAGCGTTTTTACGCTGTTAAGAAAGCAACTATATACTCAAAAGACGAGAGAAATGCAGGCCTGGAGAATAAAATCCTGGCCAAGGCAATATATTCCAAAGATGGAACAAAGCTGTACAGCGCAGGTGATGAGATAAGCCGGAGCACTCTGGAAGAGATGAAGGAGAGCGGCATCAAGGAGATCACCATTGTAGATGTTGACAAGGATACACAGAATACACTGCACTCAGGAATAATCCTGAACTGTCTTAAGAAAGAGAGCGAGAAGTGCAAGGAGCTTGATATTGAGGAACCGACAAAGGAGATGGCTCTGAAAGAGGTGTTCTCTGTGCTGTTCCCAGGGGAGCTTTTCTCCAAGGAGAATGGAGAAAGAGAGCTTAAGAATATGTTCTTCAGCTCCAAGAAGTATGATCTGGGAAAAGTCGGCCGCTACAAGCTGAACAAGAAATATATCCACAAGACAAACAAGACAGAAAGTGCCGAGGATGCAAAGGTTGACGATTCGGGCGATACAGTCCTGACCATGGATGATATCATCAACACTATGGCTTTCCTTATCAAGGTCTTTATCGGCGAGGAGAACCTGGATGATATCGACCATCTGGGAAACAGAAGAATCCGTTCTGTAGGAGAGCTCCTTACCAACCAGCTCAAGAGTGCTTTCGCAAGAGTTGAGCGTATTGCAAAAGACAGGATGCAGCTTAAGGAGACAGAGACTCTGCGGCCATCCGACCTTATTTCTATAAAGCCTATTGTAAACATGGTTCGGGAGTTCTTTAACTCTGACCAGCTTTCACAGTACATGGACCAGGTCAATCCGCTGGCTGAGCTCACACATAAGCGCAGACTCAGCGCCCTGGGTACAGGCGGTCTTTCCAGAGACAGAGCAGGATACGAGGTCCGGGATGTTCACTACACCCATTATGGAAGAATGTGTCCTATCGAGACTCCAGAAGGTGCTAACATCGGTCTTATCGTATCGCTGGCAAACTATGCCAAGGTCAACGACTACGGTTTCCTTGAGGCTCCGTACCGGAAGGTGGAGAAGGGAAGGGCTACCAAGTCTGTTACCTATATGGATGCCATGGACGAGGAAAAGGTTATCATTGCCCAGGCCAACGCAGTGCTGGATGCCAAGGGCAACCTGGTTAACGAGCAGGTCTCGGTGCGCAAGGCAGGAAACTACTATTCCGAGGACAGGGAGAAAGTTCAGTACATGGATGTTTCCCCGAAACAGGTAATCTCTGTATCTACATCACTGGTTCCGTTTATCGAGCATGATGACGCCAACAGAGCGCTCATGGGCTCCAACATGATGAGACAGGCAGTTCCGCTGCTGTTCCCAGAGGCTCCTATTGTAGGAACTGGAATGGAGGGACGCACTGCATACGACTCCGGCGTTGTTATAAAGGCAAAGAGACCTGGAAAAGTATCATACGTATCTTCTACCCGGATAGATATTATCCCAGACGAGGCTCCGAAGGAAGTGGATTCCTACCGTCTCCAGAAGTATCAGCGGACCAACCAGGACACCTGTTTCTCTCAGCGTCCTATTGTAAGCCTGAACGACAAGATAGAGAAGGGCGAGGTTATTGCCGACGGCCCTGCAACAGACCATGGCGAGCTGGCCCTGGGACGGAATGTCCTGGTAGGTTTTATCCCATGGAACGGATATAACTACGAGGATGCTATCCTGATCTCTGAGCGGGTGGTAAAGGAGGATATCTTTACTTCCATCCACCTGAACACATTCGAGGCTGAGGTCCGGGAGAACAAGAACGGAACTGACAAGCTTACACGGGATATTCCTAACGTAAGCGAGAAGAAGCTGGAGAACTTGGACGAGGAAGGAATTGTCCGGATCGGTGCCAAGGTCAATGCCAACGATATTCTGGTAGGAAAAGTTACTCCAAAGGCAGACAACGACCCTACACCAGAGCTTAAACTGCTCAATACACTGTTCGGCGAGAAGGCAAAGGATGTAAAGGATACATCCCGCAGAGTTCCCCCTGGAGTAAGCGGCACTGTCATCGATGTACAGCGCCTTAAGAAATCTGAGGGAGACGAGCTGAGTCCTGGAGTCGAGGAGATTGTAAAGGTAATTGTGGCAACCAAGCGTAAGCTCCGCGCAGGAGACAAGCTGGCTGGACGCCATGGAAACAAAGGTGTTGTATCCCGCATTCTGCCGGAAGAGGATATGCCATATCTGGCAGACGGTACTCCGCTGGATCTGTGTCTGAACCCGCTGGGTGTACCTTCCCGTATGAACCTGGGGCAGCTTATGGAAGCCAGCCTTGGTCTTGCAGGATTGGCTCTGAACGAGAAGTATGCAGTTCCTGTATTCCAGTCTGCAACCAACGAGATGATTTCCACACTCCTTAAGAAAGGTGGCCAGCCGGAGAATTCCAAGGCTGTCCTCTATGACGGTCTTACCGGTGAGCCTTATGAGAACCCGCTCATGATCGGCTGTGCATACATGCTTAAGCTGAACCACCTGGTTGACGATAAGATGCATGCCCGATCCACTGGACCGTATTCACTTATTACTCAGCAGCCTCTGGGAGGAAAAGCCCAGTTCGGTGGTCAGAGACTTGGAGAGATGGAGGTTTGGGCACTGGAAGCTTATGGTGCTGCAAACACACTCCAGGAATTCCTTACTATCAAATCTGATGATATGAATGGAAGAACCAAGACCTACGAGAATATTGTGAAGGGCGAATCCACCACACAGGCTGGTATTCCAGAGTCATTCAACGTTCTGGTACAGGAGCTCCGTGGATTGGCACTGGATATGTCCCTTTGGAATGACAAAGGGGTTCAGATTCCTCTGACTGAAAAGGATGAGGAGTTGATCAAACAGCCTGCTGGAAAGCAATTCTAAGGGAAGGGTAGACTAGTATGATTAAAGATATGCAGGAATTTGATAATATTTTAATTAAGCTTGCTTCTCCAGACCAGATCAGAAAATGGTCCTATGGTGAGGTAAAGAAATCTGAGACAATAAACTACAGAAACCTGGAACCGGAAGATGATGGTCTTTTTTGCCGCAAGATATTTGGTACTACCAAAGACTGGGAATGTAAATGTGGAAAATTCAAGTCTATCCGGTACAAGGGTGTCAAGTGTGAGCGCTGCGGTGTAGAGGTAACCCACTCCAGAGTCAGAAGAGAGCGGATGGGACATATCGAGCTTGCAGCCCCTGTTGCCCATATCTGGTATTACCGCTCTGTGCCTTCCCCTATAGGTCTTCTTCTTGACCTGCCTATGGCAGATCTTAGATCTATTCTCTACTATGAGAAATATATTGTTATCGACGAAGGTAATGCAGAGGATACAAAGCTGCACAAGATGCAGGTGCTGACAGAGGATGAATATAACAAGGCACGGGAGAAGTTCGGTCAGAACTTTACTGCAGATACTGGAGCAGAAGCTATAAAGATTCTCCTCCGGGAGCTTGACCTCAAGGAGCTTTCCAGAGAACTCCGGACCAAGATGAAGGAGAAGGATGGAAAGGTCGAGAAAAAATTCCTCAAGCGGCTTAAGATTGTAGAAGACTTCATGAAGTCAGAGATCAACCCGAGCTGGATGATTCTGGATGTGATTCCTGTCATTCCACCGGATCTCCGCCCTATGACTCCTATGGAAGGTGGTCACTTTGCAACATCAGACCTGAACGATCTCTATAGAAGAGTTATCAATAGAAACAACAGACTTAAGAAAGTGCAGAGCCTGTTTGCACCTCCTATTATTATCCGCAGCGAGAAACGGATGCTGCAGGAGGCTGTAGATGCCCTCTTCGACAACTCAAAGAAGAAGAAGGCAGCCCGGGGTGCCAGCAACAGACCGGCAAAATCTCTTTCCGATATGCTCAAGGGTAAACAGGGTCGGTTCCGCCAGAACCTGCTGGGAAAGAGAGTCGATTATTCTGGCCGTTCTGTAATTGTTGTAGGCCCGGAACTCAAGTTCCATCAGTGCGGACTTCCTGCAAAGATGGCGCTGGAGCTTTACAAGCCATTCATCATGAAGAAGCTTGTAGAAAAAGAAATTGTATATAATATCAAGAAAGCCAAGACCATGGTGGAGGAGGCTGCAGATGAGGTTTGGGGCGTACTTGACGAGGTAGTCAAGGAACATCCAGTTATGCTGAACCGTGCTCCTACACTGCATCGCCTTGGTATCCAGGCCTTTGAGCCAGTTCTGGTAGAAGGCAAGGCTATAAAGCTGCATCCATTGGTATGCCGTGCATTCAACGCAGACTTCGACGGAGACCAGATGGCTGTCCATCTGCCGCTGACCCAGGCTGCACAGATTGAGTGCTGGACACTGATGATGTCTATCAACAACCTGCTGGACCCGGCCAACGGAAAGCCGATTGTATTCCCATCCTTGGATATGGTTCTTGGTATCTATCAGCTTACTATTGCAAAGCCGTATGATGAGAAGGTCAAGAAGCTCAGATGCTTCACCTCCTTTGATGAGGTTCTCCTGGCCTTGGATGCACGCTCCATACGGTATCAGGATGTAATCAAGATCAAGGTTGTGGATGGCAAGATAGTAGGCAAGTCTGTGGACAAGAGCCTGGATGGCCAGTATATCCAGACCACTGCAGGAAGACTTCTGTTCAACGAGCCGCTTCCAGATGTGCTCAGCTTCCACAACGGTCCATTCTTCGATGGACTTGCAGATAAAAAATGGACTCTTTCTCCAGATGATAAAGATAAGAAAGAGTGGCTGAAGGGATATATCGACAAAGACCTCAAGAAGCTTATCTTTGAGTGTTTCAAGAAGTTCGGCTCTTCTGTCACTGTCCAGCTTCTTGATGCAGTCAAGTCCCTGGGTTTCAAGTATGCAACCAAGTTCGGTTCTACAATAAGTATGGCCGATATTCTGGTTCCACCGGAAAAGAAGAATCTTATAGATTCGGCTCAGAATCAGGTGCGGGAAATCCAGAAGCAGTTCAGTGGAGGTGCCATTACCCAGGACGAGCGGTATAACAGAGTTCTTGAGGTCTGGAACAAGACATCAGACTCCCTTACCGAAGTTCTTATGAAGCGTCTGGAAGAGGATAGACAGGGCTTCAACCCAGTATACATGATGACTAACTCTGGAGCCAGAGGTAGCCGTACACAGCTTAGACAGCTGGCAGGTATGCGTGGTCTGATGGCCAAGCCTAATGGCGATATCATTGAGCTGGCAATCCGCTCCAACTTCAAGGAAGGACTTTCCATTATCGAATTCTTCATCTCATCCAACGGTGCTAGAAAAGGTCTTGCAGATACAGCGCTCAAGACATCCAACGCAGGTTATCTGACCAGACGTCTTGTAGATATTGCACAGGATGTAGTTGTAGAAGAAGAGGACTGTGGAACTATCAACGGTATGGATATCAGCGCCCTCAAGGAAGGCGAGAAAGTCAAGGAGACCCTGGCAGAGAGAATCGAAGGAAGATTTACTCTGGAGCGGGTTAAGCACCCTATTACAGGCGAGCTTATCCTGGATATGAACCAGGAGATAACCGAAGCCAAGGCCAAGGAGATTGAGGCTGCTGGAATTGAGACTGTCCGGATCAGAAGCGTCCTTACCTGCGACTCCAAATATGGTGTATGTCAGAAGTGCTATGGACGCAATTTGGCCAACAACAGGACTGTAGAGATAGGTGAGGCTGTAGGAATTATCGCAGCTCAGTCTATCGGTCAGCCTGGTACTCAGCTTACCATGAGAACATTCCATACCGGTGGTACTGCCGACAGAGCCAGCGAGGCAGATAAAATCAAGAGGGACTACCCGATTTATGTCAGAGAGATCCATGGCAATACTGTGGAGCTTGACAACGGCGATGTCCTGTTTACAAGAAAAGGCTACTTGGTTGTCAATAAGATTCTTATTGCAAGAGATATTAAGGAAGGAGACACCCTTCTGGTGGAAAGCGACAGCATGGTCCGTCCTGGAACACCGCTCATCAAGCGGGGCAAGGAGACAATCAATGCCACCAACAAGGCTTATGTCAGGGTATTTGGCGACAAGCTCCTTTCTCTGGGTACAGAGCAGCGTATTGACATCAGAAACGGTTCCGAGCTCCTGGTCAAGGCAGACAGCTGTGTAGCAGCAGATGAGGTAATTGCCAAGTTCGACCCGTTCTCCGAGCCGATCATTGCAGAATATTCCGGTACAATCCAGTACCATGACCTCCTTTCCGGCAAGACTATGAAGGAGGAGCTGAACGAGGATAACGGACAGATTGAGAAAAAGATCATAGAATTCTCGGACGAGACACTGGATCCACGGATTTCCATTGTGGACAAGAAGGGCAACGAGCTGGTTGTCTACTATCTGCCAGGAAAATCCTATGTGACAGTAGAGGATGGAGCAAAGGTAAAGGCTGGAACAACTCTGGCCAAGCTGCTTAAGGAAAGCTCCAAGGCATCGGATATCACCGGTGGTCTGCCACGGGTAGAGAACCTGTTCGAAGCCAGAATTCCTACCAATCCTGCAGTACTTGCCCAGGTTTCTGGAACAGTCAAGTTCAGCGGAAAGAGCAAAGGAAAGAGAATCATCATCATTACCGACGAGCAGGAGCGTGAGTTCAAGCACCTGGTTCCTATGGGAAAGAACCTGCTTGTCAGAGACGGCGATAAAGTAGAGGCTGGCGAGGAGCTGTGTGATGGCGAAAAGAATCCACACGATATCCTGAACATCCTTGGAGAGAATGCGCTCCAGTCCTACCTTATGAACGAGGTTCTCAAGGTTTATAAGAAAGTTGATGTAAGTATCAACGACAAACATATCGGTGTTATTATCCGGCAGATGCTTAGGAAGATTGAGATTGCCCATGTGGGCGACACCAACTTTATCCTTGGCAGCCAGGAGGATAAGGTTAAGTTCCAGGAAGAGAACAGACGTGTTCAGGCAGCCGGCGGTGCTCCGGCAGTGGCAAAGCCGCAGCTCCTTGGAATCACCAGGGCATCCCTGGCTATCGAGTCCTTCCTTTCTGCAGCTTCCTTCCAGGAGACTACCAAGGTTCTTACCAAGGCAGCTATCGAAGGAAAGTCTGACCACCTCCATGGACTTAAGGAGAACCTCTTGATAGGTCATCTTATCCCTGCAGGTACAGGAAACAAGAAATACCGGAATGTCAAACTGTACGACTCTCAGAACGAAGATCTGGATGTTGTTGTACAGGAGGTGCTGGAGAGACGGAAACAGGAGGCCCAGGAGGCTGCCGAGAACGGTCCACGCCAGCGCAGTTTAGAGGAGCTTGAATAGGGAATTTTTCCCCACTTGACTTTTTCCAGCCAGATTGTTAATCTATTGTTCTGGAAAAATGGGTAGATAAGTCTGCCAAAAAATATATAGGAGAAGGTTGTTAAATGCCTACAATTAATCAGTTAATCAGAAAAGGTAGAAAAGCGGTCAAGAAAAAGACCAAATCTCCTGCTCTTGAGAGCTGTCCTCAGAAGAGAGGCGTATGCACAAGAGTTATGACTGTAACACCTAAGAAGCCTAACTCTGCTCTCAGAAAAGTTGCCAGAGTAAGACTTTCCAACGGCATCGAGGTTACAGCGTACATCCCAGGTATCGGACATAACCTGCAGGAACACTCTGTTATTCTGTTAAGAGGTGGAAGAGTAAAGGACCTCCCTGGTGTAAGATATCACATCATCAGAGGTGCAAAGGATACACTTGGTGTAGAAGACAGAAAGAGATCACGTTCTAAATACGGAACAAAGAAACCAAAGGCTTGATGAGGAACGTATAAATGTCTAGAAGAAGTGGTGCTACAAAAAGAGAATTAATTCCAGATCCACGGTACAACAGCACTGTGGTTGCAAAGTTCATTACCCGCATGATGTTCGATGGAAAAAAATCCATCAGCACAAAAATCATGTATGATGCAATGGGCTTTCTGAGCAAGAAGACTGACAAGGAACCTATCGAGGCCCTCACAGCAGCCCTTGAGAACGTTAAGCCTGTTGTAGAGGTCAAGTCCAGGAGAGTAGGTGGTTCTACCTATCAGGTTCCAATGGAAATAAGAGAGTCCAGACGGGAAGCATTGGCTATGAGATGGATCATCCAGGCTTCCAGATCCAGAAATGGAAAGACTATGGGCGAGAAACTTGGTGCTGAGCTTTTGGATGCATTCAATTCAACAGGTACAGCATTCAAGAAAAAGGAAGACACCCATAAGATGGCAGAGGCCAACAAGGCATTCTCCCATTACAGGTGGTAGTCAAATAGCCCTTTTTTCGGTGAAAAAGGGGCTATAAACCATTTATTTGCTTGATTTTATCGCAGTTTGCTCTTGTCAAAATGTTCTGCATGTGATAAAACAAGATGAAATATTGCAATTTGGTTGAGCCAAACCAATTGCTCGGAGCTGCCTTCGGCGGCTGGAGTGGTAAGGTGGTGATACTGTCATTCATATCTTTTGAATCATAGTGTTATCATCTTTTTATCTCAAAATTATAGTTTGAATTGAATTTTTAAGTATTAGATTCTTTAGGAGGAAACTAATGGCAAAAGAGAAGTTTGAAAGGACAAAACCACACATTAACGTTGGTACAATCGGACACGTAGACCATGGTAAGACAACACTTACAGCTGCAATTTCTATGTACTGTGCAGCAAAGAACGGTGGAAAGGTAATGAACTATGATGATATCGACAACGCCCCAGAAGAGAAGGCTAGAGGTATCACCATCAACACAAGACATATTGAGTATGAGACAGCAAACAGACACTACGCTCACGTAGACTGCCCGGGCCATGCTGACTATGTAAAGAACATGATCACTGGTGCTGCTCAGATGGACGGTGCTATCATCCTGGTAGCTGCAGACTCCGGTCCAGAGCCACAGACAAGAGAGCACATCCTTCTTGCAAGACAGGTTGGTGTTCCAAGACTGATTGTATTCCTTAACAAGATGGACCTGGCTGACCCAGAGCTGGTAGAGCTGGTAGAGGTAGAGGTTCAGGAGCTTCTCGAGAAGTACGGATTCGATCCTAACTGTCCTATCATCAAGGGATCTGCATTCGAGGCTATGTCTCATCCAGATGACCCTGAGAAGACAAAGTGCATCCAGGAGCTTCTTGATGCAATGGATTCATACTTCCCACTCCCAGAGAGAGAAATTGATAAGCCATTCCTGATGCCAGTAGAGGATATCTTCTCTATTTCCGGCCGTGGTACAGTAGCTACAGGAAGAATCGAGAGAGGTATTGTAAAGGTTGGCGATGAAGTTGAGATCGTAGGTATCAAGGACACAAGAAAGTCTGTTGTTACCGGTGTCGAGATGTTCAACAAGACAATGGACCAGGGCGAGGCTGGAGACAACGTAGGTATCCTGCTCCGTGGTGTAGACAAGAAAGAGATCGAGAGAGGACAGGTTGTTGCAAAACCAGGTTCAATCACACCACACAAGAAATTCAAGGGAGCTATCTACTGCCTGACAAAGGAAGAGGGCGGACGCCACAACCCATTCTTCACAGGTTACAGACCACAGTTCTATTTCAGAACAACCGATATTACCGGTACTGTTACACTGCCTGCAGATAAGCAGATGGTTATGCCTGGCGACAACGTAGAGCTCTCTGTAGAGCTTATCTACCCTATCGCTATGGAGAAAGGACTTAGATTCGCTATCCGTGAGGGTGGTAAGACTGTAGCCAGCGGCCAGGTAACTGAGATTATTGAATAACAAATAAAATGCGCCCTCCGTTTTCAGGCGGAGGGTAATTTTTTCAGGAGAACGAAGTAAAATGGCTGAAGAAAGGATTAGAGTAAGGCTTAGAGGTTTTGACATCGAATTGATTGACCAGAGTGCAAAGTCCATTGTACAGACTGTTGTTAAGGCTGGTGCAAAGGTTGCAGGTCCGATCCCTCTGCCTACAAAGATCAACAAATACACTGTTCTTAAATCTCCGTTTGTAAATAAAAAATCAAGAGAACAGTTTGAGATGAGAACACACAAAAGGTTAATCGATATTTTCGAGCCATCCTCCGAAGTAATGGATGCTCTTATGAAACTTGAATTGCCCGCTGGTGTTGATGTAGAGATTAAGCAGTGATTGGGGTGATGAGATTATGATTGGGTTGATAGCAGAAAAAGTTGGAATGACTCAGGTTTTTAACGAAAACGGAGTACTCACACCTGTTACAGTAATTAAAGTTGACGAGAACACAGTTGTCGGCGAGAGAACAGCTGAGAAAAACGGCTACAGCGCTGTAGTCCTTGGATATGGCGACATCAAGAAAAGTCATGTGACAAAACCATATGCAGGTCAGTTTGCAGAAGGCATTGAGCCAAGAAAGAAACTGGTTGAATTCCGGGATTTCGAGCTGGAATGCAAGATGGGCGACAAGCTTGGTATCGAGGTTTTTGCAGACATTGATACAGTTGATGTTATCGGAACCTCCAAGGGAAAAGGATACCAGGGTGTTATGAAACGCCATAACTTCGGCGGCGGAAGAGCCACCCACGGTTCCAAGTTCCACAGACAGAACGGTGGTGTAGGAATGTCCTCTACCCCAGGAAAGCTGATGAAAGGCCTTAAGATGGCTGGAAGAATGGGCAGCGACAGAGTTACTGTCCAGAATATCAAAGTTGTTAAAGTTGACGCTGAAAAGAAAGTAATTCTTATTGCTGGAGCTGTTCCGGGTGCAGCAAAGAGTTTGGTACTTGTCAGAAAAGCAATAAAGTAGACAAAGAGGAAAATAAATGGAAGCTAAGGTCTTCTCAGTAAAAGGTGAAGAGTTACGGACAATCGAACTTAATGACTCTGTTTTTAACTGCGAAATAAGTGACGGAACTATTTATTACGCAATAAATAACGAACTTGCCAACATGAGGGTTGGAACTGCCTGCACAAAAGATAGAGATGAAGTATCTGGCAGCACAGCCAAGCCATGGAGCCAGAAAGGCACAGGCCGGGCAAGAGCAGGTCGCAAAAGAAGTCCGTTGTGGGTTGGCGGTGGTGTAGTATTTGGTCCAAAGCCAAGAGATTACAGCTACAAGATGCCAAAGAAGATGAAAAGACTTGCAATGAAATCTATTCTCAGCCAGAAGGTGCTGGGTGGCAAATTCAAGGTTGTTGAAGATTTTACAATTGAAAGCGGAAAGACAAAGGATATCGTTTCTGTTCTTAAGAATCTTGTTCCTGCAGAGAGAACAGTTCTCATTCTGAAGGATGACGATGCCATGATCAAGAGAGCAGGACGGAACATTCCTTGGCTGACTTTCCTTTCATATAATAGATTAAGAGCTCATGATCTTTTCTATGGAAAGAACGTTCTTGCACTGGAATCAGCTGCACTGGGACTGAATGATTTTTATAAGGAGTGAGAGATATGGTTTCACAGAATATTCTTATTGAACCTGTTGTGACAGAAAAGACCAACCTCCTTAGGGAAGAGAAAGCTGCAAAGTATGCATTCAAGGTACTTCCTGAAGCAAACAAGTTCCAGATTATGGAAGCAGTTGAGAAAGTTTTTGGTGTCAAACCTACCGCATGCAACACAATGTGGGTACGTGGCGACAAGAAGGCAACAAGAACAAGATCAGGCTATAGAATCGGGCAAAAATCATCATGGAAGAAGGCGATTATCACACTTGCTCCTGGTGAAAAAATAGATATGTTTGAAGGCGTGTAAGGGGGCAGTAAGTGGGTATCAAGAAGTATAAACCACATACACCTGGTCTGCGTACCAGAGCAACACTGGATTTCTCGGAGCTGACAACAACCAGACCGGAGAAATCACTTACATCAGGTTTTGCTCCAAGTGCCGGTCGTGGCGCTTCTGGAAGAATCAGTGTACGGCGCAGAGGTGGTGGACACAAGAGAAAATATAGAATTATCGATTTCAGACGCGATAAGTTCGGTGTACCAGGAAAGGTTGCTACAATCGAGTACGATCCGAACAGAAGCGCCAACATCGCTCTTATCAATTATGCAGATGGCGAGAAGAGATACATCCTGGCTCCGAAAGGACTCCAGGTAGGCGATGTGGTTCAGAGCGGTCCTGCAGCTCCTATCAAAGTAGGAAATGCACTTCCACTTGAAAACATTCCGCTGGGTGTTTCTATCCACAATGTGGAGCTTGTATATGGAAAGGGCGGCCAGCTGGTTAGATCTGCAGGACTCAGTGCCCTTGTAGTTGCCAAGGAAGGAGATTATGTCACACTCCGTCTTCCTTCCACCGAGATGAGGATGGTATTCAAGAAATGTATGGCTACCATCGGCGAGGTCGGAAACGAGGACTACATGAACATTTCCCTTGGAAAGGCTGGAAGAAGCAGATGGCTTGGCAGAAGACCAAAGGTCAGAGGTGTTGTAATGAACCCAATCGATCACCCACATGGTGGTGGTGAAGGTAAGACAGCAGCCGGACGTAACCCTGTAACACCTTGGGGTCTTCCTACTAAAGGTTATAAGACACGGAAGAAGAGAAAACTTTCCGGTAAATTTATCGTTAACAGACGTAAGTAGGAGTAAGTTGTGTCTAGATCAATAAAAAAAGGACCATTCATCGAGAAGAAACTCTATAAGAGAATTGTTGAGGCTGGCAAGGGAGCAGACAAGAAGATGCTCAAGACCTATTCCCGGACATCCACAATCATTCCTGAGATGGTTGGTTATACAGTTTCAGTTTACAACGGAAAGACATGGGTTCCTGTATATGTTACAGAAAACCTTGTCGGTCATAAGCTGGGAGAATTTGCTCCTACAAGAATCTTTCGGGGACATTCTTCCGATAGTAAAGCAAAGAAATAAGCGGCTGTGGAGTTAGAATATGGAAGAGAAAAAAGGATACAGAGCTGTAGGTAAATACCTTATGGTCTCACCAAAGAAGGTTCGCCCTATCGCAGATCTGATCAGAAGAAAACCTTATACAGAAGCAGTGGCTCAGCTTGAGGCTATTCCTAACGGCGGAGCTGTAATGCTCAAGAAGGTGCTTCAGTCTGCAGCAGCTAATGCGCTGTCACAGAACAAGCAGCTTGACGAAGAGATGCTCTATGTCAAGGAATTACAGGTCAACGAAGGTCCACGGCTTAAGAGAGTATGGGCAAGAGCCAAAGGTAAACGCGATATTCTCTTAAGAAGAATGAGCCATATAACTGTAGTTGTTGATGAATTAGCGAAGGTGGGGGAATAAGTTGGGACAGAAAGTTAATCCAATAGGCCTGAGACTTGGAGTAAATAAAACCTGGAAGTCTAAATGGTATGTTGATCCTCGTGAATATGCAGAGACACTCCACGAAGATCTTATTTTGAGAAAAGAGCTTGAGAAATGTCCTGAGACAAAGGGAGCTGAGATATCAGAAGTTGAGATTATCAGACAACCGCAGAGAATTACAGTTGTCATCGAGACCTCAAAACCTGGTGTTCTGATTGGTGCCAAAGGAGCTACCATCGAGAAGATCGGGGAACGGCTTCAGAAGGTTGCAGGAAAGAAGATTCAGCTCAAGATTAAGGAGCTTAAGAAGCCTGAAGTCAATGCACAGCTTATTGCCCTGAATGTGGCAAGACAGCTTAAGTCAAAGAGCTCGTTCAGAAAAGTTCTTAAGCAGTGTGTTTCCAGCGCCATGAGAGGTGGTGCTCAGGGTATCAAGATCAGAATTTCCGGTCGTCTTGCCGGAGCTGAGATGGCCAGAGTACAGCAGCACAAGGAAGGGCGTATTCCACTGCATACTTTCCGTGCAGATATCGACTACGGATTTGCCGAGGCAAACACCACATTCGGCCTTATCGGTGTAAAGGTGTGGGTATTCAACGGCGAGATTCTTAAGAAAGATATGAAAGAAGATGCCGGACAGCTTCTGGTTAAGAAAAGAGCTAAGAAAGCTGTGGGACAAGGAGAGTAAGTCATGCTTAGTCCAAAACGTACTAAATATAGAAAGAGAAACCGCAGCAGCGCCGGCTTGACTGGAAATGCACACAGAGGCAATACAATCGCATTCGGCGATTACGGTCTGATTGCTCTGGAGCCAAAGTGGATCACAAACAGACAGATCGAGGCTGCCCGTGTTGCAATGACAAGAACAATCAAAAGAGGCGGTAAGGTATGGATCCGGATTTTCCCCGATATGCCTTATACAAAGAAACCTGCCGAAACCAGAATGGGTAAAGGTAAGGGAGCTCCTGAGTACTGGGTAGCTGTTGTAAAGCCTGGAATGGTTATGTTTGAGATGGGTGGTATCTCCGCAGATCTGGCAAAAGAGGCTATGGAGCTGGCTGGCGACAAGCTGCCTATCAAGACTAAATTTGTAGAAAGAAGGGACATGGAGTAATTTATGAAAAATAATTTTAAAGAACTTACACATGAAGAACTTCTTGCTAAATACGAAGAACTGATTAAGAAGTATATGGATTTAAGATTCAAGACAGTTCTTGGCCATGTTGATAATCCTCTTGAGAAGAGAGTTCTCAGAAGACAGATTGCCAGAGTCAAGACACTTATCCATGCTAAGAATCTTGGAATAAGGTAGGAGACAGACTGACATGGAAAATAATACTATCGGCAAGAAAATTTATACAGGTCTTGTAGTCAGCGACAAAATGGAGAAGACAATTGTTGTTTCTATTGTCAACAAAACGCTTCACAGGTTGTACAAGAAATATGTTGTCAGAACCAAGAAGGTAAAGGCTCACGACGAGAATAACGAAGCTCATATCGGAGATACTGTAAGAGTTATCCAGTCCCGGCCGCTCAGCAAGGAAAAATGCTGGAGACTTCTTGAGATTGTAGAGCGGGCTAAATAATCAAGGTGGTGAAGATATGATACAGATGCAGACATATCTGAATGTAGCAGATAACAGCGGTGCAAAGATTGTACAGTGTATCAAGGTCCTGGGCGGCAGCCATAAGAATACCGCCGGTATCGGAGAGATCATTGTAGTTGCAGTTAAAGATGCCATCCCTAACGCACCGGTCAAGAAAGGTGATGTTCAGAAGGCAGTTGTTGTCAGGACAACCAGTAAGATCAGAAGAAATGATGGAACTTACATCAGGTTCGATGACAACGCCTGTGTTATTCTGGATGCAAGTCTCGCCCCAAAAGGTAAGAGAATTTTTGGACCAGTTGCCAGAGAATTGAGAGATGTTGATCAGATGAAGATTATTTCTCTTGCTCCGGAAGTACTTTGAGGGATTTGTATATGGAAGTTGTAAAATATAAACTGAAGAAAGATGATCTGGTTCAGGTTATCACCGGAAAGGAAAAAGGAAAGTCCGGCAAAATCCTGAAGATAGACCGTGAGAAAGGGAAAGTTCTTGTTGCAGGGCTCAACATGGTCAAAAAGGCCAGAAAACCCAGAAGACAGGGCGAGAAGGGCGGTATCGTAGATATCGAGGCTCCAATCGATATTTCCAACGTAATGATCGTTTGTAAGAAGTGCGGACCTACCAGAATCGGTATCGAAGGCACAGGGGACAAGAAAGTCCGCAAATGCAAGAAGTGTGGAGAAGTACTGTAATGAGCAATAAAGAACCGAATCTTAAGATTAAATATAAAAAGGTTGCAGAAGAGCTTAACAAAGAATTCGGCTACAAGTCAGTGATGCAGATTCCACGGATCGAGAAAGTGATTGTAAGCGTAGGCTGTGGAGAGGCTATCGAGAACAAGAAGCTTCTTGATGCTGCTGTAGGCGAGCTTGCTCTGATTACTGGACAGAAGCCTGTCAGAACCAAGGCCAGAAAGTCTATTGCAAACTTTAAGCTGAGAGAAGGCTATGAAATTGGAGCCAAGGTTACTTTGAGAAGTGACATGATGTGGGAGTTCCTGGACAGACTGATCAATGTAGCTCTTCCACGTGTAAAGGACTTCAGAGGTGTCAATCCGAATGCATTCGACGGACGCGGAAACTATTCTTTAGGTATCAAGGAACAGATTATCTTCCCAGAGATTGACTTCGACAAGATTGAGCGGGTAAGCGGACTGAATATAGCAATTGTAACTACTGGCAGAACAGATCAGGATGCTAAGAGTCTTTTGGCAAAACTTGGTATGCCTTTTAGGAAGTAGAGGTAATAGATGGCAAAGAAATCAATGATCATCAAGGCTTTAAGAGAGCCTAAGTTCATGACTAGAAGAGTTAACAGATGCCGGATCTGCGGAAGACCGCGGGGCTATATGAGAGATTTCCAGATGTGTAGAATTTGCTTCAGAAAACTGGCAAGCAAAGGCTTGATACCTGGTGTAACAAAATCGAGTTGGTAAGGGAGATAATAATGGCAGTATCAGATCCTGTTGCAGATATGCTTACAAAAATAAGAAACGCGAGTCGCGCTGGCTTTGAGAAAGTTGACATTACTCCTTCAAAACTGAAACTTGAGATTGTCAAAGTTTTGAAGAACGAAGGATATGTAAAGAACTTCAAGAAGATTCAGCTTGACGGCAAGAATTTTATCAGACTTTTCCTTAAGTATGATGAGATGGAGAATCCGATCATCCACGATATTGAGAAGATATCAACACCTGGTAGAAGAATCTACTCAGGCTATAAGAAAATGCCTCGGATTAAAAATGGCTACGGAACAATTGTAGTTTCCACTTCCGCTGGTGTCACCACAGGAAAGAAAGCTACAGAGAACAAGGTCGGCGGAGAGCTGATCTGCTCAATTTGGTAGG
>Ga0079305_1001072_pt1 | contig 42317 bp, 40 predicted proteins | sample LMS_cellobiose_e_FD_79183 | JGI IMG/M metagenome (GOLD analysis project Ga0079305, IMG submission 79183) | Rumen-fistulated moose microbial communities from Alaska, USA - LMS_cellobiose_enrichment | ecosystem: Host-associated > Mammals > Digestive system > Stomach > Rumen fluid ... | reverse complement strand
CCCGCGGGGCAAGGTCGTCCAGAGCGACCTCGCAGGGGGCGTACCCCTCGGAGGCGACGCGGATGACGTCCTCGCCGTTCGCGGCCACGTCGGCCCGGATGTCCATGTCGACGGCCGCCGCCAGCACGCGGCCGTGCTGGTGGTCCGTGTGGTTGCCGCTCAGCTCCGTCCGTCCCGGGGCGGAAAAGACCCAGCGGGGCGTGCGGCGCAGGATGGCGTCGCGCAGAGGTTCCATGGCGGTTCTCCTTTGTGTATCGTTCCTGAAGTATCAAAGTTACTGTGCCATTATTATACCGTTTCGGTCAGCCGCCGTCAATTCGGTTGTTGAAATGTCCGCGGCGCTATGTTAGAATTTTGGCGTATCAAAAGCCGCCAGCGCCAGTGCCGCGGCTTTTTTGAGGTGAGCCTATGGATATCACGAGCCGGAAAAACGAAAAAGTGCAGCATTTCCGCAAGCTGGCCTCCTCCGCCGCCTACCGGCGGGAGCAGGGGCTCTTCGTCTGCGACGGGCGCAAGCTGCTGGACGAGGCCGTGCAGAACGGCGCCGTCCTGCGGGAGGCGCTCGTGACGGAGGCGTTCACCGGCGCGCTGCCTGCGGGCGTCCGCGTCTGGCGCGTCACGCCGGAGGTCATGGCGGCGGCCTCGCCGCTGACCACCCCGCGGGAGGTGCTCTTCTCCGTGGAGGCGCGGTACGGCGCGCGGGGGGCTATCCCCGCCGGCGCGCTCCTTTTGGAAAACGTGCAGGACCCGGGCAACGTGGGCACGATGGTGCGCACGGCCAACGCCCTGGGTATCCCGGCCGTCGTCTTTCTCGGCGCCTGTGCCGACGTGTACGCGCCGAAGTGCGTCCGCGGCACCATGGGCGCCGTGTTTCGTGAAAAACTGCTGTTTGCCGACTACGCGGATGTGGAGGCGGCGAAGGACGCCGGCATCCGGTTCGTCGGCGCGGCGCTGTCGCCGACGGCTGTCGCCGTCGGGGACGCGGACCTGACGGGCCGTGTCGTTGCCGTCGGGAACGAGGGGAACGGCCTTACGGACCGGCTCCTCGCGCTGTGCGGCGAGACGGTCATCATCCCCATGCAGCCGGCGTGTGAGTCGCTGAACGCGGCCGCGGCCGCGGCCATCCTGATGTGGGAGATGAGCAAATGTCGGAACTGAAATACTGGGTATGGCTTGCGGAGCACATGCCGGTGAAAAACGGCGCCATAGCGGCGGTGCTGGCGTACTTCGGCTCGCCGGAGGCCGTTTATTTCGCCCGGGAGGGCGATTATGAGCATATACCGGAGCTGACGGCGCAGCAGCGCGCGTCCCTTGCCGATAAGAGCATGGCGGCCGTCCAACGGACGCTCGCCGTCTGCGCGGAGAACGGCTGGCGTATCATGACGCTGGCGGACGCCGATTACCCGGCGCGTCTAAGGAACATCTTCGCGCCGCCGCCGGTGCTGTATATCCGTGGCCGGCTGCCCGTGATGGACGAGGAGGCGGCCGTCGCCGTCGTCGGCACGCGCACCTGCACGCCCTACGGTCTCAAGATGGCGGAGCATATCGCGTATGACGTGACGCGGGCCGGCGGGCTCATCGTCTCCGGTCTTGCCGCCGGGATCGATACGGCCGCCGCGCGAGGGGCCCTCCGCGCGGGCGGCAGGGTCGTGGGCGTGGTCGGCTCCGGCCTTGATATCGTCTACCCGAAGTTCAACCGCGCGCTTTTTGACGACGTGGCCGCCGTCGGCGCCATCGTCAGCGAATACGCGCCGGGGTCGGAGCCCCTGCGCGGCCACTTCCCGGAGCGGAACCGCATTTTGAGCGGTCTTTCCGTGGGCGTCGTCGTGGCGGAGGCGCCGGAAAAGTCCGGCGCGCTGATCACCGCGGCCCGCGCCCTGGAGCAGGGGAGGGATGTCTACGCCGTGCCCGGCAACGCGGACGCGGCCTCCTGCGTGGGGTCGAACGCCCTGCTGAAGGAGGGCGCCGTGCCGGTCACCTCCGGCTGGGACGTGGTGGAAAACTATACCGCCCTTTTCCCCGAAAAACTGGGCAGGCCCATGACCGCGGGCGTCCCGCTGGACGCTGCGGGCGAGGCGCGGCTCCTGCGTTCCGCCCTCTCTGCGGAGGCGGGAAACGACCCGGATCGCGCCATACAATTAAAAAAAGAGATTGACAAGCCAAAAACCGTAGAGTATATTGACATATTAGTAAAATCCGATACGCTCACGCCGGAGGAAGCGGCGGTCATCGCGGCCCTGGGAGACGCGGAACGCCACGTGGACGACGTCATCGAAGCCAGCGGCCTTGCCGCGGCGGCGGTGCTCTCCACGCTGACCCTGCTCCAGATACGGGGCTGGGTCGTCCAGACGCCGGGCAAACGCTTCCGTGCGCGTGTAAAAGTCAAGTAAGGAGCCGAACGTATGGCAGCAAAAACCGATCTCGTGATAGTGGAGTCCCCCGCGAAAGCCGGTACCATCGGCAAATATCTGGGGGGCGGGTATAAGGTCCTGGCCTCGATGGGCCATCTGCGCGACCTGCCGAAGAGCGTCATGGGCGTGGATATCGAGCACGGCTTCGAGCCGGAGTACCGTCCCGTCAAGGGCCGGGAGACCACCATCGAGCAGCTCCGCAAGGCGGCGGGCCGCAGCGGCACCGTCTATCTTGCCACCGACCCTGACCGGGAGGGGGAGGCCATCTCCTGGCATTTGAAGGAGCTGCTGGAGCTGCCGGACAGCAAGGTCCGCCGCGTCACGTTCAACGAGATCACGAAGAACGTGGTGTGCGACAGTATCCAGCACCCGCGGGATATCGACATGGACCTGGTGGACGCGCAGCAGGCGCGCCGTATCCTGGACCGTATCGTGGGCTACAAGATCTCGCCGATCATGTGGAAGAAGATCCGCAAGGGCCTCTCGGCCGGCCGCGTCCAGTCCGTCGCCGTGCGCATGGTGGTGGACCGGGAGCATGAGATACGCGCCTTCGTGCCGGAGGAGTACTGGATCCTTGAGGCGCTGCTTGCCCCCGCGGGCAGCGGCGACGTGTTCAGGGCGTCCTTCTACGGCAAGGGCGCGAAAAAGCTGGAGCTCACCTCTGCGGAGGCGGTGCAGGAGGTCATCGACGCGGTCAGCGGCGATACGTTCACCGTCCGCTCCGTCAAGCGCGCGGACAAGCAGCGCTCGCCCGCGGCGCCGTTCATCACCTCCACGCTCCAGCAGGAGGCGTCCCGCCGGCTCGGCATGACGCCGCGGCGCACCATGTCCGTGGCGCAGCAGCTGTATGAGGGCGTTGACATCAACGGCGACAGCGTGGGTCTCATCACCTATATGCGTACCGACTCGCTGCGCATCTCGGCGGAGGCGCTGGCCGCCGCCGGCCGGTTCATCCGGGAGCGCTACGGCGACGCGTACTATCCCGGCAAGCCCCGGGCCTTCAAATCGAAAAACTCCGCCCAGGACGCGCATGAGGCGATCCGCCCCACCAACGTGTTCCTGACGCCGGAGAGCGTCAAAAACCAGATCAGCGGCGACCAGTACCGCCTGTACCGGCTCATCTGGAACCGCTTCATCGCCAGCCAGATGGCGAACGCCGTCTACGACAGCGTCACCGCGGATATCGAGTCCGCGGGCTACGTGTTCCGCGCCAGCCATTCCACCGTCAAATTTCCCGGCCACACCGCGCTCTATGAGATCGCGTCGGACGAGGAGGAGGACGCGCGCGATGTGAAGATGCCCGCCCTGCAGGAGGGCGACCGGCTGGACGGCCGAGGCTTCGAAAAGGAGCAGAAGTTCACCCAGCCGCCCGTCCGGTACACGGAAGCGACGCTCATCAAGGAGATGGACGAGACCGGCGTCGGCCGGCCCAGCACCTACGCGCCCACCGTGTCCACCATCCTGGACCGGGAGTACGTGGTCAAGGAGGGCCGTTTCCTGCGGCCCACGCCCCTGGGCGAAACGGTCACGGAAAAGTTCATGGAGCAGTACTTCCGCGATATCGTCGACCTGAAATTCACCGCCCGGATGGAAGAGGAGCTGGATGACATCGAAAAGGGCAAAAAGCCCTGGAAGGACGTCCTGCGGGAGTTTTACGGCTCCTTTGAGGCGTCGCTGGAAAACGCGGAAAAGGCGCTGGAGGGCGAGCATATCCGCGTCCCCGCGGAGGAGACGGACGAGATCTGCGACCTCTGCGGCGCGAAGATGGTCATCAAATCCGGCCGGTTCGGCCGCTTCCTGGCCTGCCCCCGCTATCCGGAGTGCAAGTTCACCAAGCCCATCGTGGTGGAGATGCCGGGCCGGTGCCCCCGCTGCGGCGGCCGCCTTTTGAAGCGGACCAGCAAGAACGGCTATACCTATTACGCCTGTGAAAAGGGCGCCGCCTGCGGCTTCATGTCGTGGGACGTGCCCGTGAAGGATAACTGCCCCGTCTGCGGCCAGACGATGTTCAAGCGCGCCGGCAAGGGCTATAAGCGCCCCTTCTGCATCAACGAAGCGTGCGAGAATTTCCTGCCGGAGGACAAGCGCGGCTACAAGCGCAAGAGCGCCCAGGCCGATGTGGAGGCCGCCAAGGACGAGAAGAAGACCGCGGCGAAGAAGCCGGCCAAAAAGACGGCTCGCCGTCCCGCCGCGAAAAAGACGGACCGGTCATGAACGGCGTGACCGTCATCGGCGCGGGCCTCGCCGGGTGCGAGGCCGCGTGGCAGCTCGCGAAGCGGGGCGTCCCGGTGGCGCTGTGGGAGATGAAGCCCGCGCGCCGCTCGCCCGCCCACGTCGCCGACACCTTTGCGGAGCTGGTCTGCTCCAATTCCCTGCGCTCCGACGAGCTCACGAACGCCGTGGGCCTTTTGAAGGCGGAAATGCGCCGTCTGGACAGCGTCATCCTGCGCTGTGCCGACGCGCACCGCGTCCCCGCCGGCGGCGCTCTTGCCGTGGACAGGGAGGGGTTTTCCGCCGCCGTGACGGAGACGATCCGCGCCTGCCCGCTCATCACCGTTGAGGAGCGGGAGGCGGAGTCGATCCCCGCCGGCCGCGTCATCGTCGCCACCGGCCCCCTGACGGACGGGCCGCTCGCGGCGGAGATCGCCCGGCTCACCGGCTCGGACGGCCTTCATTTCTTTGACGCCGTCGCGCCCATCGTCACGCTGGAGAGCGTCGACAGGGAAAACGCCTTCTTCGCCTCGCGCTACGATAAGGGCGACGCGGATTACGTGAACTGCCCCATGGATAAGGAGACCTATACCGCCTTCGTGCGGGAGCTCGCCTCCGCGGAGGAGGCCGCGCTCCACGGCTTTGACGACGGCGGCGTTTTCGAGGGGTGCATGCCCGTGGAGGTCATGGCCCGGCGGGGGGAGGATACCCTGCGCTACGGGCCGCTGAAGCCCGTGGGCCTGCGCGACCCGCGCACGGGGCGGGAGCCCTGGGCCGTGGTCCAGCTGCGGCGGGACAACGCGGCCGGCACGCTCTATAATCTGGTGGGGTTCCAGACACATCTGAAATTTCCGGAGCAGCGGCGCGTCTTCTCCATGATCCCCGCGCTCCGCAGCGCGGAGTATGTGCGCTACGGCGTCATGCACCGCAATACCTACCTGGATTCGCCGCGGGTCCTGGACCGTTACTATTGTCTAAGATCTGACAAACGTATTAGTTTTGCGGGTCAGATGACCGGCGTGGAGGGCTATGTCGAATCGGCGGCCTCCGGGCTGCTGGCCGGGCTGGAGGCGGCGCGCGCGGCGCTCGGCCTTCCTCCGGCGGACTTTCCGGCGGAAACGGCCATCGGCGCGCTGGCCCTTTACGTTTCCGGCGGCAGCGTGGGCGATTTCCAGCCGATGAACGTGAATTTCGGCCTCATCCCGCCGCTCGGGAAGCGGGTCAAGGGAAAGAGAAACAAGAACGCGGCGCTTTCCGCCCGTTCGCTGGCCATCATAGATACCATGATCGAAGAGGGAAAGATATGAAGATAGTCGTGGATGCCATGGGCGGGGACAACGCCCCTTACGAGATCGTCAAGGGCGCGCTGGAGGCCGCCGAACAGTTCGGTGTTGAGATCATGCTCGTGGGCCGGGGGGAGGATATCCTCCGCTCCATGGAGAAGCTGGGTCTGAAGAGCCTGCCCGCCGGGGTGGAGGTGGCCAACGCCACCGAAGTCATCACCATGGAGGATGAGCCCGCCACCGCGGCCAAGGTCAAAAGCGATTCGTCCATGACGGTGGGCCTGCGCCTCCTGCACGAGGGCAAGGCCGACGCCATGGTGTCCGCCGGCTCGACGGGCGCGCTGCTCTCCGGCGCCACGCTCATCACCAAGCGGATCCACGGGATCCGCCGCGCGGCGCTCGCGCCCACGCTGCCCAGCATGACGGGCGGCGTCATCCTCTGCGACTGCGGCGCCAACGCGGAGTGCACGCCGGAATATCTGCTCCAGTTCGCCTATATGGGCTATTACTACGCCAAGTACATCAGCAAGGTGGCCGAGCCGCGGGTGGGCCTCCTCAATAACGGCACGGAGCCCACCAAGGGCACCGCGCTGCAGAAGGAGAGCTACGCCCTGCTGCAGGCGGCGCACGACGCGGGCCGTATCAACTTCGTCGGCAACGTGGAGGCGAGCGGCGTCCTCATGGGCGACTGCGACGTCTGCGTGTGCGACGGCTATGCCGGCAACATCCTGCTGAAGGGGATCGAGGGCGCGGGCAAATTCCTCATGGCCTACATGAAGGCCATGTTCACGAAAAACGCCAAAACGAAGCTGGCGGCGGGCCTCGTCCGGGGCGACCTGCGCGGGATGAAGAGCCTGCTGGATCCCAACGGCGTGGGCGGCACGCTCCTGCTGGGGATCAGCGCGCCGGTGGTCAAGGCGCACGGCGCCTCCGATGCCCGGGCCATCCGCAACGCGGTGGGCTACGCCGTGGAGGCCGTCAAGGCCGATATCTGCCGCAGCATCGCCGACAACATCGAGTATATGAAGGTCGAAAAAACCGTCTGAGAGGACCTATGGAAGAGCTTGAGAAAAAACTTGGCTACGCGTTCCGGGACAAAACGCTCCTGCGGGACGCCCTGACCCACAGCTCCTACGCCAACGAGAACCGGGACGGCAGCGTTTCCAACGAACGGCTGGAGTTCCTGGGCGACGCGGTGCTGGGGCTCGTCACGGCACGCTATTTTTTCCTGAACCGGCCCGATCTGCCGGAGGGGAACATGACGCGCCTGCGGGCGGAGCTCGTCTGTGAGCGCAATCTGGACCGCGTGGCGGAAAAGCTGGCGCTGGGCTCCTATATCCGTTTCGGCAAGGGAGAGCGGGCGCTGGGCGGCAGCCGCCGCCCGTCCATCATCGCCGACGCGGTGGAGGCGCTGCTGGCCGCGCTCTATCTGGACGGCGGCATGGCGGAGGCGGAGCGGTTCGTCCGCACCTATATCCTCCTGCCGTACGAGGCCGGCGAGATGGGCCGGGACGAGGATTTCAAAACGGAGCTGCAGGAGCTGGTGCAGCGCAAGAGCGGCCAGACGCTGCGGTATGAGCTGACGGGGACCAGCGGTCCGGACCATGCCAAGACCTTCGCCGTGCGGGTGCTGCTGAACGGCGAACCGGTGGGCGCGGGCTCCGGCCGGACGAAAAAAGACGCGGAACAGGCCGCGGCGAAAAACGCTTTGGAGGGAATGAGATGACGCCGAGACGCCGGATCATTCCCCTTTTCGTGCCCCATCTCGGCTGCCCGCATCGGTGCGTGTTCTGCGACCAGCGCCGTATCGCCGGCGAGACGCAGCCCATGACGGCGGCGCGCGCCGCTGCGATGATACGCGAGGGACTGGCGAAAAACGGGGGCGGGCCGGCTGCCGTGGCCTTTTACGGCGGCAGCTTCACGGCCATCCCCGCCGCGGAGCAGGAGGCGCTGCTCGGCGCTGTCGCGCCTTTTTTGCTTGACGGCTCGGTGGAGAGCCTCCGCCTTTCCACGCGGCCCGACGCCGTGGATGAAAAGACGGTGGAGCGTCTCCGCCGGTACGGCGTCAGGACGGTGGAGCTCGGCGTCCAGTCCATGGATGACGAGGTGCTGCGCCTTTCCGGCCGCGGCCATACGGCGGCGGACGCCGTCCGCGCGGCCGGGCTTTTGAAGGCGGCGGGGTTCGAGCTCATCCTCCAGATGATGACGGGCCTCCCGGGCGACACGGAGGCAAAGTCGCTCGCCACGGCGGAGAGGCTGATCGCCCTCCGGCCGGACGGCGTGCGGATCTATCCCACGGTCATCCTCCGCGGCACGGCGCTGGAGACGCTCTGGCGCGCCGGCGCGTACCGGGAGCACACGGTGGAGAACGCCGTTTCCCTCTGCGCCCGTCTTGCGGAGCGTTTCGACGCGGCGGGCATACCCGTCGTGCGTCTCGGCCTCAACCCCACGGAGGCGCTTTCCGGCGGGGAGGCCGTCGGCGGCGCGTATCACCCCGCGCTGGGGGAGCTGGTGCTGAGCCGCCGGTACCTCGCGCGGGCGGAGGCTCTCATAAGCGAGGCGGACAGGGGCGCGGAGGTCGTTTTCGAAATACCCCCCGGGGAGATGTCCGCCGCCGTGGGCCAGCGGCGGGAAAACGTCCGCGCGCTGACGGCGCGATACGGGCTGAAACGTGCAAAGTATGTGGAAGTTTTTGACCTGAAACGGCCGGAAATTCGCCGGAAATAACGGTTTTTGAGCAGAAAAAGCGGGCAAAGGAACGCGTCCTTTGCCCGCTTTTTTGTCTTTTCTTGTACGCGCGGCTTTTTCCGCCGGCGGTCAGCCGATGGCCAGATACTGCTTTTCGAGCCGCCTCATCATGGTCACGTAGCGGTCTCGGCACCGCTCGTTCCGTCCGGCCTCCGCGTCCTCCACGCAGGGGAGGATATACTCGTCACGGATCGCGGCGTAACGCTTTTCGCGGTCGCCCAGCAGGTCGATGAGCGTCACGATGACCGGCGCCTTTTCGTAATATTCCGCGATCAGGGCGGGGCCGTCCGGCTGGGCGGCCAGGTAGCCGTCCCGGAATCCGCGCAGCACCGTCAGTTCGCGGCAGTTGTCCGCCTTCCCCTCCGCCTCGCAAACGGCGGTGGTGATGAAGCAAAGGCCCAGGAATTTCTTGCGGAAGCCGCCGTTGATCTCCTCGAAATTGCCGATGTAGAACGGGTATTTGGGATAGCGGCGCAGCCACTCGTCCCGGATGGCGTTGGCGACGGGCTCCGAGCACTGCAGGCCCAGGTGCAGGATCATGGGCATCATATAGACGGCGATGACGAAGCGGTCCTCGTCGATCATGTTGTCGCGCTTCATGTGGGAGGGCCAGCGCTTGTCGCGCTGCCAGGCGTCCTCCACGTCGTCCATGAACCGCTCCGCCGTGCGGCGCAGCACGCCATCCCGCGAGGCGGGGTTGGTGAGGATGAAGGCGTTCAGCCGGTCGAAGGGGGCGCGGCACTGGCGGGCGTAGTCGGTGAAGAGCTCCTCATAGGAGGTCTTGCCGAAGGCGGCGCGCAGGTCGCGGTGCTCCAGCAGGCAGAACGCCACACGTTCGGCGTAATCGTTGTCCGCGGCGGCGAAATCCGCCATGGTCATCTTCTCGCCGCAGTACATGCAGGCGAAGCTGTCCAGCTCCTCCGGTATCTCGATGGTCCGGCCGCAGCCCTTGCAGAGCAGCGTGATGGTCTTTTCTTCGCTCATGTCAGCGCTCCTTTCCGGGGAGGGGAGATCACTCCTCCTCCTGTTTTTCCTCCGGCTCCTCCGCGGGAGCGTCCTCCGCCGTCTCAGCGGGGATGGCCTCGCGGGGCTCGTACGTGTCCGTTTCCTCGTTATAGCCGGTCTCCTCCGCATACTGGCGCGCCGTTTCCGCCATCTTGTCGGTCCGCTGCTGCATGAGTTGGATCACGGAGCGTACCGTGAACACGACGCCCACCGCCAGGAAGATGACGCCGAAGATCGTGAACAGCACGGGGTGATCGGTGATCTCCTTGGAGATCAGCGTCTGGTAGGCGAGCCGGCCGCCGATGTAGAGGAGGTAGACGCTCAGCACGAGCGTCAGCAGGTGATTGGGTTTGCGTTCGGTCTTTTTGTCTTTTTCGTTCATAACGGGCTCCTGTCAGGTTTTCCACTTGGCGCAGCGGGTCTTGACGCGCCTGCGCCGGCGGGCGCCGGTGATGACGATCACCGCGCCGATGGCGGCGAAGGTCGCGCAGACGCCGATGATGGGGGCGAGCTCGACGCCGCCCTCCGTTTTGACCTCCAGCCAGAGACTGCTCATCAGCTGGGTGACCTCGGCCTCCAGATAGATGAAGGCCTGGCCGCCGGCGAGCGTTTCCTCATCCGGGTAGGCGATGGGGTCGGAGGCGATCTCCTCGTCCATGTATGCCTTGGCCGCTTCCTCCGGCGCGGAGTAGCCCAGATATTCCAGGTTCTCCCCGCAGATCTCCGGGTCGCAGAGGAAGTTGATATACGCCTCCGCCAGATCCTTGTGCTCGCAGCAGGTGGGGATGCACATGGCGTCGATGAACAGGTTGAAGCCTTCGTCCGGGAAGCAGAAGGCGAGATCCTCGTTATCCTCCAGCATCATCAGGTAGTCGCCGGCGTAGTAGGGGGCGATCCAGGCTTCCTCCCGTATCATTTTATCATAGATCTGGTCCATCACGTAAGCCTGGACCAGCGGCTTCTGCTCGATGAGCTTGTAGGTCACGGCGCGGAGCGCGTCCTCGTTTGTCTCGTTGATGTTGTATCCCAGCAGCAGCTCGCCCACGGCGAAGGCGTCGCGGGGGTTGTCGAACATGAGGATCTTGCCGGCGTACTTGCTGTTCCACAGCAGATCCCAGCTGCCGACGTCGGCCTCGTCCACGTACTTGGTGTTGTAGATGATGCCCGTGGTGCCCCAGGTGTAGGGGACGGAATATGCGTTGTCGGGATCGTAATCGGTGTTTTTGTACGCCTCGTCGATGTACTGATAGTTGGGGATGTTGGCAAAGTCTAGCTTCTCCAGCATGCCCTCGGCGATCAGCTGGGCGATCATGTAGTCCGAGGGGATGATGACGTCGATGGACACGCCGCCGGTAGCCAGCTTGGTGTGCAGCGTCTCGTTGGAATCGTAGGTGACATAGTTCACCTTGATGCCGGTGGCCTCCTCAAAGGCGGCGTTGACGTCGATATAATCGTCGGACCCGTCGGAGATGTACTGGCCCCAGTTGTAGACGGTGACGGTGGGCTGGACGGCCCGGGCGCCGGCGGGGAGGACGCAGAGCGTCATCGCCGCGGCCAGCAGGAAGACAAGCAGCTTTTTCATGCGGCGCGCCTCCTTCCCCGGAGGGCGCTGTGCTCCGCGGCCTTGCGCTTCATATCCCGCGCCTGGATCAGGTTCATGACGACCATGGCCAGCAGGATCGCGGCGAAGAGCAGCGTGAACAGCGCGTAGATCTTGGGCTGGAGCGGCTTTTTGGTGTAGTTGTAGATCTCCACCGGCAGCGTGATGAAGCTGGAGCCGGAGACGAAATAGCTGATGACGAAGTCGTCCAGGCTCATCGTGAAGGACATGAGCGCGCCGGAGATGATACCGGGCAGGATCTCATGGATGATGACCTTGAAGAACGCCTGCACCGGCGTGCAGCCCAGGTCCAGCGCCGCGTCGTGCAGGTCGCCGTCCATCTGGCTGAGCTTCGGCATGACGGACAGGATGACGTAGGGCAGATTGAAGGTCACGTGCGCGATGAGCAGCGTCGTAAAGCCCAGGATACCGCGGATCTTGAGCAGGGTGCCGGTGAACGCGAAGAGCAGCGCCAGCGAGACGCCGGTCACGATCTCAGGGTTCGTGAGCGGGATGTTCGTGACGGCCATGACGATCTTCCGCGCGCGGCTTTTCATGGTGAAGATGCCGATGGAGGCCATGGTGCCCAGCACCGTGGCAATGAGCGCGGAGAGCAGCGCCAGAAAGACGGAGTTCCGCAGCAGCGGCAGCAGGCTGCCGTCCTTGAACAGGGCGGCATACTGGGACAGGGTGAACCCCTCCCAGGTGGCGATATCCGTGCCCGTGTTGAACGAGGCCACGGCCAGCACGATCATGGGGATATAGAGGAACAGCAGGATAACGCCGGTGAAGATACCGTTGGCCTTTTTCACAGCGTTATCACCTCCTCGTCGTCCCCGTCAGAGAACTTGTTCATCAGGGCGATGCAGGCGAAGACCATGAGCATGAGCACCAGCGACAGCGCCGCGCCCAGGTTGGGGTTGTAGGCGGCCTTGAACTGGCTCTCGATGACGTCGCCGATGAGCGTCGTGCCGGAGGAGCCCATCTTCTGGGAGATATAGAACGTGGAGATGGCGGGCACGAACACCATCGTGATACCGGAGATGATGCCCGGCAGGGACAGGGGCATGATGACCTTGGTGAATACCTGCGTGCCGTTCGCGCCGAGATCCTCCGCCGCCTCCACCAGCCGGCGGTCGATCTTCAGGATGACCGTGTAGAGCGGCAGGATCATGTAGGGCAGGTAGTTATAGACCATGCCCAGCACCACGGCGGCGTTGTTCCGCGCCAGCGGCAGCGCGCCGAGGCCCAGCTTGACGAGCCCGTCGTTGATGATGCCCGTGTCGTCCAGCAGGGCCACCCACGCCAGCGTCCGCAGCAGGAAGCTGATGCACATGGGCAGCATGACGAGCATGTAGAGGAACCGCTGGGTGAGCTTGTTGTCCAGCGTGGCGATGAAGTACGCCACGGGATAGCCCAGCACCAGGCAGATGGCGCAGGCGATGATGGCGAGCCACACGGACTTCATGAAGATGCCCGCGTAGGTCGACATGCCGGCCAGGTTGGCCAGCGTGAAAGCGCCGGTGATGGAATCGGTAAAGGCGTAGTAGAGCACGATACCGAGCGGGATGACCGTGAACAGCGCCATCCAGACGATGTAAGGCGCGGCGAGATGGTTACGCTTCATGCCCGTCCGCCTCCCCAAGCTCGGTGTATTCCTCCCCTCCGATCAGGGCGTCGGGGTCGGCGATCTCGTCATATTCCTCGGAATAGGAGCTGTAATCGCCGAAGAGGCCGGAATACTCGCTCTTCTTCATGACGTGGATGTCGTCCGGCGTCAGGCGGATGCCGATCTTTTCGCCCGCGGCGACGTAGTCCGTGGACTGGATGAGCCATTTGAAGCCGGCGAAGTCCACGATGATGTCGTAGTGGACGCCCTTGAACGTGATCCCCGTCACGGTGCCGGTCAGATGGCCGTCCGCCGGCTTGACGATGTCGATGTCCTCCGGCCGGATGACCACGTCCACCGGCTCGTTGGGCGCGAAGCCGCTGTCAAGGCATTTGAACTTGCGGCCGAAGAATTCGACCACGTAATCTTCCTTCATGACGCCGTCCAGGATGTTGCTCTCGCCGATGAAGTCCGCCACGAAGGCGTTCTGCGGCTCGTTGTAGATATCCTGCGGCGTGCCGATCTGCTGGATACGGCCCCGGTTCATGACCACGACGGTGTCGGACATGGTGAGCGCCTCTTCCTGGTCGTGGGTGATGTAGATGAACGTGATCCCCATCTGCTGCTGGATCTCCTTCAGCTCCACCTGCATATCCTTCCGCAGGCGGAGGTCCAGCGCGCCCAGCGGCTCGTCCAGCAGCAGCACCTTCGGGCGGTTCACCAGCGCGCGGGCGATGGCGACGCGCTGCTGCTGGCCGCCGGAAAGGGAAGCCACCTTCCGGTTCTCAAAGCCGCGGAGCGATACGGACTCCAGCATTTCCGTCACGCGGCCGTCGATCTCGCGCTCGTCCAGCTTGGCGATACGCAGGCCGAAAGCCACGTTCTCGTAGACATCCAGATGAGGGAACAGGGCATACCGCTGAAAAACGGTGTTGACTTTCCGTTTATACGGCGGGATATCATTAATCCTCACACCGTCAAACAGGACGTCGCCGGAGGTGGGCTGCAAGAAACCGCCGATGATACGGAGCGTGGTCGTCTTGCCGCACCCGGACGGGCCCAGCAGTGTGAGGAATTCCCTATCGTTGATGTGTAGATTCATATCGTCTAAAACGATCTCGCCGTCAAACGCCATCGATACATTACTGAGGCGAATGAGCTCTTTGGACATGTATCCTCCCCCTCTTCTCGTACGCGCTGTCCTTATCAGCGCGCATGCAGATTTCTGTCTTATACAGATAATAGAAACAATATACAGATTGCAGCGAAAAATGTCAATGTAAATCGTTAAATAAGGGGAAGAACTTTTTGACAAAGTCCACGTCGGTCGCCGTTACGGTCCGGCCGTTCAGATAGGCGAGCGGGCCGGCGTCCGTCCGGAAGGCGAAGCGGACCTTGTAGGAGCAGAGCGCCTGGCGCGTTTCGCCCGCGGCGCGGTTGAGCCGCTCGCTGCCGTATTTGCCGTCGCCCACGAGGGGATGGCCGGCGTCGGCCAGCTGGGCTCTGATCTGGTGCGTCCGGCCGGTGACCAGCTCGCACGCCAGCAGGGAGAAGCCGCCCTGCGCGGTGAGCGTGCGGTAGCGCGTCACGGCGGTGCGGGCGCCCTTTTCCGGGGCGGAGCGCACGAAAACGAGGTTTTTCTTCGCGTCCTTGAAAAGGTAGTTCTCCAGCGTGCCCTCCGGCGGCGTCATCGTGCCGCGCACGGCGGCCAGATAGGTCTTCTCGATCTCACGGGTGCGGATCTTTTCATCCAGCACGCGCAGCGCCGCGGCGTTCTTTGCCGCCAGCACGAGCCCCTGGGTGTTGCGGTCGATCCGGTTCGCAAGGGCGGGGACGAAGGAGTGTTCCTCCTGCGGGCGCCACTCTTTTTTCTGGTAGAGGTAGGCCTTGATATGGTCGATGAGCGTGCCGCCGGCCCACCTTGCGCCGTCGCTGTGGCAGAGCATGCCGGCCGGCTTGTCCGCGACGAGGATGTTCTCATCCTCGTACGCCACCGTCAGGCGGGGGGAGGCGATCTTCAGATACGCGTTCTCCTCCGTCGGCTCGTCGAAGAATTCGTCGTTGATATAGAGCTGGACGCGGTCGCCCTCGCAGAGGCGCGCATCTTTTTTCGCGCCCTTGCCGTTGACCTTGATACGCTTGAGGCGGATGTACTTCTGCATGAGCGAGGCGGGCAGCAGGGGAACGGCCTTGCCCGTGAAACGGTCAAGGCGCTGGCCGGCGTCGTTGCGGTTGATGACGAATTCTTTCATCGGCGGTCATTCCTTCTCGCCGCGGCGGCGGATCACGAAGCGCAGAGGCGTGCCCTCGAAGCCGAAGGTCTCCCGCACGCGGTTTTCGATGTAGCGCTGATAGGAGAAATGGAACAGCTCCGGCTCGTTGCAGAAGAGCACGAAGTTGGGCGGGCGCACGCCCGTCTGGGTCATGTAATAGATCTTCAGCCGCTTGCCCTTGTCCGTGGGCGGCTGGACGCGTGCCTGCGCGTCGGCCAGCACGTCGTTCAGCATGCCGGTCGTGATACGCCGCGCCGTCTGCTCGTTCGCTTTGTTGACCAGGTCGAAGAGATTGTTCACCCGCTGGCCCGTCAGGGCGGAGATGAACACGATGGGCGCGTAGGGCATATACGAAAGGTCGCGGCGGATGTCGGCGCGGAGGCGGTCCATCGTCTTGTCGTCCTTGTCGATGAGGTCCCATTTGTTCACCACGATGACGTTGGCCTTGCCGGCCTCGTGGGCCATGCCCGCCACCTTGGTGTCCTGCTCCGTCACGCCGTCGCGCGCGTCGATGAGGATGAGGCACACGTCGGCCCGCTCGATGGCGCTCTGCGCCCGCAGGACGGAATACTTTTCCACCCGGTCGTCCACGCGGGCCTTGCGGCGGATACCGGCGGTGTCGATGAGGACGTATTCGCCGAACTCGTTCGCAAGGCGGGTGTCTATGGCGTCCCGGGTCGTGCCCGCCACGTTGCTGACGATGACGCGCTCCTCGCCGAGGATCCGGTTCACCAGCGAGGATTTGCCTACGTTGGGCTTGCCGATGACGGCGATCCGGATGGCGTCGTCCTCCTCCGGCGTCTCCTCCTCCGGCGGGAAAAGCTCCAGGCACCTGTCCAGCAGGTCGCCCGTGCCGTGCCCGTGCACGGCGGAAACGGCCACGGGGTCGCCGAGGCCGAGACTGTAAAATTCGTAGATCTCGGGGTCCACCGCGCCGATGGAATCCATTTTGTTGACGGCCAGCACCACGGGCTTGCGGGAGCGGAGGAGCATAGAGGCGACCTCCTTGTCCGCCGCCGTGACGCCGGTGGAGATGTCGCCCACGAATACGATGACGTCCGCCGTTTCCACGGCGGTGAGCGCCTGCTCGCGCATGGATCTCAATATCTCGTCGTCGGTCTTGGGCTCGATGCCGCCGGTGTCCACAATGTCGAACGTGCGGCCGCACCAGTCCGCCTCCGCGTAGAGCCGGTCCCGCGTCACGCCGGGGGTATCCTCCACGATGGCCAGACGCCGGCCGACCAGGCGGTTGAACAGCATGGACTTGCCCACGTTGGGCCGTCCGACGATGGCGATAAGAGGCTTGGGCATGTTATCTCTCCTTTACAGATCTACCAGGATCTTGAAAAAGTCGGCGCCGCTCTGCGGCCATTTGACGATCTCCACGCCGAGCGCTCCTGCGGCCTCGACGTCGGTGACGTCGTCCAGAAAGACGTTGTCGCCCCGACGGAGCATGCGCTCCGTGATGAGCAGCTTCCGGCCGAGCGGCCTGCCCTTCAGCTGGGCGATGAGGTCGCCGCCCGTGATGAGGCCCGCCACGTCGATGCTCTCGCCGAAAAAGTCGTTGCGGATGGCGTAAACGCGGCCGTCCAGCGCCGGATAGCGCGCTGTCGCGTCCGCCAGCAGTTCGCGCATGAACGGGGCCGCGGCGACGCCCGTGGCGATGGAAAAGGGCGTCGGCGACGCCTCTGCCGGCGCGTCAGGCGCGTTCATGGCCTCGTCGAACTCCGTCCGGAAAAGACGCAGGATGCCTACGCCGTTTTCCAGCTGGGGATAGTCCTCATAACATTCGTCGGCCGGGAAGGGAAGGCCGGCCTTGATATAAAACTCGTCGGAGCAGAAGAAGATACGCGAGCCATGCTCCGCAAGACAGCGGTCCGCGAAGGCTTCCACCTGGCGCACCGTTGCGAGCGCACCCGTCCGGTCGTAAAGCCGGAGCGGGTAGAGCCCCTCGCGGTGCTTTGTGAGGCCGACGGGGATGACGGAGACGCTGTTCACCGCGGGGTGGAGCCCCTCGAGCCAGGCCATCGTCCGCGTGAGCTCCTCGCCGTCGTTGATGCCGGGGCAGCAGACGATCTGGCAGTTCATCTCGATCTCCGCCGCGGCGAAACGCTCCATGACGGCGAGCCCGCGGCCCGCGTTCCGGTTGCCCAGCATCATGCACCGTTTCTCCGGATCGGCCGTATGGACCGAGATGTTGATGGGCGTGATCCGCAGGTCGATGATACGCTGGATCTCCCGCTCGGACAGGTTCGTCAGCGTGATGTAGCTGCCCGTGAGGAAGGAGAGACGCACGTCGTCGTCCTTGAAGTAGAGCGTGCTGCGCATGCCCTTCGGCAGCTGGTCCACGAAGCAGAAGATACAGTTGTTGGCGCAGGCGTGAGGCTTGTCCATCAGATATTCTTCAAACGTGACGCCCGTGTCCGCGCCCTCGTCCTTCCGCATTTTCAGCAGCTTTTCCTCGCCGCCGCGCCGTATCTTCAGCGTCAGGCGCGCGTCGTAGGAGAGGAACATGTAGTCGAGCACGTCGACGACGCGTTTGCCGTTGATCTCCAGCAGCACGTCGCCGGGACGGAGCCCGGCCCTGGCCGCGGGCGAATGCGGCGCCACAGTCTTTATCGTGTTTTCCATGGAGCACCTCCCGCGTAATAAAAAAACGGCGGATGACCCGCCGTCTTTTCATGCTTTGTTACTTTGCCTCTTCAACAGACACGACTTCGCGTCCGTCATAAGTGCCGCATTCTGCGCAAGCCCTGTGAGGCAGACGGAGAGCTCCGCACTTCGGGCATTTGACAAGCGCGGGGGCCTCGAGCTTCCAGTTGGAGCCGCGCCTCTTGTCTCTTCTAGCCTTCGATACTTTCCCCTTCGGAACCGCCATGATGACACCTCCTGTTTAGTCTTCTTTTTCCAGAAGCTGTCCTAAGACAGCCAGCCTGGGGTCGCCTTCGTCCTTGCAGTCGCAAGGGCCGTCGTTCAGATCTTTTCCGCATTTCGGACAAAGTCCCCTGCAATCTTCGCTGCAGAGGAAGCGCTGCTCCATGCTGAGGACGAAGGCCGTCCCGGCGATCTCGTCCAGATCGGCGCAGCCGTGATCCAGGATGTAGATATCCACATTATCCTCATCCTGAAGCTCCTCGGCCAGGAAGCAGTAGGTCCTGAGAGCCAAATGCTTCGGAAACTCTTTCAGGCACCGCGCGCAGACGCACGTCAACTCGCACGTAAGGCGGGCTTCCAGCGTGAGCATGCCGGCGCGGTTTTCCACCTGGCCGCTGACGCTCACGGGGGTGAGGAACTCCTTGACGCCCTCGAAACGGAACATGGACATGTCCATTTCAAAATCGAACGGGATCTTGCCGCCGGGCAGATCCAAAATCTCTCGAAGGTCGAGCAGCATATCTCTCACCTGATCCTTAACGCAATGCCAAGATATTATAATTGAATTTTTTTACCTTGTCAATACGCAAAACGCGACCTTTTCAAGGTTTTTTCACCGCCAAAAAACGGGGGAGCGGCGGCGCCGTCTTACGCCTTGACGGGCGTGTAGCCGAGCTCCGTCAGCGTGTTGACGGCGGTGGCCACGCAGTGGTCGCACCCGTCGATGGTGACGGTCTTGTCGGGCAGGGAGACGGTGAAGGCGAGCCCCGCGGCGGTGAGCGCCTTGGTGATACGGCTCGCGCACATCTCGCAGTGCATATCGGGAACGTTCAGTACGGTCATGGCATGATCCATCCTTTCTTTTCACAGTCAGAAGCGCCTGTCGGTATACCTCTATTATATAGCACAAATGGGGCGGGCAATCAAGCGGAGGCCCTGTTTTTTACATTTTATTCACCTTTCCGGCCGAAATGGGGGTATAATAGGCCCCAGAAAGAGACGATCAACGGAAAGGGGTTGTTCAAATGGCGCAGAAGATCCTGGTTGTGGAGGACGACACCAACATCGCCGAGCTGCTCAGGCTCTACCTGGAAAAGGACGGGTTCGAGGTGTCCATCGCCTACGACGGTGGCCAGGGCGTGGCGAAATTCGAGCAGGAGAAGCCGGATCTCGTCCTGCTGGACATCATGCTGCCGGTGCTGGACGGGTGGGGCGTCTGCCGCGAGATCAGAGCCTCCTCCAAAACGCCCATCATCATGCTGACCGCCAAGGGCGAGACGTTCGACAAGGTCACGGGCCTGGAGATGGGCGCCGACGATTACATAGTCAAGCCGTTCGAGCTGAAGGAGGTCCTGGCCCGGATCCACGCCGTGCTCCGCCGCTATGAGAGCGGGGAGGCGCCGGAGGGGAAGAAGCTCGTTTTCGACAAGCTCGTCATCGATATGGATTCCTTTGAGCTGACGGTGGACGGCCGGAAGGTCGAGATACCGCCCAAGGAGATGGAGCTGCTGTTTCATCTGGCGTCCCACCCCAACAAGGTGTTCACCCGCAACCAGCTGCTGGACGAGGTGTGGGGCTTCGATTATTTCGGCGATTCCCGCACGGTGGACGTGCATGTGAAGCGTCTGCGCGAGAAGCTGGAGGACGTGTCCGACCAGTGGTCGCTGAAGACCGTGTGGGGCGTCGGGTATAAATTCGAGCTGGCGGGACAGGGAGAGGCCGGCTGAAGCAAGGCTGCTTATGAAAAAGAGCAAGAGTATCTTCTTCAAAAACTTCATGAACACCGTGGTGCTGCTGCTCCTGAGCTTCGTGATGTTCGGCGCGGCGTTCACCGCCCTCAGCTACCGGTACATCATGGACCGGGAGACGACTGCCATGCAGAACGACATCCACCGCGTGGCGAAGATGCTCTCCGCCTACGGGACGGAATGGGATCTGGACAGCATCGAGATACGGGCCACCATCTCGCTTTTCTCGGACACCTCGGGCTTCCACGTGCTGGTATGCGACGGGGAGGGGACCGTCGTCTCCTGCTCCGACCGGGAGCTTTACTGTCCCCATCTGGGGCAGACGGTGCCGGACGGCGTGCTGGCAGAGATGGACAGCGGCGAATATTACGGCGTCACGGCGCTGGGCGGTATCTATGAGCGGAGCCAGCACGTGGCGGGGAGCGTCATCAGTTCCCGCAGCCGCGAGGATATCTCCGGCTACGTGTTCCTGTCCGCCGCGCCGGAGGACCTTTCCCAGCTGTGGGAGAAGTTCGCGGGTCTGCTCATCATGATCATGCTCATCGTCATCGTGCTGGCCTGCCTGCTGACGTATGTGACCACCTACCGGCAGACGGAGCCCATCAAGCGCATGGCGGCGGCCGCCCACCGCTTCGGCTACGGCGATTTCTCCGTCCGTGTGGCGGACGAGGGCACCAGCAACGAGATACGGGAGCTGGCCGACGCCTTCAACGTCATGGCGGAGACGATGGAGCGCTCGGAGCAGGCGTGGCGCGACCTGATCGCGAACGTCGCGCATGAGCTCAAGACCCCCATGACCACCATCACCGGCTTTGCCGACGGTATCCTGGACGGCACCATCCCGCCGGAGAGCCGCGACAAGTATATCGGGATCATCTCCTCGGAGACGAAGCGGCTGAACCGCCTCGTCCGCGGCATGCTGCAGATGTCCCGCATGCAGGACAAGAACGCCGCGGAGGTGCTGGCGCAGAGCTTCGACGTGACGGAGATCATCCGCCGCGCCCTCGTCAGTCTGGAGGGGAAGATCACCGCCAAGGGGCTCGACGTGGACGTGGCGCTGCCGGAGGAGGCCGTCATGGTGCGCGGCGACAGCGACGCCATCATGCAGGTCGTCTACAACCTGGTGGACAACGCGGCCAAGTTCGCCGATCCGGACACCACGCTCCGCGTGGCCGTCTGGAAGCAGGAGAGCAAGGCGTACGTCTCCGTGGAGGATACGGGACCCGTCATCGCCAAGGAGGAGCTGCCGCGTATCTTCGACCGGTTCCATAAGGAGGATCGCTCCCGCAGCCGGGACAAGGACGGCGTGGGGCTGGGGCTCTTTATCGTTAAGACCATCATCAACCGCCACAACGAGGATATCTTCGTCACCTCAGAGGAGGGCGTGACGCGGTTCGTGTTCACGCTGGCGCTGAAGGAAGCGGAAGCGCGGAAAAAGGAAGGCGGCAAGCGCGGCCGCGAGCAGGCGGAATAAAAAAGGAACGCCGGGGCGTACCGCTCCGGCGTTTTTACGGCTCAAGTTTACAAAAAGTAAATAATTTGTTCATCAATTGGCTAGACGATCGGTGTATGATGATCCCAGAAACCGGAAACCATACAGTTTACTCCCTCACTTATCAGAGTAAGAGTCAAGGGCCCGTCGCAAGACGGGCCCTTGGCTTGTTTTGTTTTTCAGACGCGTTTTTCGATCTCCAGGCCGGTGAGGCAGCGGCGGATCATGTCGAAGGCATGGTTGGCGGCCATGGTACGGATCCGCGCGCGGTCGTGGCCGAGGTTGAGGCTGCGGCACCAGCTGCCGTCCGCCGCGTCAAGCGCCACGAAGACGGTGCCGACGGCGAGACCCGTTTCGTCGGAGGCGGGGCCCGCGATACCGGTGACGCCGATGCCGAGATCGGCGCCCAGCAGCCGGCGGGCGCCGGCAGCCATCTGCTTCGCCACGGTGGCGGAGGCGGGGCCCTCGCGGGCGACGTCGTCGGCGTCCACGCCGAGGATGGCGGTCTTGGCCGCGTTGGTATAGGTCACGGCGCCGCCCAGGAAAACGGCGGAGGCGCCGGGCACGTCCGTCATGCGCTTGGCGACGAGCCCGCCGGTGCAGCTCTCCGCCGTGGCCAGCGTCTTGCCGGCGGCCTTCAGCAGCTCCAGGCACCGCGCTTCCAGGCTCTCCACGTCAATGCCGTAGATGAAGTTGCCGAGCGTCGAGCGGATCTTTTCCATCACGGGGGCCATCATCGTTTCGGCCTCCGCCGCGGAGGCGGCCTTGGCCGTCAGACGGAGCATGCACTCGCCCTCCTTGGCGTACGGGGCGAGGGTGGGGTTCGCGAGCTCCAGCATGAGCGGGCGTAGCTTATCCTCCATCGTGGATTCGCCGAGGCCGAAGATGCGCACGTTGTGGGAATGGATCTCCGTGCCGGTGAATTTCTGCAGATAGGGCATGCCGCAGGCCTTGAACATGGCGAGACACTCCCGCGGGGGACCGGGCAGCATGAGCACCTGCACGCCCTCCGCCTCAAAGGCGCAGCCGGGGGCCGTGCCGCAGGCGTTGCCGAAAACGGTGCACCCCTCCGGCAGATAGGCCTGCTGGTAATTGTTGTCCGTGAAGTGGTCGGTATGGAGGCAGTTGTGGAAATAATCCCGCATCTCCTGGGCCGCTTTTTCGTCGAACACCAGTTTTTTGTTGAAGGCTTCGGCCAGCGTCTGCTTCGTCAGGTCGTCGCAGGTGGGGCCGAGGCCGCCGGTGGTGATGATGATGTCGGCGCGCCGCTTGGCGATGGCCACCGCGGCCTTCAGCCGCTCCGGGTTGTCGCCCACCACGGTGTGGTAATAGACGTTGATCCCCAGCGCGGAGAGCTGTTCGGATATGTCTCTGGCGTCCGTGTTCGCCACGTTGCCGAGCAGCAGCTCGGTGCCCACGGAGATGATCTCAGCGGTATGTTCCATCAGCTTATCTTGATCCTTTCTGTGTTTTCAAAGGCCTCGTCCACCAGCGCCGCGACGTCCAGCGCCGCTTCCGCGGCTTCCGCGTCGGCAAGGCGCGGCTTCGTGCGGGGGTGGCGGGGCGTAAAGACCGTGCAGCAATCCTCGTAGGGGAGGATGGAGGTGTCGAAGGTGCCGATCTCCCGGGCGAGACGGACGATCTCCGCCTTGTCGAGACAGACGAGGGGGCGCAGCACGGGGCGGGAGGCGCAGGCCTCCGTCACGCCCATGGCCTCCATAGTCTGGCTCGCCACCTGGCCCAGCGATTCGCCGGTGACGATGGCGGCGCAGCCGTTCGAGGCGGCGATCCGGTCCGCGATGCGCATCATGAAGCGGCGCATGACGATGGTAAAGTATTCCTCCGGGCATTTGTCCCGTATCTCCTCCTGGATATGGGTGAAAGGCACGACGCGGAGCGTCATCTTCCCGCAGTAGGCGGCGAGACGCTTCGTCAGCTCAACGACCTTCTCCTTGGCCATCTCGGAGGTGTAGGGGAAGGAGAAAAAGTGGACGGGCACCGTCTCCACGCCGCGCTTCGCGGCCATATAGGTGGAGACGGGGCTGTCGATACCGCCGGAGAGCAGGGACACCACCTTGCCGTTGCAGCCCACGGGCATGCCGCCCGCGCCGGGCAGCGGCGCGCCGTGCACATAGGCGGCGAAGTCCCGTATCTCGAGATTTACCGTCAAGTCCGGCGTGTGCATGTCCGGCTTCACGGCGGGGAACGCTTCCGCCAGACGGCCGCCCACATACTGGGACAGCTGGACGGAGGTCATGGGGAAGGCTTTGTCCGAGCGCTTCGACTCCACCTTGAAGCTCTTCGCCGCGGTGAAGGCGTCCGCCAGATAGACCCTGGCCGTTTCGAAAAGGGCGTCCGCGTCCTTGGCGCAGGCGGCGGCGCGGGAGACGGCCACCGCGCCGAAGATCTTCCGGCAGGCGTCCAGCGCGCCGTCCATGTCGCACCCGTCGTCCAGCGGCTCCACGTAGACGGTGGACTGGGCGGCGTAGACGCGGAAGCGGCCGAAGGCGGCCAGCCGGCGCTTGATGTTGGCGATGAGCTTATCCTCAAATAAGCGGCGGTTCAGGCCCTTGAGGACGATCTCGCCCTGTTTCAGCAAGATGATATCGTTCATAACGTTTCCTTCGTGTCGGTATTGAAATCGTAGGTGCGGTACTGGATGGCCTCGGCCAGATGGGCCGGGGCGATGGCCTCCGCGCCGGCCAGGTCCGCGATGGTGCGGGCGACCTTCAAAATGCGGTCGTAGCTGCGCGCCGTCAGGGCGAGCGCGTCATAGGCCGAGCGCATGAGGGCGGCGCACGCTTCGTCCAGCGCACAGACCCGCTCCAGCTCCGCCTGGCGCACCGCGGCGTTGCAGGCGGGCCCGTCCTCGCCGTAGCGCCGGCGCTGGATGGCCCGCGCCGCGTTCACCCGCGCGAGGATCGCGGCGGAGGGCTCCGCGTCGGGCTTTTCCCGCAGCTCGTCGAATTCCAGCGCGGGGACCTCGACGTACATGTCGATCCGGTCCAGCAGCGGGCCGGACACCTTGGCTCTGTAATCCCGCACGGCCTTCTCGCCGCAGCGGCAGCGGCCGCCGGGGTGGCCGTACCACCCGCATTTGCAGGGGTTCATGGCGCACACCAGCATGAAGCGGCTGGGATAGGTGACGCTGCCCGCGGCGCGGGACACGGTCACGACGCCGTCCTCGATGGGCTGGCGCAGCGTTTCGACAACGTCCCGGCGGAATTCCGGCAGCTCGTCCAGGAAGAGCACGCCGTTGTGGGCGAGCGATACCTCCCCGGGCTGCAGCTGGGCCCCGCCGGCCATGGCGGCGGCGGAAACGGAGTGATGGGGCGCGCGGAACGGCCGCCGCGTGACGATGGGATCGCTGCCGCAGGTCTGGCCGGTGATGGAATAGACGGCCGTCGTCTCCAGCGATTCCTGGCGGCTCATGTCGGGCAGGATGGTGGGAAGGCGCTTCGCCAGCATGCTCTTGCCGGAGCCCGGCGGCCCGATGAGCAGGACGTTGTGGCCGCCGGCGGCGGCCACCTCCAGCGCGCGCTTCACGTTCTGCTGGCCCTTCACCTCCGCGAAATCCACGTCGTAGACGGGACGGGCGGGGACGGCGGGCGCCCGGGCGGGGGAGAGAGGCTCCGTCCCCTCCAGATGGCGCACCAGCTCCGTGATATGGGCCACGGGATAGATCTCCACGTTGCCGGCAAAGGCGGCCTCCGCGGCGTTGGCGGCGGGGACGAACAGCTTTTTCACGCCGTTTTTGCCCGCGCAGAGCGCCATGGACAGCACGCCCGGTACCGGACGCACCTCCCCGGACAGGGAGAGCTCCCCAATGAAGGCGTGATCCTCCGCCGGGGCCGGCAGCTGCTCCGACGCGGCCAGGATGCTCAGCAGCACCGGCAGATCGTAGAGCGTCCCGGCCTTTTTCGTGTCCGCCGGGGCGAGGTTCACCACCACCCGGGACACGGGGAACTTGAGCCCGCAGGTCTTGATGACCGCGCGGACGCGCTCCCGCGCTTCGCGCACGGCGGCGTCGGGCAGGCCCACCACGTCGAAGGCGGGCAGGCCGCCGGACAGGGAGCATTCCACGGTAACGGCATAGCCGTCGAGCCCGGCGATGCCCAGGGAACGGACGCGTCTAACCATAAGCGGGATTCCTTTCAGATCGGTATAGTCCCATTTTATACCAAGGCGGTGGAAAAATCTACTGGGAAAAAGAAAAGACCCGGCGTCTTTTTGCCGGGTCCTGCGCCGTTTATTCGCCGCGGAGCGCCGCGCCCACGCCGCCGCCGGCATGGATGAGCAGCAGCTCCTCCTTCGTCATGCCCATGGACTCCATCGCGGTGAAAATGAGGGCGTCCCACGCGGCGCAGACCGCGCCCGCGCTGGCGGAGCCGCACATGTTCCAGACGTCGGCCTCCCGCGCCGTGTAGACGCGGAAATAGACGTCGGCCTCCCGGGCGAGGAGCGAAGCGTCGTTCTGGCTGACGGCGACGACCGTCGCGCCGACGGCCCGGCACACGGGGAGGAACGCCGTCATCTCCGGCGACTTGCCGCTTTTGGAGATGAGCACCACCACGTCGCCGGCGCAGACCGCGCCGAGATCGCCGTGGATGGAGCCGGCGGGGGAGCAGTAGAAGGCGGGGATCCGCGCCACGTTCAGCAGATGGGCGATATGCTGCGCGGCGACGCCGGAGGTGCCGCAGCCGGAGGTGATGACCTTTTTGCCGTTCCGGCGCGTCGCGATGAGCAGGTCGATGAGCCGGGCGCAGACCTCCCTGTCAAGGCTCTCCCGCAGCGAGGCGACAGCCTCCTGCTCGATGGCGAGGATACGGTCGATGGCGTCGTTGTAGGACATGGCGTTCACGCCTCCTTTGGCTTCGTTTTGTCTGCCGCCATTATAGCACGGGCGGGAAAACGATACAAGAAAATGCGTTTTTTTGCGGGAAAAGAGTTGACGGCCTGGGCGGTAGGTGATAAGATGGTGCCTATAAGATGTAAGACAATATACTGTTTTTTGCGCCGTGCATGCGCGCCCGACCGCGGGGAACGCCGTTTTTTCTGTTGTCATCCGGCGCGTTTGGCGGTACAATAAAGACAGTCAAACCGGCAAAAAAGGATGGGATGATCATGAAAAAAAGAGCGGCTGGCTTCGGGGAGCTCATGCTCCGGCTCGCGCCGGAGGGGTATCTCCGCTTTCAGCAGACGGATACCTTCGAGGCCGTTTACGGCGGGGCGGAGGCCAACGTCTGCGCCGCGCTGGCGCAGTTCGGCGTCGAGACGCGGTTCATCACGGCGCTGCCGGCGCACGCGATCGGCCAGGCGGCGTTCGACCGGCTGCGCGCGATCGGGATCGATACGGACTTTATCCTGCGCCAGGGGCCCCGGCTCGGTATCTACTTTGCCGAGAGAGGCGCGGCCCAGCGCCCCGGCAAGGTCATCTATGACCGGGCGGGCTCGTCCATCGCGCTGATCGAGCCCGGCGATATCGACTGGGAAGCCGCGCTGGACGGCGTGGACTGGTTCCACTTCACGGGGATCACGCCGGCTCTCGGCGACAACGTGGCCCAGTGCTGCCGCGACGCGCTGAAGGTCGTCCGGGCAAAGGGCATCCGCGCCAGCTGCGATCTCAACTACCGGCGCAACCTCTGGTCGGAGGAGAAAGCGCGGGAGGTCATGACGGACCTGGTGGAGGGCCTCGACATCTGCATGGTGAACGAAGGGGCCTGCAAGGACGTGTTCGGCATCAGCGCGCCCGACGCCGCTGCCAACGATCGGCAGAGCGCGGAAGCGTCGCTCTATGTGGCGGAGGAGATGCGGAAGCGCTTCGGCATCCGCGAGATCGGCGTTACCATCCGGCGGAGCTATTCCGCCTCCGACAACGAGTGGTCCGCCATGCTCTACGACGGCGAGCCGCATTTTTCCCGGACTTACCGGATGCAGCCCATCATCGAGCGGATCGGCGGCGGCGACGCCTTCGACGCGGGGCTCATCTACGGCGAGCTGAACGGCTGGGACAAGCAGGACTGTGTGGAATTCGCCGCGGCGGCCGCCGCGCTGAAGCATACCGTAGAGGGCGATTTCAGCGTCACGACGCTGGACGAGGTCAAGGCGCTCATGGCGGGCGAAGGGTCCGGCATGATCCAGCGGTGAACCGCAAAGGAGAAACAGCATGGACGTTTTGGAAACGATACGACTCAGCGGGCTCATCCCCGTTCTGAAATTCAATGACGCGGCGGACGCTGTTCCCACCTGCAAAGCCGTGAGCGACGGCGGGCTGAAGGTGGCGGAGATCACGTTCCGCACGGACGCGGCGGAGGAGGCCATCCGCGCCGTGTGCCGCGCGCTGCCCGACATGCTGGTGGGCGCCGGCACCGTGACGAAGACGGAGCAGGCGGAGCGCGCCGTCCGGGCGGGCGCGCGCTTCATCGTGGCCCCCGGCCTCAACCCCGCGGTGGTGCGGTGGTGCGTTGACAACGGCGTGCCCGTCGTCCCCGGGATCAACGATCCCAGCGGGATCGAGGCGGCCATGGAGCTGGGCCTTACCTGCGTCAAGTTCTTTCCGGCGGAGGCCTCCGGCGGCGTGAAGTTCCTGAAGGCCATCCACGGGCCGTATCCCGACATGAAGTTCGTGCCCACCGGCGGCGTGAACGAGGACAATCTTGCGGACTATCTCAAGACGCCGGGCGTCGTCGCCTGCGGCGGCAGCTGGATGGTGCCCGCGTCCGCTGTCGAAAACGGCGATTATGGCACGATCCGCGCCCTCGTGCGGCAGGCTGTCAACAAGATGCTGAACTTCCGTCTGGCTCATGTCGGCGTCAATACGGCGAACGAGGCGGAGGCCGGCGACGCGGCGGCGCGTTTCGAGCGGCTTTTCGGCTTTGAGGAAAAGGCCGGCGCCGGCTCCGTCATGGCCGGCGGCTTCGTCGAGCTGATGAAGAAGCCCGGGCCGGGAGAGCGCGGCCACATCGGCATCCGCACGGACGATATCGAGCGCGCCGTGTTCTATATCGAGCAGGCGGGCTTCGCCTTCGACCGCGACGGCGCGAAACGGGACGACAAGGGCGCTCTCAGAGTGATCTATCTCCGGGACGAGATCGCCGGCTTCGCCGTGCATCTCGTGCAGGGCTGAGAATAGAGTCTGCTTTCTCAAAATGGTTTTTGTATCCCCGACGGGAAGGTATACCGTCTAAAAAATACTATTTTTACGGAGGAGAAAAATGAAAAAAGTAATTGCAGTGGTATTGGCAGTTTGCTTGATCTTTGCTTTGTGCTCGTGCGCGCAACAGCCCGCTTCCAGCGGCAATGCCTCCACGACGGAAACCAAAACGGAGACCAAGACCGAGACCAAGACCGAGACCAAGACGGAGACCAAAACTGAAACCGCGAAACCGGCTGAAGTCATTACGTTGACGTTCGGCCATGACGCGGGCAAAGAGGTCCTTACCGGACAGGCGATCCAGATGTTTGCCGACCTGGTCGAAGAAAAGACCAACGGCGGCGTACATATTGAATGCTACTGGGATGCCGTTCTCGGTTCCGAAGCCGAGATGTGCGAAGGCGTCAAGATGGGCACCATCGACATGCTGAAGTGCAACTCCGGTAATACGGCGTCCTTCGTTCCCGAGATCAACGTCTTCTCGCTGCCGTTCATCTTCACCAGCACCGAGCACGCTTCGAAGTGCTTCTTCGGCGAAGTGGGCGACGTGATGAAGAGCTGCTACGAGGACGCGGGATTCCACTGCTTCCTGTTCCTTGACGAAGGCGCCCGCAACGTGTTCGGCTGGAAGCCGGTTACGTCTCCCTCGGATATGACCGGCGTCAAGATCCGTACCATGGGTGCGAACGCCATCCAGGACGGCTTCCGTGCGATCGGCGCTTCGCCCATCTCCATGAACTGGGGCGACGTTTACTCCGCGCTGCAGCAGAAAATCCTTGACATGGCCGAAACGCCCGTGTGGAACTACCTGGCCGGTCAGTACTGGGAAGTGGGCGACACCATGTCCGCCACCGAGCATCTGCGTATCCCCGCGGTGTTCCTGATGAACCTTGACAAGTACAACTCGCTTTCCGACGAGTACAAGGCTGCGATGGAAGAAGCTGCGGAGGAAGTCGAAAAGTGGTACAACGATCAGTTCACCGCTTACAACGCCGACTGCCTGGATCAGATCATTGCCGCCGGCACGAAGTACATCGAGCTCACGGCCGAGCAGCGTGCGGCTTTCCAGGAACTCTGCAAGCCCATGTATGAGAGCTACAAGTCCGAGCTGGGCGAGCGCGGCGCCAAGATGATCGACATGATCATCGCCGCCTCCTAACGTATAGTTCATATGAAGGGCAGACGGGGAGGAAACGCCTCCCCGTCTGCCAAGGAGAAACGTAACAGGGGAGAATGAGCACTATGACGATCATCAAGACAGTCAAAAAAGTACTTGATAAGGTCAGCGATATAGCGCTTACGATTTGCATGACAGCAATGGCCGTGGTTGTTTTCTGGCAGGTTTTTTCCCGCTTTGTTATCAACAACCCGTCCTTCTGGTCGGAGGAGCTGGCGAGATACCTGATGATCTGGACCACCTTTATCGGCGCGGCTGTTTGTGTGCGCGATATGAGCCATATGGAAGTGACCTTTATCCCGGATCTACTGCTGAAAAAACGCATCCCTTATCTGATCATTCGCTTGATCGCATATGTATTTATGCTGGCGTTGGGCTATTTCTTTTTCCGTTATGGAATGGATTACGCCAAAATGGGCGTCAGCGCGACGGCACCGACGATCCAGCTGCGCATGAATTATATCTATATGATCATACCTATAAGCGGCGTCATTATCATTGTGAACGTCGTTGAAAAGATCATAGAGGAGATCTATTACTACAAACATCCGGAAACAAGACCTGAAAAAACGTACAAGTAAGAGGAAAACGACCACTTGCAAGAGAGACAGCGTCGTCGTATGATATGAAAATCAGCATAGGATACGGCGGCAGAATGGAGAATTACATGGTTGTTGCTATACTGTTCGGTCTGCTCTTCACGCTGATCCTTTTGGGCGTGCCCGTGGCCTTTGCCGCGGGACTTGCCGCTTTCATCGCCTGCTTTACATGTTTGCCGACGGTCCCCGCCATGGTCGTTGTGCAGCGTATGTTTGCGGGACTGAATTCATTCAGCACGATGTGCATACCGTTTTTCCTGCTTGCCGGCGAGTTTATGACGGCCGGTAAGATCATCCCCACGCTCGTCCGGCTTTCGGACCTGCTCGTGGGACGTATCCGCGGAGGTCTGGCGCATATCAACATCGTGGCCAGCCTTCTGTTCGGCGGCGTGTCCGGCGCGGCTACGGCGGACGCGTCCTCGCTCGGCGCGTTTCTGATTCCCGTTATGGAGGAGTCGGGCTACGACACGGACTTCTCGGTTGCCGTTACGGCGACCTCCGCACCGTTGGGACTGATCATTCCGCCCAGCAATATTATGATCATCTACGCTATGACGGTGCAGAACCTTTCCATAGCGGCGCTGTTTATGGGAGGTATCATCCCCGGCGTGCTGATCGGCATTGCCCTTATGCTTGTGGCATATTGGTATGCCGTTAAGCGCGGTTATCGCAAGGAAGCCAAGATCCCCGGAAGAGAGATCCCGAAGATCCTGCTTGAGGGCATACTCCCGATGCTCACCTTCGTGATCATCGTGGGCGGCATCCTCGGCGGTATTTTCACCGCGACAGAAGCGGCCATGGTGGCTGCGGTCTACTCGTTCATCCTCGCGGTGGTGATCTATCGCTCCGTATCGCTGAAAGACGTACCGAAGCTTATCCTCAACGCGGCCAAGGGAACGGTCGTGATCCTGTTCCTGATCGGGACGTCTTATGTCTTCGGTTGGCTGATTGGCTATTGCCGCGTTCCCGAATTGGTCAGCAACTTTATGATGACTTTGACGGGCGGCCAGGGATGGCTCATCAAGCTCTTCATCGTGCTGCTGCTGTTCGTGCTCGGTTTCATTATGGAGGGCGCGTCGATCGTCATTATCTTTACGCCCATCTTCCTGCCCATTATGCAGAGTTTCGGCATGAGCGTCATTCAGTTCGGTATCATCATGGCTATGGCCGTGGCAATTGGCAACTATACGCCGCCGATCGGGCCGGTTCTTTACATAACGGCAAAAATCGGCCATATCACGCCCTTGAAGGCATTCAAAGCGTGTGTGCCGTTCATGATTGCGTCGCTGATTATTTTCTTCTTGGTTATGTATATCCCGGCGCTGTCAACGTGGCTGCCGTCACTTTTAATCAAATAATGAGATAAGAGGAAGCAACATGGAAAAGATCAAAACAGGCATCATCGGATGCGGAAAAGTGGCGGATATGCACGCCAACGCTTACAACACGCTGCCGAATTCGGATTTCACCGCGGTGTGCGACATGTATTTCCCCAGCACGAAATACTTCGTCGACAAATACGGCGTCAAGGCCTACGACAACGTGACGGCCATGATCCGCGAGAACGGCCTGCAGGTGGTCAGCATCTGCACGCCGCACCCCGTGCACGCCAAGGTCGCCATCGAGGCGCTGAACTGCGGCTGCAACGTTATCGTGGAAAAGCCGCTGGCCGCGTCGCTGGCGGACTGCGACGCCATCCTTGAGGCGGCGGAGCGCAACCACGTGCAGGTGGGCACGCTGGTGCAGCGCCGCTTCTATCCGCCCGTGCGCCGTATCAAAAACGCCATCGAAAAGGGAGAGATGGGCGGCAAGCCCATCCTGGGCCTCGTGCAGATGATCGGCTGGCGCGACAAGGCGTATTATGAGAGCAACGACTGGCGCGGCACCTGGAAAGGCGAGGGCGGCGGCGTCCTGATGAGCCAGGCGGTCCATCAGCTGGATATGCTGCTGTGGCTCATGGACGACGAGATCGAGAGCGTCTACGGCGTGTGGCGCAACTTCAACCACCCGTATATCGAGGTGGAGGATACGGCCATCGCGTCCATCCGCTTCAAGCACGGCGCCGTGGCGTCCATCCTGGCCACCAACTCCTGCAACCCGGCGCTGTACGGCAAGGTCCACGTGTTCGGGCCCAACGGTACCTCCGCCGGCGTCCAGACCGACGGCGGCCAGATGTTCATCGCCGGCATGACCGCCATCGCCGAAGCGCCCTACAACGACATCTGGACCGTGCCCGGCTATCCCTCCATCGAAGAGATGCGCGCCGCGGACGAGAAGGAATTCTTTGCCGAGGATCCCACGCTCCGTTTCCACCGGCTCGCCATCGGCGGGTATCTGGACGGCATGCAGAACGGCACGCCCGTGCCGGCGGACGGCTTTGCGGGCCGCCGCGCCGTGGAGCTCATCCGCGCTATCTACGAGAGCAGCGAGAGCGGCCAGCCGGTCAAGTTCCCGATGAAGTAAGATGGAGATCGGCTACAACGAGGCGACGGCCCGGGATTGCTCCGATCTCTGGCAGGATCTGACCTTATGCGAAAAAGCGGGGTTCGACTTTTTTGAGCCCCGTGAAGACATGATAGACCGGTTCGAGGCGCGGGGCGGACGGCTGGAGGACGTGAGGGCCTTCTTCCGCTCGAGCCGTATGCGTCCTTTTGCCATGAACGCGCTGTATACGTACCAGGAGATGTTCGGCCCGCATGACGACGCCGCGCGCCGCGAGGAGGTGCTGGCGCACTTCCGCAAGGGCTGCGAACGGATGCGCTTTTTCGGCGGCAACGACTACGTCGTGGTGGTGCCGCTGGGCACGGAGGGGTACATGGGCCCCTACCGCGGCGACCGCGAGACCGTGTTCGAGGATCTGGTGCGTATCTGCACGCGCCTTGCCGAGATCGGCGCCGACTACGGCGTCCGCGTGGCGCTGGAGCCCGTGGGCGCGCGCAAGAGCAGCGTGCGCACGGTGGAGGAGGCGTATGCGATCGCGGAGGCTACCGGCCGCGCCGACGTGGGGCTCACCGTGGACGCCTCGAACCTCTACGTCAACGAAAAGCTCTGCGATTTTTCCGCTGTCGGGCGGCTGGATCCGGCGCGTATCTTCGTCGTCCACCTCAACGACTACGACGACCTGGCGCTGGACGATTTCACGGCGGAGGCCCGCTGCTTCTGCGGCGACGGCGTCCTGCCCGTGACGGATTTCCTCCGCGCCGTCATCAAAAGCGGCTTCACCGGCGGCGCCGCCATCGAGACGTTCCGCCCGGCATACTGGGCGCGCGACCCCAAGTGGGTCATCGAAACGGCGTACAAGACTACAAAACGAGCGATCGATATCGCGGAACAGGAGACGGAAACGCTATGAAAGCTGTTATCACCGATGACAGACATCATCATTATGAAGTGGAGAAGGCCATTTTGGAGCCGCTGGGCTTCGACGTGGTGGTGCTGGGCGAGGGGACGAAGGACGAGCTGCTCGCCAACTGCCGCGACGCGGACGCGCTGCTGGCCAACCTGGCGCTCATCGACCGGGAGGTCGTGGAGAGCCTGGAAAAGTGCCGCGTCATCTCCCGCTACGGCGTGGGGTTCGACAACGTGGACGTGGCGGCCTGCACCGAGAAGGGGATCCAGGTGGGCTACGCGCCGCATTACTGCGAAAACGAGGTGGCGGAGCACGCGCTGGCGCTCATCATGAGCTGCGCCCGGCGCACGACGTCCCGCGACAGGAAGATCCGGCAGGGCCAGTGGAACATCTCCGACAAGATCGTCCGTATCGCGGGCAAGACCTGCGGTATCCTCGGCTTCGGCCACATCGCGCAGGGGTTCTGCGAGCGGGTGCGCGGCTTCGGCTTCGCGGAGATACTGGCCTACGACCCGTATCTGGACGCGGACTTCATCGCGGGCTTCGGCGCGCGGAAGGCGTCGTTTGAAGAGGTGCTCACGAAGGCGGACTTCATCTCCGTCCACATCCCGCTCAATCCTTCCACCCGTGGCATCATCAACAAGGAGGCGTTCGCCCTGATGAAGCCCGACGCGGTCATCGTCAACACCGCCCGCGGCCCCGTCATCGACCAGCAGGCGCTCATCGACACGCTGGCCGCCGGCAAGCTGAACGGCGTGGGGCTCGACGTGTACGACACGGAGCCGCTGGCGCTGGACAGCCCCCTGCGGCAGTTCGACAACGTGGTGCTGACCGACCACACGGGCTATTACAGCGAGGAGTCGCTCGTTGATCTCAAAACCATCACGGCGCAGAACGTGGCGGAGGTCTTCGCCGGGCGGCCGCCGCTGTTCATCGTCCCGCCCCAGAAGGACGTCAAGTTCTGATAGGATAAAAAGAGACCCCCTGCCGAGAAGCAGGGGGTCTTTTTTCACATCAACTGCAGGTCGGTTCGATCCGCCGCGGCGTCGATAAAGGTCTGCAGCAGCTTCGGCCCGTAGTCGCCCAGCTGGGCCAGCGCCCAGGGGTGCGTCATCCAGATACGGCAGGGGGGCAGCTCCCAAAGGCAGTCGTAAAGCGCGTCCAGATTGCCGCCATAATAGTCGGGAAAGGCAAAAACGGTCTTCAGATAGGCGTGGGCCGCGGCCTTGTCCGTCAGCCGGCGGCAGTCGATGGCGTAGTCCCTTATTTCCATTGGACGTCTCCTTTCTCGCTCACGGTGAGCTCGCGGAAGCTTTCGTAATGGTCCTCGGTGTAGAAGAAAAGCCCGTCGTTGGAAAAGATGAGCCGCTTCGCGCCGCGGCTCGACCGGCCGAGCGTATCGATGTCGCACTCCGTGTAAACGCGGCCGTCAGCGTCGGGCAGCAGCCCCTCCCGGTTGCCGAAGCGGTCGCCGCCGATGGCCGCGCCGTCGCGGTACTGCTCCACGGAGCCGCCGCTCCAGCCCAGCTTGCGGGCCTCGTTCTTCGTGAGGTAATTGGACGGCAGATGGCCGTAGGCGGCGAGATACCGCGCCACGCTTTCCACGTCATAGTACCGGCCGTCCTCATCGGGCGCGGGGGCGCTCTCATCGTCCTCCGGCGCTGTTTGCGGCTGGGCGGGGGACTGCTCATCGGCGGGGGTCTGTTCCTGCGCCTGCGTTTGTGTCGGGGCAGGGGCCTCGGCCGCAGGGGCTTTCCGGCGGCAGGCCGTCATGGTCGCGAGCAGCGCCAGCGCCAGCAGCAGGAGAAGGATCCGTTTTGCGTTTCTTTTCATGCGTCTACCTTCCAGTTTCGGGATGGTCTCATTTTGCCGCGAACCGGCCGCAAAGTCAAGAGGCAACGAGCTCGCAAATTGACAAAAACGCGACGGACGTGTATAACTGGAGATGTCGGGACAGCCCGATAAGTCCTTGAAACGGAGTGACCGCTATGGCTAAATTTTGCACGCACTGCGGCGCGGCGCTGGAGGAAGGCGCGCGCTTTTGCGTGGAGTGCGGACAGAGGATAGAGGAAGAGGAAGCCCCCGCGACGAAGCCCGGGACGCCCGTAAGCCCCGCTCCGGCAGCGCCGGCGCAACCCGACGCGGCCCCCGCGGCGAAGAAAAAGAGCCCGCTGGCGGCGATCGTCGCGGCGGTGGCCATCGTCGCCGTCCTGGCGGTGGTGCTGTTCGTGAAGCCCGGCCTGCTCGTCGAGCGCGGGGAAGACGACGGCGCGCCGAAGCAGGAGACCGTCGAGCAGGAGAAGCCCGCGAAGACGGAGGAGCCGTCGCCCGCGAAGCCGACGGAGAAGACGCCCCGCGGGGAGCCTGCGCCCGCCCCCGCGGCGCCGGTGCAGGTCTATTCGGACGAGGAACTCGCCGTCATCTATCTGGACGCGGCGCGCGCTCTTGCGGCTGCGACGCCCGAGGAGCCGTGGAGCGAAGCGCGGGTCAAGCTGTACGATATCGACGGCGACGGCGTCAAGGAGCTGCTGGCCATCGACAACCAGAATATGGCCATGGCCACCGGGCGTATCTTCACGGTGGACGGCCGCGGCGAGGCGGAGGAGATCTTTCGGAGCGATCCGGTCGGTCTTGCCGGCGCAGGCAGCTGCGGCTTCAGCCTGATCACGTATCAGGGGGAGACGTATCCCGTCTTTACGGAGAGCAATTACGACGACCCGCGCGCTTACGAGTATCTCTATCTGCTGGTCTACCGGGGCGGCGGGCTCGCGAAGGAGCACGTGCTCTATACCGACGAGGTCTATACCGACGATTACGCGGACGTCAGCAGCCACTATCAGTTCGACGGCAGGGATATCACCGTGCTGGAGGGCGAGCGGATACTGCGCACGCGCGAGGATCTCGTCTCGCTTTTCGACAACTTCGACAACACCACGGGCAGCATGTCGCGCGGCGCTTTTCTGGCGATGGCCGGCAGCGAGGAGCCGGCGCTGATGCGGCAGCAGCGGCTCTGTCTCGAGCGCGCTTACGACGGCGCGGCGGCGCTGGTGCTGCGGCAGGGGAACGAGGAGCTGTTCCACGCCTCCGTCACCATCGGCAGCAACGGCATCTCCTACAGCAAGCAGGAGGGCGACCGCTGCACGCCGGCCGGTACGTTCCATCTGCTCTATTACATCAGCGACAACGATCTCGGTCTTCTCATGCCATGCAGGCTCATCCCGCAGAACGGCGATACCTGGATCTGCAACCCCGACTCGAAGTTTTACAACACGCTGCAGTTCGCGTCCGACATGTCCGACGCGGATCTGAAGGGCGCGGAGAGCATGACGAAGAAGTTCGCGGACGGCAAGTCGGAATACTGCCTTGTGTTCGACTACAACGGCGACGGTATCACGACCTACAGCGCGACGCCGGGCGCAGGCTCCGCCATTTTCATCGACGGCGTGGGCTCCGGCGGGACGCTGGATGCCGGCTACGGCGATATCAAGATGGCCGCGGCCGACATGGTCCGGCTGCTGCGGCTGCTGGATCCCGCGTGCGACCCGGTCGTCATCATCAGCTGATATGCGGAACGCGACGCGACTTTTGCAGATAGCGGCGGCGCTGTGTATCGTCGTCCTCGCGGCGGTGCTCATCGCCGTGTTCGCCGCGCCGAAGCGGACCGCCGAAGCGCCCGGGCGCGATGGGCTGTCCGTCGCCGCGGAGCGGGAGACGCGGGAAGAGACGCCCGCCCCCGCGCCGCAGGAGCCGTCCGTGCCGCCGGAGCCTGCGCCCATAGGCGAGCCGGAAGCGGAGCCCGCGCCGGCCGTTACGGTGCCGGAAGAGCTTGCCGACGCGCTCGCCGCGGCGGGGATAGAGCCGGGCGCGCTCACCTGCGCCCAGCTTCTCGCGGTGGAGAGTGCGGGGAGCGAGGGAACGCTCCGCGCCTATGAAACGGCGGACGGCCGCAGCTGGACAGAGGCGCTGGCGCCGGTGGCCTGTTGGGTCGGGAAAAACGGTGTGTCGGCGGCGAAGACCGAGGGCGACAAGATGACGCCCGCCGGGCTCTTTGCGCTCGGTACGGCGTTCGGCATCGAGCCAAAGCCTGAGACGGGGCTCGCGTACCGTTCCGTCACTGCGGACAGCTACTGGGTGGACGATACGGATTCGCCGTATTATAATCAATGGGTGGAGGGCGGAAAAGGAAAGACCTTCCGTTCAGGCGAGCACCTCATCGACTGCACGCCGCAGTATGAGCTCGCCGTCGTCATCGAGTACAACACGGCAGACCCGGTGCCCGGCGCGGGCTCGGCTATCTTCCTGCACTGCGGGGAGCAGTACACCTCCGGGTGCGTGGCGGTGGCGCACGACGATCTTGTCGCGCTGCTCCGCTGGCTGGACGCCGATAAGGCTCCGGCTATCCTGATACGGTAAATGCGAAAAGCCCCCGGCCGTCCGGCCGGGGGCGCTTTTTTTGTATCAGAAGATCATTCCGCCACTTTCAAGGCTTCCACCATGTCGATCTGCCTGTTTTTCCGCGCCACCGCCAGTCCCACGACCAGCGACACGCCGAAGGTGAGCAGGATGGACACGGCGTAGGTGGTCACGCCGAGCATCAGCTTCAGTTCATATTCCCCGGCCAGGGCCGTCAGCAGCCATTGCAGCACGCCAACGCCAGCCGGCAGCCCAATGACGACGCCGACCACGGTCAGCCAGATGTTCTGGGAAATGAGCAGACGGCCGATGGCGCGGTCCCGGAAGCCCAGGACCTTCAGCGTCGCCAGTTCGCGGGAGCGCTCGATATAGCTCATGACGCCCAGGTTGTAAAGCACGATGATGCCCAGCAGTACGGCGGCGACGACCAGCAGCAGCACCATGCTGTCCATGATCTGGACGAAGCTGGTGAAACTGTCCATCAGCTGGACCTTGTCCTGGGTGCCCGTGATGAGCGAGGACGCGGGGATATCCCCGATGGCCCGGTCTGTATAGATGGCGCTCACGGCGTATTCGATGCCCAGCGCGTCGGCCAGCGTATCGGTCATGGTGACGCTCTCGGTCATCACGGAGCGGTTATAGCCCACCACCGTGGCCGTGTACGTTTTGTCGGAGCCGTAGGGGGAGAAGCGCACCTGCTCGCCGATCTTTGCCCGATCCTTCAGCCGCAGGCAGAGATATACGCCGTCGTCCCGCAGGTCGATGGGGTCGTTGGCCTCGTCGACGACGTTGATGAGCTGCCTGTCGTTGTGGAGGATGTCCAGCGCGACGGTGTCACCGGCGAGACTGATGCCGGAAAGGCTCTCCCAGTCGCCGTCCAGCGTTTCCGCCAGCGCCATGGCCTCCGCGGTGTCGGCGCCGTCGGCCAGATTGACCTTGGTGGCGTAATGGGAGATATCGTCGTTCAGCAGATCCAGGAAGCCTGCCATGGTGTCGCGCATGCCAAGGCCGCCCACCAGCAGGATCATGCACCCGACGATGCCGATGAGCGTCATCGCGGAGCGGCTTTTGTGGCGGGACAGGTCGCGCAGGTTCCACTTGGTGCCGAAGCGGAGCTTGTCAGAACGGTCCAGCCGCTCAAGTCCCGTCCGGCGCATCTTCTTCGGGGCGTAGGGGCGCAGGGCGTCGGCGGCGGAGCCGCGCAGCTGCCGGCGCACGGACAGATAGCTGATGAGCGTCAGCAGCGCCACGGTGCCTGCCATGACGGGATAGCAGAAGGGCGGCACGGCGGACGTCCAGTCCGGCATGTCGAAATAGGTCCCCATCATGCCGTCCTCGCTCATGATGAGCCGGCATATCCAAAAGCCCAGCAGGACGCCGAGCCCGGTGCCCACGAGGCCGATGAAAAGGCCGTAGGAGGTGTAGTGCCGCAGGATGCGGCGATTATTGAAGCCAAGCGCCTTCAGCGTCCCTATCTGGAGCTTCTCCTTGGTCGCGATGCGGTGCATCGTCGTGACCATCGTCAGGATGGCGATGGCCAAAAACAGCACCGGCAGGATGGAGCCCATGGTCTTGCCTTCCTTCGATTCGCCCTGGGACTCCTTATAGACGACGTGGTCGTCCTTCGGCGTCACCATGATGGTCTTGCCCAGCTTGTCCTTGACCGCGTCTTCCAGCGCGGCTTTATCCAGACCGGACAGCAGGTTGACCTGGGAAAAGACCTTATCGGTGGCCTCGGTGAGCGTCTGGTCGGTGACCAGATCGGCCGCGGCCCGGCGGGCGTCCTCCGCCGAAAGGCCGGCGTCCTCCAGCGTTTCCGCCGCCTCCGCCAGCGCGTGCTCTTTGATCAGACCGGCCAGCTTGTCGGGCGATATGTAGGCGTAGCCGAAGATGGTGTGATCCGGCATGACCTGGTTCGCGTCGGCCAGGCATATCATGTGTTCCCCGGACTTGACGAGGCCCACGACCTTGCCCGTGAGGTCCGTGCCCCGGAAGGTCAGCGTCAGCGTATCGCCCAGGGCGATATCGTTGGCCGCCGCGAACTTATCCGACAGCCAGAAGCCGTCCCCGTGGGGATCGTAGGGCTGGCCCTCCATCACCGTGAAGGTGGACACGGTGAAGTTTTCACTCACGTCCAGCGCCAGCGATCTGGCGCCGTCGCCCTTCAGATCGAGGTTGACGGATAAAAAACGCGTCGCCGCGTCCACGCCGTCGATGGAGGCGATGGCGTCCAGGTCCTCCGCCGTGAAGCCGTCCCGGGCGTAGAGCCGGTAATCGGCGTAGCGGGTGTCCGTGAAAAAGCGGGAGGTATCGTAATCGATGGTGTACCACTCCATGTTGAAGCCCAGAAAGACCCCCACGCCAAGCGTGATCATCAGGATCATGGAGATGAATTGCGCCTTGTAGCTCCACGCGGTACGAAACAATTTACGTAACAGCATCACCAATCCACCTCGTCCGCGCTGAGCGGGTGCTCCTGCTCCTCCACGGAGCGTATCCTGCCGTTTTTGACCCGAATGACCGTGTCGGCCATCTTGGCGATGCTCTGGTTATGGGTGACGATGACGATGGTCTTGCCGTAATCCCGCGCCATGTCCAGCAACAGCTTCAGCACCATCACGCCCGTTTCGGAATCCAGCGCTCCGGTTGGCTCGTCGCACAGCAGGATACGCGGGTTTTTCGCCAGCGCCCGCGCGATGGAGATGCGCTGCTGCTCGCCGCCGCTCAGCTCCGCCGGGAAGTTGTGCAGATGGTCCTCCAGCCCCACCCGGGCGATGATGTTCCTGGCGTCCAGCGCGTCCGGCGCTATCTCCGACACCAGCTGTACGTTCTCGTAGACCGTCAGCGTCGGGATGAGGTTGTAAAACTGGAACACGAAGCCGACAGTGGAGGCGCGGTAATCGGCCAGCTCGTTGTCGGACAGGGAGGAGATGTCCCGTCCGCCCACGATGATCTTGCCCTCGCTGGGGTTGTCCAGCCCGCCCAGCAGATTCAGCAGTGTGCTTTTGCCCGCACCGGAGGGGCCGAGTATCACGGCCAGCTTGCCTTCGTCCAGCGTGAAGCTGACGCGGTCCAACGCCCGCAGCTCGTGCTCGCCGCTCGTGTATATTTTGGAAACGTTTTCAAATTGAACGATATGCATGGGACCTCCTCAAGATAAGGCCCGCCGGGCGTTAGCGAAAGCTAACCGTGCGGGTTTATTTTTCGGAGCGTGCGTCAGGCAGAGCAGCGATGCACGTTCCGATAATGGTTAGTTCACGCTAACTGTTATAGCGCCTCGGCGTCGATTTGTCAAGGGCTTTCATGTACGGGGAGAGGAAAGAGTGATGCCCCCGGCCATCCGGCCGGGGGCGTGTGTTTTTTACACCGGGACGCTTGCCAAAGGGCGTTCAAGGTGAGGAATGGGTCACCTTTTTTTATACAGGAGGAGCTCGGGATCGGCGCCGCCTTCGGCATACGTGCAGATAAGGATAAAGTCTGCGTTTGCGAGGATCCCGAAGCAGCGGTCTCCGCCGAATTCGGATTTCAATTGGTTCCCGAGATATGTCGTCTGGTCGTTCAGAAATTTCACCTGTGCGCCACTGGGGAGACGATATGCGAGGTTGACATAACTTCCGACGAGGGCGTTGAGCTTGTCCACCTTGGGCATGCCCTCAATATGCAGGTTGTTGATCTCGTCGATCAGCCGTTTCTTGAACGCCTCGAACTGTCCGTCGTCGCTGAGTTCCTCGTACCTTTTCCAGTAGTCCAGCGAGGGGAGCGTCTGCTTCATGTAGGCGCGCGCCTGCTCCTCGGAAAAGTTTTCATTCGCCATGTTGCGGACGCAGACGTCGATCAGCTCGTCCATATCGCTGTAGGTGTAGGTCCCGTCGGCATAGCACCATTTGCAGTAATCCTCGTTGAGCGTTCCGTCCTTGTTCCGGCCGATGATCGCATCCTCCAGCGGCATGCCGCAGCACTGGCAGATCAGCTGACGGGGCGCGCCCAGTAGGGTGTTGATGGAAACGTCGAAGAGTTTTGAAAGCAGCTTCAACGTCTCGGTATTGGGGACCGTTTCACCGTTTTCCCAGCGGGATACCGCCTGCCGGGTCACAAAGACTTTTTCGGCCAGTTCGTCCTGGGAAAGCCCGTTCCTGGTCCGCAGCCCGAGCAGTACCTCTTTTGTTTCCATATGACCACCTCCGTATCGCTATTATAACACCGCGATAGCCATATGCAAAGCAACCGTCTGTTGCTTTTGGCGAAGAAAGAGGGATTCGCTTTTCTGCGGAAAAGCCACGGCGGTTGCGGCGTGCCACCGGCACACCGCTAAGAGCCGCCTTTCGAATCCCTCGCGGAATCTTCCAAATGCAAAAGTCCCCCACCTGGCGGT
>Ga0079305_1001071_pt1 | contig 42328 bp, 31 predicted proteins | sample LMS_cellobiose_e_FD_79183 | JGI IMG/M metagenome (GOLD analysis project Ga0079305, IMG submission 79183) | Rumen-fistulated moose microbial communities from Alaska, USA - LMS_cellobiose_enrichment | ecosystem: Host-associated > Mammals > Digestive system > Stomach > Rumen fluid ... | reverse complement strand
TGCATTGGAGGCTCCCACAAGTATGATGATTCCAAATGGGATATAGAGCCAGGAAAGATCGCACACCGGATACTTGAAGAACGGTATATAGAGCATGGTGGTGTTCTCGCCCCGGTTGATATAGATAAGGGTCACGACAGTGGCAGAAACTGCAAGCTGTCCAAGCATCTTAAGCTTAGGACTGAGCCCTGCAGAGTTCTTCCGGGATATCTTGAGCCAGTCATCAGCAAAACCTACTGCACCGAATCCCAGGATTGCAAAGAGCGAAAGCCAGGTATACCAGTTGCGAAGATCCTGCCACAGGAGAACAGAGACCACAATAGAGAAGATAATGAGCATGCCGCCCATGGTTGGAGTCCCCTCCTTGACCAGATGGGTCTGAGGACCGTCGTTCCGAACCTCCTGTCCCAGCTTCTTGCGTCTAAGCCATCTGATAAACCAAGGTCCCAGCAAAAGCGACAGGAACAGAGCGGTGACAGCTGCGTAGGAAGCTCTGAAAGTGATATATTTAAATATGTTTAAATGTAGTGCTAACTCTTTTAACAATGCTCTTTACCCCTGCTCTTAAGTTTTTCTACTATCCTTTCCATAGCCATCCCACGGGAACCCTTGACCACAACCAGATCTCCGGCTCTGACAAAATCGGTAACTTTTTTCTCAAGTTCCGTGTAATCGGCACTCCAAAAAGCTTTTTTTCCTGCATCCTCCAGGGCGTCACATGCAGCTTTCATCTCGTTCCCAAAAAGGAATATGCCTGCGGCATCTGAATAAGAGAGCTTACGGCCTATCTTTGCATGGATTGAATCAGATTCAGAGCCCTGCTCCAGAAGAGAACCAAGCACAAACACAACCCGTCTCACCGAGCTGGCCGCCTCGGATGCAAAATCAATAACAGCCATGACAGCTTCAAAGTTTGCATTGTAGCAGTCGCACAGTATCTGTATACCGTCCACATCATACAGCTCTCCGCGTCCGAACATGGCAGAAGCCCCTTCCAGCGCCTCTTTTATCTGGGTATCGGATGCCCCGAAATACCGCCCTACAGCAGCAGCGGCCATAGCATTCTGGAAGTTGTATTTTCCCATAAGTGGAAAATGAATTTTCTCCTTTCCAAGCACAAACTCAGAACCAGCAGTCCCTTTAAGCTCAAATTTCTCTGCCATGGACTCGCCATAAGTAAAATACTGCCGGCTCCCCACCTGATGATGCAGATAGTCAGCATAGGAGTCTGTCTCGCTTACAAATCCAGCCTCCAGAGCCGGGTTTCTGGAGAATATCTTTCCTTTCTCTATTGCAATGTTGTCCTGGGAGCCCAGAATTCCGATATGTGCAGTTCCGATGTTGGTCACCACCCCTACCTGAGGCTGGAGCACATCCACCAGAGCATCCATCTCTCCTTTGTGGTTTATCCCCATCTCGAACACCCCATACTCATAACAGCTCCGGATGGTGAACATAGAAAGAGGGAGCCCTATTTCTGAGTTAAGGTTTCCACTGGTGCAGATTGTGCTGCCCAGTCTGGAAAGGACTGCTGCAGTCAGCTCCTTTGTAGTAGTCTTGCCGCTTGAGCCTGTTATCCCCACCATCTTTATAGCCGGGAACTTGCTGCGGTAGTACTTAGCCAATGCCTGAAGCGCAACCAGAGCATCCTTGACTTTAAGGATGTAACAATTTTGAGTCCCGATGGTTTTTTCTATGTCAGGTGTGATATTCTCAACAACACACAGGGCAGCCCCCTGCTCTACAGCAGCAGGAACAAAGAGGTGGCCGTCTGTCCGCTCCCCCTTCAAAGCAAAGAAGATGGAACCCAGACGGGCCTCCCGTGAGTTTGTGCAAACACCTGTAAATAATGTCCCCTCCCCAGAAGACAGCAACTGTCCGCCAGTTGCCTTAACTATCTCATCTACGGAAAGAGCTAATTCATTCTTTCCTCTCTGCATCCGAACCTATCTGACTCCTTGTATCTATAATGATGGTCTGTCCTACACTTGCGTTGGACAGCTTCATAGTCTCCTTGACTTCCTTCACATGCTGCGGTGAACTGTATGCAGAGAGGGCTGTAAGCTCCTGCTTGTTCTGCTCGAACCATTTCTCCTGTGCACTCTGGTATTCGCCGACCTCGGCCTGAAGCCGCTCATACTTATATCCCTGGTAGATATTCAGGGCAAACAGTCCCATAAGGACAATGACAAAGAATAAAACGCTGAAACTTCCTGCCTTACCTTTCATACTGCCACCTTCTGTGCCACCCGGAGCTTGGAGCTTCTGGATGCAGCATTCTCCCGGATCTCTGCCTCTGATGGCGATACCGGTTTCTTAGTGATGATATTCACCATACGGTGATTTCTGCCACAGGTGCACCGCGGTGCTGAGTCTGGACAGATGCAATCTTTCTCTTTCTCTCTGAAGAACTGTTTCACAATCCTGTCTTCCAGCGAATGGAATGTGATTACCCCCATGACACCTCCAGGAGCCAGAACTTCCAGAGCTTTCTCCAAAGCCTCGGAAAGCCGGTCCAGTTCTCCGTTCACTGCAATCCTGAGTGCCTGGAATGTACGGGTTGCCGGATGAATCTTTCCATGGCGGTACCCTTCCGGCACTGCATGGTAGATTATGTCAGCCAGCTGGGAAGCTGTATTTATAGCCTTTTCGGAGCGGGACTCCACTATAGCCTTTGCAATACGGCGGGAATAACGTTCCTCTCCATAGTTATAGATAATGTCGGCCAGGCGCTCTGCCGGATAGTTGTTAACCATATCAGCGGCAGAAACAACCAGGTCGCCTCCCAGTTCCATGCTTAAAGGCTCATCCTTCCGGAAAGAGAACCCACGGCCAGATTTCTCGTAGTGGTATGTGGATATTCCCAGGTCGAACAGAATCTTGTCCGGCCGCTTTGATGTGGTGGGATATTCTGCAAAAAAGTGGTTGAACCATGTATTGCAGAACTGAACCCGCCCCTGGAACGGGGCAAGCCGCTGTTCTGCTACCTTGAGTATTCCGGCATCTGCGTCAAGGCACACCAGATGTATATCAGGGTATGCGGAAAGGAGAGCCTCTGAGTGACCCCCTTCCCCTGTTGTGCAGTCTATGTAGAGTTCGCCCGGTCTTGACGGTTTAAGATAGGAGAGAACTTCGTTTTTAAGAACCGAGTAGTGAACAACTTCCATAATTACTGCAGACTCACCCTTCCAATGCTTTCCAATGCGGCCTTAACCTTAGATGCATTTTCCTCAATATATTTGTCATAGAGACTTCTATTCCAAATATCGATATGCTCCTCCATCCCTTCGCAGATGGAGCATTCCTTGGTAAGTCCGGCATACTGGCGCAATGGCAGGGATATGTTGATGCGTCCTGTCCTGTCTATCTCGGTTTCCTGCACCGGGATAAGGAAATGACTGCGCACCACCCGTCCGTCTTCAGTAAAGCTGGATGTGGATTTGAGAATACGCTGCTTGAACTGATCCCACAACTCCGGGGTGAACATCCACAGACAGGTGTCGGCACCACGGGTGATGTAGAGCTTGGTACCCTGCATCCCGGTCCTGAGTCCTGCCGGAAGCATCATTCTCCCCTTGTCGTCCAGATTATTCCAATAAATCACACTATTCCACCACTAACAACCAAAATTTACCACGATTTACCACTTATGACCATTATGGGGGTTACTTGAGAAAAATGTCAACCTTTTTTTCTATTATTTGTGAAAAATTTTCTGCAGTTGTAACTTTTCTTATTTTTTTGTATGCTATATATAGAATTATAAGGAAAAACCCATGAACATCATCGAACCAAAGGTCCTTAAAGGATTCAGAGACTCGCTCCCTGCAGAGGAGACCGAGAAAAAGCGTCTGTTTGCCATACTGGAGAAGACTTTCTGCAGTTTCGGCTTTGTCCCCATCGACACCCCTGTGCTGGAATATACCCAGGTGCTGTTAGGCAAGGGCGGCGGCGAGACAGACAAGCAGATATACCGCTTTACCGACAATGGCGACCGTGATGTCTCCATGAGGTTCGACCTGACTGTTCCCTTTGCCCGGTTTGTAAGTGCCAACCTGGACAAGCTGCCCCTTCCATTCAAGCGCTACCATATAGCCAAGGTATGGCGTGGCGAAAACACACAGAAAGGAAGATACCGGGAGTTCTACCAATGCGACTTCGACATAGTGGGTGTGGATTCTGCTGCCGCAGACCTTGAGATTCTGACCATGATCTGCCAGTCCCTTAAGAATATCGGTGTAGACGGCTTCAAGATACACCTGGCAAGCCGTCAGGTATTCAACCGGTTCCTGGGTGCTTTGGGAATCCAGGACAAGCTGACAGATATTCTGCGTCTGGTGGACAAGCTGGCAAAGATTGGCGAGGACGAGGTGGCAAAACAGCTTACAGAATTGGCTGGAAGCGATGCTGCTGGCAAAATCCTCTCTTATATTAGAATGGAAGAGAGCTTTGAAAAGACTCTGGAGAAAATTACAGCTTTAGCCGGCGGCGAGGCTGAGGATACCGAGCGGCTCAAGACTCTGTATGGGGCACTCAAGGAGAACGGCCTGGCAGAGAGCTTTGTACTGGATCCATCTATCACCAGAGGCCTTGACTACTATACCGGCATAGTGTACGAGACCTTCCTGGACAGTGCTCCGGAGTTCGGTTCTGTCTGCTCCGGCGGCCGGTACAACAACCTGGCATCGCTGTACACCAAAACTCTTCTTCCTGGTGTAGGAGCCTCTATCGGCATAGACCGGCTTATATCTGCACTTGAGGCACTGGGAAAACAGAATGACAACAAGGCCCTGTGTGACACCATCATCTTCAATACCGATGAATCGCTTTTGGGACATTACACCAAGATTGCGCTGATGCTCCGGGAAAAGGGCATCTCCTGCGACCTCTACCCTGAGACCAAGAAGCTTAACAAGCAGTTCGGCTACGTGGAGAAGAAACACATTCCTGTAGGAATTATCTGCGGATCCGACGAATATTCAACCGGGACCATAACAGTAAAAGACCTGACTACCCGGGAAAACTACGATAAGCTGCCGCTGGATAAGGGGATAGAGAAAATTATTTCACTACTTAGACACGAGGCATAATGCAAGCAAAAGATCTGCCGGTCTACCGGCACAAAGAGACAATTTTAGAGTACATAAAGAATAATAAAGTTATAGTAATTGAAAGCCCTACTGGAAGCGGAAAGACAACCCAGCTTCCACTGATTCTGTACGAGGCAGGATTCTCCACAGGCGGCATTATCGGGGTTACTCAGCCACGGCGTATTGCCACACTGTCGGTATGCGACTACATTGCACGGCAGCTGGGCTGCGATGTGCCAGGAACAGTAGGCTACAAGATGCGGTTTGCAGACCAGACCATATCCAGCACCAAGATCAAGATTATGACTGACGGCATCCTGCTGCAGGAAATAAAGTTCGACCCGCTGCTCTCTAAATACAGCTGTATCATTGTTGACGAGGCCCACGAGCGGAGCCTGAACATTGATTTTATACTGGGACTTTTAAAACGGATTTCCAATGAGCGGGAAGATTTCAAGATCATCATCTCCTCTGCCACCATCAATACATCAGTGTTCTCCGAGTACTTTGGAGGCTGTCCTGTGGTGCATATCGACTCCAAGATGTATCCGGTGGGGGTAATCTACGACCCTGTGCCAGAGGATGCCAAGCCCGAGGAGCTTCTGCTCAAGGTGGGTGATATTGTAGAGAGGTGTATCACCGAGGAACGCCCAGGAGATATCCTTATCTTCCTTTCTGGCGAAAAAATGATAAAGGACTGCATAACTATGCTGGATGCAAGCCCTGTGCGGGACAAGCTTATGTTGCTGCCCCTGTACGGAAGGCTGTCCAAGGAAGAGCAGGAACGGATTTTTATAGAGACTCCGCCGGATAAGACCAAGGTGATTGTCTCTACCAATATTGCAGAGACCAGCGTGACGATTGATGGAATCACCACTGTGATAGACTCTGGACTTGCCAAGATAAATACATACAATACACGGACATTTACATCATCACTGCAGGAAGCACCTATATCCAAAGCCTCATGCAATCAGAGGAAAGGAAGGGCCGGACGTACCCAGAGCGGAACCTGTTACAGGCTTTATACCAAGCAGAGCTTTGAAAGCAGAGTCATGTTCACCAAGGAAGAAATCTACCGCACCGACCTGTCGGAGGTCATCCTAAGGATGGCGGAGCTGGGAATCACCGACTTTGAATCCTTTGACTTCATATCATCTCCAGAGCGGAACGGAATACGGAGTGCTGTCGAGACACTGGTGATGCTGGATGCACTTAACAGCGACAACTCTCTGTCAAAGATCGGCGATATGATGGCAGCCTACCCTCTTCTGCCACGGCTTTCCCGTATGCTGGTAGAGGCAATACTTAAGTACCCTGATGTGATAGAGGAGACTATCATAGCAGTCACTTTCCTTTCCACAAACAGCCCATTCCTGCTGCCTCAGGGGTTGGAGATGGAGGCACGCAAGGCGCACCATTCATTCCGCAGCAAATATGGAGACTTTGTCTCCTACATAGATCTGTACGATTCCTTTGTCAATGCAGAACACAAGGAGGAATTCTGCGACTCCAAGTTCCTGGACATCAAGGTGATGAACGAGATTGTGAGCATCAAGGAACAGCTTGAGGACATAGTAAGGGAACAGGGAATACCTGTCACTGGCGGAGGCAGCGTGGAAAACTATTTGAGCGCAGTTGCCAAGGGTCTTATCCAGTTTGTATGTGTACGCACTGGAAAAGGAGCCTACTCAAGCCTTACCGCAGAACGGATATTTATCCATCCTGGCTCTGTAATGTTCCACGAGAACCCCGATTTTATAGTTGCAGGAGAGATTGTCCGCACCAGCCGCATGTATGCCCACTCTGTATCGCCTCTGAATACCGAGATACTCAAGAGAATATCACCGGAACTTGCTGCAAAACTTACCACCGCAATCCAGAAGGAGGCCAAAGGAGGCAAGAAATCCAATGCCGACTCGGAATGGCAGATCAAGATTGGCAACCAGTTCTTTGAGCTTAAGAAAGGAAAAGGAAGCAAGAATAAGACAGCCATACTCCAGTGGGAGAATCTGGCCAAGGTGATTAAATCAGATTCCTTTGTAGTGGATCCTCAGTCCAAAGATCTTAAATGCAAAGTTGTCTACAAGGATATGGAGTTCCTGATAAACGAGAAGCTCAGGGATGTGAAGCGGATGATTCCTTACATCCATCCGGACAGAAAGTTTCTGCCTGAACTTCCATTCACAGGAAGCATAAGTGCACACAAGCACTTTGACAAGCTGGCCGACTGCATGGATATCCTTCTGTGGCTGTGTCCCGGAAAAAAGAACAGCAAGACACCAGGCTTCATCACATTGCACACCGATGAGCGTGGAAACTTCTGGGTCAAGGCAGACAGGAACTTTGACAGCTCTGTGCTTACCACATTGGGAAGCCTGGAGATCCTGATGGATCAGGTGCCGGAGAAAGCCAGCCCTAAGAGCATAAAGAAGGTGAACTCCACATACCGGTTCTTCAGTGATATTTTGAATGCTCCAGCAGACCACCAGAACCCCAGCAGATAAATATTATTCAGCTGCACAAAATACAAGACTCCCTTCGCTGGTACGCTCCCGCAGTTAATTATTCTCTCTACCTGCTGGGGTTCTGTGACCAGACTTCCGCCTTGGACGGAGGGGCAAAAAAAAGGCTGCCGGTTTAAACCGGCAGCTTTAATAGAAGATGTATCATATTTAGGTCAGAGTGTAGCCGATGGTGTAAAGTGTTCCGGAACTCGATTAATACCAGTTGAAGTGTCAAGTGAAGAACCTGATTTATAATAGAATGTTCCAGTGGCAGAGACACCATCAACCCAAGATGTTGTAGAATATTCAGCATCATTCCAATCGGTAAAATGAACTCTTATAGAAGTAAGTCCAGAACAGCCATTAAACATTGCAGCATAGCACTCCTCTACTAAAGTAGTTGCCGGAAGTTCTGGGGCTGTTGCCAAATTTTCACAACGATAAAACATATTCATATAACATCTGATAGCCAAAGTAGTTGCTGGAAGTTCTGGGGCCGATGTTAATGAAGTGCATTCCGCAAACATACTTGTATAGCAATCATCCGCTAAGGTAGTTGAAGGAAGGTCTGGTGATGCAGCCAAAGAAGAACAGTTGTGGAACATACTTGCATAACAGCCCTCAGTCAAAGTGTTTGCGGGGAGTTCCGGTGCAGTTGTCAAGGAAATACAATCATTAAACATACCAGTATAACAAGCATCAGCCAAGGTGGTTGCTGGAAGTTCTGGGGCAGTGGTCAAAGAAGTACATCCTTGGAACATACTTGCATAACATCCCGTAGTCAAAGTAGTTGCGGGGAGTTCTGGTGCAGTGGTCAGTGAATTACAGCTCCAGAACAGAAGTTTGAAACAATTATCCGCAGGAATTGTTTTGGATGCACATTTTTTATCCAGCAGGCTCATGACATTTCCACTGGCTGCTATAGATCCAGTCATGACAAATGTTACATAGTTATCGGCTACTGATGCGAAAGCTGTGTTATCACCACGGAAATAGGCCTTCTCCCCATCTGCAAGGTCAACTGTTGTAGTTCCAATCTCAAATGCTGTCCAGGTAGACCCATCTGTAGAATATTCAAGCTCAGGAAGAGGTGTGACAGTTCCAGTCAGAGCCATTGCTATAGTAGAATCCCCGGTTGCTGTAAAGCAGAGATAGTCTGGAGTTGATGCAGATCCATCACCGCTGCCACCATTGTCAGTACCACCGCCATTATTATTATTAGAACTGCTTGAGCTGCTGCTCCAGAAGTTGTCGCAACTTACCATAGTAAAAACAAGAAACAGCGCCAGAAGCAGTATAAAGAATCTTTTCATCATATTCCCCTATTTTAGTTTTTATATTAATTCCTATCATAGAGAGAGAGAGAGAGAGTCAAGGGGAAACAAGCTACCTGTGGCAGTGCCCATACAAGGGAATACCTGCGGTCGACATTACGGACCACAGCAACAGGCAATCCTATACGGGACAGTATTCTCAAAATGCTGGCACGTTTAGGTCTTTGCCTGTCTGCGGGAGCGTACAAGGAGAGCCGCAGGCGTTATCCGGGAATGGGCACTGCAAGAAGGCGGCTTGGTTTAAGTCGGAGGTCGGCAGCCCCAGTACACCCCCTCAGCAACAGTGCGTAACAAATTTCAAAAACTGGTGTACAGCAATATAACCCAGCAAAAGAGACCCCTGCAGGAGTGCCAGCCAGAACAGATATGTTGAACAAACATAGCAATGCCAGCAGTGAAACCTGCCGAAGATATCGTGCTCCTCAGCAAAAAGCAAGAACAGACTGGACAGCATCCTGAGATGAACTCAGGATGACAATGTAATAGCATTGTCGTTGACTGGCCAGACTGTCTTTTGCTTTTCTGAGCGGGTACACGCTGATCGAGGTAGGTTTTAACGGATGGCATTGTGGTGTTTGTCTTCAGGAGCACACCAACCGATGGCAGGTACTACGAGCAGGGGTCTCTTATTGCTGGGATTGAATATATTTATAATGTTTCTGAAATTTGTGGAGCAGGAAACTGGGACGGCTTCATCACCGTATCTATAGTGGCAGGGTACAGCTCCTCCTCCATCCTGTGGAAGATTGCGGCACATGCTTTTGCATCCTCAAGGGCATTATGATGCTTGAACGGAAAGTGAATCCGCTCTGCCAGTGCATCCAGAGACCTGTGGGGCAACTCAGGATAAAGCCTTTTTGAAAGTTTCCATGTACAGTAGTACCGCAGCTTAGGCAGTTCTATGCCATATTTATACAGAGTTCCCTTAAGCACCCCCAGGTCAAAGCCTGCATTGTGGGCCATGACAATATCATCTCCAATAAAAGCAAGCACATCGGACCAGATATCTGCAAAGGTAGGGGAACCGGCCACATCCTCAGGGTGAATCCCATGGATTGAGATATTGAAAGGATCAAAACGCATCTCCGGCGGTGCAATCAGAGTATAGTACTCCTGCAGAATCTCGTTCCCGTCGAAGCGCACCATACCCAGAGCACAGGGGCTTGCCTTGGAACAGTTGGCTGTCTCAAAATCTAGAGCTACATACGGCATATCACTATCATAGACTTATTTTGATATTTTGACTATATTGAAACCATGCTTAAAATGTGCCGGATTTCTGTCATTCTTATAATCGCATCCCTGCTCGTTTCCTGCGTAGCACTGTCAAAGGTGGAAAACTACGAGGAGCAAGCTATGGCAATGGCTGGGAATGAGAAAATCCACATGGATGCTACAGAAGAGATCGACAATGTGAATGGTCTTCTTCCCAGCACCATATATATAAAGACAGCAACCCAGACATTCAACAAAGACTACCAGTTCTGCCTGTCCGATGGGAGAATCTACTACAAGGGAAGGAGTGCAGAAAAGGGGCCGACACACTGGGAAATGCTGGAAGCAGGACTCCCCTACAGCAAGATAGGCCGTTTTCCTACTCCACAGCGCATTGTCTCCATAGCTGGAGATGTAGACAGCCTGCTGGCCATGGACCAGGAAGGCAAAGTCTACGAATACTATTTTGAGCGCACCACTATCCGCCGCCACCTGACATGGTACCATGTCATGGGATTCCCTACAAAGGGGCAGCTGGCACTGAACCGCACTACAGGCAGCACCAGAGCCTGGACTGTAGGGACCCGGAGGTCCGAGGTGCTCTGGTACGAGGACATCTTTGGCAACCAGCACCACTACGGCTCTATGGGAATCGAGACCTACTACATTCTTAACGAAGATGGAACTGCCATCAGATTCACAGACTCGGGGCTTCCTGCCGACTTAAGCCGCAGCATGCCGTTGCCGGAACGGGGTGCCTTCATAGCAAGGAATATCAGTGCCAGCGGTTCCACACTCTTTGTGATCAATGATGCTGGCGAGATGTATACCAGACTTATTGACTTTGACACCATGGGGGGCGACCCAATGTTCTTCCTCTACACATATAAGAATGAGAAACAGCCTTACGACGGCACCCAATATATAACAAACTTCACCGAATGGGGGCTGCCTAACGAGGAGTGGGCAAAACAGCCGGAAATACCGCTCTCAGGCAAAGCCAGGATAACACGGCATATCACAATATTCCAGACCGGCCGTGGAAACGATGCCCGGGAGCTGCGGGTAGGAGGACTTTCTACCGATGGAAAAACTGGTTTCTACTTCAAGAACCTGAAAGATGATGTATGGCAGTTCAAAGAGATGCCTATGCAGTTTGCCGAAGAAAGCTTTCTGGATACCACACTGGACAGAACTTCTCTCCGGAGGCCGAAGCAGGAGATTGCCTACAATGGCAGCTCAACCCTGCCAGATGGAACTGAACTGATTCTTTCTATTCCTGACTTCATGATGAGCGATGGCGGCTGCACCCTTAAGTTTACTGTGGGAAGCGAGACTGCAGATATAAAGATGTATCCTGTGGAGATCTGGTCCTATATGTACCGGCTGGATCCTGGAATGGATGGAACTCCAAAACTTTTCTTTGTCACATTCGATACCGAAGGACTTGCAGAACAGAATCTGTCACCAGCTTTCAGAAATATACTGGAAACTCTGTTCCAGAATAAGAGCCTGGAACTTTTCTCATGCTATGCAGAGGCCACCAGAAATTTTATCTCCATCCTGATGCCCGAAACACCCTATGGAGATGTCACTCTGCTTCTTTCTGAGACAGAGAGTCCATCAGTCACTCCCGATACTTTCAGATACACATATCTATACGACAGTTCAATCCTGGACTATTATACGGATGATAAAATAAAATCAGACCTTGAGGCAAATAAAGCATACCTTGATCTGGTAAAAAAAGGAAAAAGGCTCAGCAAATCATTCCACCGCTCTGCAGTCTCTGCCAGCCTGTGCTACCAGTCCTTCGACCTTCTGTCTGCAGTGACACTCCTGAACCGTATCAACTACCCGAAGATAAAGACTGTGACTTCCTTCGGCGACAGGATTGTGGAGGCAAACCGCAACCTGTACAACCAGCTGGAGAAAAACCATAAAATAATCTATACCCATCTGATTGAGCTTCTTAAGAAACGGATAGAGGCACTGGAGACCGACAGCCATCAGCCTGACACGCTGCAGGACTACCTGGACCAGGCAGTCATCCCTCTTAAGACCTGCACCGAAATTCCCTATTTCCCCGGGTTCTTGATTCATACAAAAGATGGAGAACCTCTTCTGGTGGAGATGAATAAGCCACTTAAACGGATTGAATCCTACACTGCAGGCGACAAAAAAAAGTTCAAATGTGATGTAACCTACCACTCCCCCACCTGGAAAGAGATGGATGGAAGGTCAGGGCTGCTTACCATCAGGAACGGCAAGCTAACCCTTACAGCCGCAGAGTTCAGACACCCAGTATACGCTGAAGATCTTCCTTGATTGCCTGGCATTTTGCAGCAACAGTTTTCTTTGCCTCTGCAAGTGGCACACCTGGCTTCTCACAGCATGAGATGTAGAACTTTATCTTGGGCTCAGTTCCAGATGGACGGGCTGTCACATAGCTGCCATCGGACAGGACAAACTGAAGCACATTGGAAGGGGGCAGCTGGATTCCCTGCTTGACAACCCCATCCTTGAAATCGGTGGAAGATGCAACAGCAATGCCACCTATAGCCTCAGGCTGATTTGAGCGCAGGTCCTCCATAATCTTCTTTATCTTAGCTCCGCCGCTGGAACCCTTGAATGTAAAGGAGAAAGGAGACTCCTGGAAATAGCCGAACTTCTGATAAATCTCGTCCATATAATCCAGCAGGCTCATTCCACGCTCTGCATTGTACAGTGCCATCTCGCAGGCCATGACAGCGGCAGCAACTCCATCCTTATCCCGTACCTGGGTGCTGAAAAGGTAGCCGTAGCTCTCCTCTCCTCCATATACAAACTTCTCTCCGGTGGTCTCAAAAATCTTCATCAGGGAAGCTATATTCTTGAACCCAGTGAGCACATCATACACACGCACTCCAAAACCCTCGCCGATTCGCCGCTGAAGCTCGGTGGTGACTACAGTCTTGATGATGGCAGTATCAGGTGTCAGCTTTCCCTGCTCCTTAAGTGTGGAAAGGACATAATAGATGAACATGCATCCCAGCTGGTTTCCTGTTATAAGCTTAAAGCCATCACCATCAGGAACAGCAGTACCCAGCCTGTCAGAATCGGGATCTGTTCCCACCACCAGACTGGCTCCGACTTTCTTTCCCAGCTCCAGAGCCAGAGTCAGGGCAGAGGCCTCCTCCGGGTTCGGGAACTTGACAGTAGGGAACTCTCCATCAGGCTCTGCCTGCTCTGGAACAGTAATAACCTCTATACCCAGGCTGGAAAGCGCCTTCTCCACCCAGACACGGCCTGCACCATGGAGTGGAGTATAAACTACCTTGAGATTCCTGCCTGCTTTCTTTATAAGCTCTGGCCTGAGTGAACACCCTTTGACCATATCCAGGAAAGGATCGTCCACCTCTTTGTCTATAAGCTGGAAAAGCTTTTTCTCCGCAGCCTCCTCCAGACTCATGGATTTTATCTCTTTCACGCTGTTCACTTCGGTGATAATGCCGTGGTCCTGAGGTGGCACAACCTGACCGCCGTCGTCCCAGTAGACTTTATAGCCATTGTATTCAGCCGGGTTGTGGCTGGCTGTCACCACTACGCCGGAGATGCAGCCCAGATGCCGCACAGCAAAGGAAAGCTCCGGCGTAGGCCGCAGCGATGTGAAAAGGTATGTCTTTATGCCGTTGGCACAGAATACAGCTGCGGCAGTCTCTGCAAAGAGACGGGAACAGCGCCTGGAATCATGGGCCAGCACTACAGAGACCTGCTTACCTTCGGCAGCCTTATTAATATAGTTTGCCAACCCCTGGGTCACTTTTCTTATAATGTAGGGGTTCATCCTGTTGTAACCGCCGCCGATCACACCACGGATACCACCGGTACCAAAATCCAAGTTCTTGTAGAAACAGTCTTCAAGCTCTGTAAAGTTCTCCTCTGCCAGAAGCTTTTTAACCTGATTCCTGAAACCCTCGTCAAGTTCCAGTTTTATATATTCATTTGCCAGTTTGATAATCTCAGCCTTTTCCATGAAAAACTCCTATTTTTCTATTTTTAAAAATATCGCAAAATCTCATCAGGATGGTCAATAAACCGGGTAATTCCCTGTTCCATAAGCTGTGCCTTGGATCGGAATCCCCAGGTCACTGTTATATCATAAAGCCCTGCCCCTGCTGCTGTCTCATGGTCCATGATTGTGTCGCCCACATATAGAACCTCTTCCTTGGAAAGCCTCATACGGTTAAGAACTTCTTCAGCCCCAGCAGGGTCAGGTTTCCGGGGAAATCCGGCATCGGAACCAAGCACTGCGGCAAACCTGGAAAGTCCCAATGTCTTATCCACCACCTGCAGTGTCACAGGATGGGATTTGTTTGAGAAAATTCCCATCACTATCCCCCGCTTTTCAAGCTCATCAAGCAGCTGGATTATTCCAGGATATGGCACAGTCTTTATAACAGGATCTGAGTTGTAGTCGGCAATCAGCTCATTTGTCATCCTGGACAGGTATTCATCCTCATCCCCTACTCCTGCAGGGAGAGCCTTGTACAGAGCTTTCTTAAGCCCCCATCCCACTATGGAGCTCACCTTGTCCACCGGGAACAGAGGGTATCCGTACCGGGCAAGTGTCCGGTTTATATAGAAGCCGATGTCGGCCAGAGTATTCAGCAGTGTGCCGTCAAGATCAAAAAGAATTCCTCTGAATCCCATGATGACACTATAACGCTGATTGACAAAATCGGCAACTATGCTGGTATAATTATGGTATGGAAGAAAAAACTGTATATATCTGTGACAACTGCGGACACAAAGAGCCTAAATGGACAGGACGCTGTCCTGAGTGCGGCACCTGGAACAGCTTTTCGGAGAGCAAGGTCAGCAAGAAACCTGTAAAGCTGTCAAAAGCCCAGGAGGTCAGGATAACACCTGTAACCTTGTCTGAATGCTCAACTGGAGAGAACAGCCGTATCTTCTCCGGCATAGAGGAGATAGACCGGGTACTGGGCGGCGGTATAATGCGGGGTTCTTCCATTATGATAGGTGGCGAGCCAGGAATAGGCAAATCGACATTGCTTTTACAGACCGCTGCCCTGATTGCAGAAAAACATAAGGTACTCTACATATCGGGCGAGGAATCGGCAGCCCAGATCAAGCAGCGGGCCGACAGGCTCTTGATAAAGAGCAAAGCCCTCGAAGTTCTGTGCGAGACAAACCTGGACAATGTGCTTACTGTCCTTGAGAAAGGAAAATACGACTTTGTTGTTCTGGATTCTATACAGACAGTGACTTCGGCCGAGGTGGGCAACACACCTGGCACCCCGAACCAGCTTAAATACTGCTGCGGAATGCTTACCGACTGGGCCAAGCAATATGGCAAGGTGGTCATGATGATAGCCCATGTGACCAAGGATGGTCTGATTGCAGGACCAAAGACAGTGGAGCACATGGTAGACACAGTTCTATATTTTGAAAGCTCCGGCACCGACCTCAGGATAGTGCGGGCTGCCAAGAACAGGTTCGGCTCCATAGATGAGTTCGGTCTTTTCCAGATGAAGCAGGAAGGCCTGGTGCAGATAAAGAATCCCGAGACTGTGTTCCTGAATGTGCGGAGCGGCAAGGATGTGCCTCCAGGAGTCTCCATAGCACCGGTATACGAGGGAACCCGGGTATTCCTGGTAGAGATACAGGCTCTGACTGTGCCGGCAAAATCGGGTATATCCCGCATATTCTCTGAAAAAATAGACAACTCAGTCATCTCCCGTATTGCCGCAATTCTGGAGAAACACTGCAGAATCAAATTCTCTGACCACGACATCTATGTGAATGTGGCTGGTGGCATCCGGATCCGGGATGTGGGAACAGAGCTGGCCATAGCCCTGACCCTCTACTCTGCACGTACAGGTATTCCTATTCCTGCCGACATCATAGCATCCGGGGAGCTTTCCCTGACCGGCGAGGTACTTAAGGTGAACAACCTCCAGGGGCGTAAAAAGAGTGCTGCAGAGTTCGGATTCAAGACCTTTGTTGCCCCTCCTGGAATCAAGACAGTGACAGAGGGAATAAAAGCTGTCTTTGGGAATGCTACTTCAAAAGCGCCAGAAGATATGGGAACACAATAATAGTTCCGATTGCACTTCCTACGCTGGAGAGGAAAAGTACTATCAGGATATGGGTTATCCGGTTGCGGAAAAACCCTTTGAAACTCATTATATCGTCAGAAAGATTCTCGAAATCCCGTACCCGTGGCTTGCGGAACACAGATTCTACCAGAGCCGCAAAAATACCTACACCAATAGTGGGGTTCAGCGATGTCAATGGAGCAGCCACAAAGGAGACCAGTATAGTCACAGGATGGGCCAGAGCCAGAAGCGACCCCAATGCAGAAAGCGATCCATTCACCAGAACCCAGGTCAGGAGCATATCGGAGCTCTTATCCCATCCGGCACGGCAGAATCCAATAATCACAATAGCGGCAAACAGTGCAGGAACAAGCCATGGAAGAATTTTGGAAGCCCTGGTCTTGGGCGGCACATCGGAAATAGATGCCAGGTTCTCTGCCTTTCCAGCTTTCTCAAAAGCCTCAAAGTGCCTGAGTATTCCTGGTACATGACCAGCTCCCAGCACAGCCAGTACACGGCTTTCCCTGCATTCATAAATCTTAGTGGCCAGGTACAGGTCCCGCTCATCTATAATTGCACTTTTAGCAGATGGAAGATACTCTGCCATCTCGTTCATCATCTTGTCCAGGGCATTTGTCTTCTTAAGGTTCTCGATCTCCTCTTCTGACACCTCTTCCTTGGTTACGATGCTGCCAATCAGGGAATTCACCATCTTGGCCTTCTCCCCTATGCTGGACAGCTTCCAGGCACGCTTCAAAGTAACCTGGATATCCCGGTCGGCCAATGTATAAGGAATATTATGCTCTATGGCAGTCTCCACCGCCTGCCTCATATCCTCGCCAGGCTTTATATCCAGACCTGCTCCTATCTTTTTCTGGAATGCAGACATTGCCAGGTTGGCCAAGAAAAAGAGTCCCTGTCCTGTCTTTATAATCTTGTAGATATCAAGGTCTTCGTACCTGCTTTTCTCCCGCAGGGACTTAAAGCGCCGTTCATCCAGCTCAACACAGACCCGCTCAGGCTCTTCCGATGCAATGACACTCCTCACCTGGTCCACACTTTCGTGGGAGACATGAGCAGTACCTACCAGAAGTATCTCTCGGCCATTGACTCTAACCCGTGTAAGAGTATCTGTCTTCTCTAGAATTTCCAAATTCTGCTCCGGTTAATTCTGCCTATAGTCTTTAAGGAAATCCTTAAGCCGCACCATCGCTTCCCTCAGATCATCCACATGGGGCAACAGCACAATCCGGCAATGGTCAGGAGCAGGCCAGTTGAATCCTGTTCCAGAGACCATAAGCACATTCTTTGTATTCAAGAAATCAAGCATAAACTTGTTGTCATCTGTTATATTGAACTTCTTGATGTCAAACTTCGGGAACACATAGAGGGAACCCCGTGCCTTCCTGCAGGAGACACCAGGAATATCATTCAGCATCTGATGTATGATATCCCGCTGCATCCTGAGCCTTCCATTCTCTGCCAGAAGCTCGTTTATGGAGTCATCATACTCAAGAGCCGGAATAATGGCAAGCTGGGCAGGAACATTGCTGCATAGCCTCATGCTGGTAAGGGTCTTTATTCCATCAAGATACCCGGAATACCGCTCCTTGTCTCCTGTTATGACCATCCACCCTGCCCTGAGTCCGCAGGAACGGTGAACCTTGGAAAGACCGTTGAAGGTGAACACCAGAATATCGTCTGCCAGAGCTGCAGGAGAATAGACAGTATCGCCATCGTAGAGAATCCTGTCATAAATCTCATCAGAGAAGATGATAAGACCATGACGGCGGGCTATATCCACAATTCCCTGCACCATCTCCTTGGAATACACACTTCCAGTCGGATTGTTTGGGTTTATCATGACTATGGCCTTGGTCCGGGAAGTGATCTTCTTTTCCATATCTGCAAGATCCGGGTTCCAGTCGGACTCCTCATCACACATATAGTGGACTGCATTTCCCTCGCACAGATTTACAGCAGCTGTCCACAGCGGATAGTCCGGTGCAGGAATAAGAACCTCGTCCCCTGGATTCAGAAGTGCCTGCATAACCACCATGATAAGCTCGCTGACACCGTTTCCAATATAGATGTCATCCTCTGAGATGTTCTTTATTCCATTTTTCTCATGATAGGCCTTGATTGCAAGACGTGACTTCAGAAGTCCCTTGGAATCGCTGTATCCGCCGGCCATAGTAAAGTTGTCGATAATATATTGCTTGATACGTGGATCAATGTCAAAGTCAAAAGGTCCGGTATTGCCTATGTTCAGCTTATAGATTTTCCGGCCCTCTTTCTCAAGCTTCTGCGCCGCGTCAAGGAGTGGACCCCTTATTGCATACCGCACATTGTCCATTCTGACTGCATGTCCAACCTTTTCCATAGCGCATCCTCCCAATTAATTGCTTTACTCTATTTTTTTACTCCAATATAGTACTTTTGTCAAAGCAATTTTAATGATAGAATAAAAAAAAGTGGAGTGAATATGAGAGATTATAAAAAAGAGCTTGAAAATCGAGTCGAGTTCATAAAAAAAATATTGCATGAGAGCGGTGCCAAGGGAATAATCTACGGCAACAGCGGCGGAAAAGACAGCGCCCTGGTGGGAATTCTATGCAAGAAAGCCTGCGACAACACCACAGGAATAATCATGCCCTGCGAATCCAAGAGGAATTTTGAAGAGGATATGAAAGATGGCCTGGATGTAGCCAGACAGTTTGGGATTGAGACCCGCACTGTAGATATTACACCTGTCAAGATGGAGATTCTCAAGGCTCTTGATGGAAAGACAGAGCTTAACCGGAGTGCAGTCTCCAACATAGCACCACGGCTCAGGATGACAACACTGTACGCTATCGGAGCAGCCGAGGGCAAACTGGTGGCAGGAACTGGAAACCGGGCCGAGACCTACATGGGCTACTTTACCAAGTATGGTGACGGCGGATGCGACTTCAACCCTATCATTGACCTGACTGTAGGCGAGGTATATGAGTTTTTGGAGTATCTGGGAGCCCCTGCAAATATCATAAAGAAGGCACCTTCGGCAGGTCTGTATGAGGGACAGACCGACGAGAAGGAGATGGGTGTAACCTACGCCGCCATTGACAAGTATATGACAACTGGCGAGGGAGATCCAAAGGATATAGAAATTATCCAGCGGTATCACAGGGTAAGCCAGCACAAGCGGCAGATGCCACGCTACTATGGAGTCTGAATGAGCCAGCTCTTTATTGTCGCCACCCCTATAGGAAATCTGGATGATATAACCCTGCGGGCTATAGAGACCCTTAAGAGTGTGGATGCCATTGCCTGCGAGGATACCCGGCACACCCTGCACCTTTTGAACAAGCTGGAGATACGGAAGCCGCTTCTGAGCTACTATGCGGCAGATGAGAAGACAGGTATTTCCAAGATAATGCACCTCTTGGACCAGGGAAAAAGTGTGGCATATGTAAGCGATGCCGGAACCCCGGGAGTCAGCGACCCAGGAAGCTCTCTGGTGCGCTCCGTGCGGGAAGCTGGCTACACCATAACCCCGATACCAGGTGCATCGGCTCTGACCACCCTTATAAGTGCAAGCGGGGTTCAGGGGCGGGGGATAACTTTCGAAGGATTCCTCTCTCCAAAAGGTGGACGCCGTGCCTCCCGGCTCAAGGAACTTATGGAGCGGGAAGAGAGCTTTGTATTCTACGAGTCCCCATACCGGATTGTAAAAGCTATGACCGATGTGGCAGCCATAGACCCGGACCGCCAGGTAGTGCTGGGGCGGGAGATGACCAAGCTGCACGAGGAGTTCATCTCAGGCACAGCTGGAGAAATTCTTGACAATCTGCAGAATCGGGATAAAATACAAGGTGAGTTTGCAGTTTGCATTTATGGTAAATAAACAGTTAACTTTTTGGCTGTCCATGTCGATAAGAAAAATAAGGAAGGTAAATCGATGACCATTAACAGTCTTAACGGAGTAAACACAATAAAACCGTGCTCCGGGATTGAGAAATCGGCACAGTCAGTGAAATTACCCGAACAGGATACCATTACCTTGTCACCAGAAGCCAAGGCTATGGGCGAAGTGTATGCACTCTCAGAGGAGCTGCGTGCAGTCCCAGACATCAGGATGGACAAGGTGGAGGCAGCAATTGCAAAGCTCAAGGATCCAGATTACATCAACAAGTCTGTCATCAACAATGTTGCCGATAAAATTGTAGACATGTTCGGCATCTGATGTTCACAGAGAAAAAGTTTAAATCTCTAGCGACACCACTGCGCTGCCGGAAGGCGGCCAAGATATTGAAAGATGCTGAACAAGCCCTGCAGAAGGGCTGTCCGGTAGATATACCCTACCTGAACATGATTCTGCGCACTGCCCTGGAGGAGAGCGAAGTCGCTCTGGAGAACACCTCCCAGGGCATTCTTTTAAGAACAATTAACAGTTACAAATATAAGGTGCTGGAAAAAGCCGGGATCCAGGTTGCAGACTGGGATATGGCATTGGACACAGAGATTCCAGGAGCTATGCGGACAGTATTCCCTATAGCGGTGTACCTTGAGGATATAAGGTCGCCATTCAATGTAGGCTCTATTTTCCGCAGTGCCGAGTCCTTCGGCTTCAAGGAGGTGCTTCTTTCTCCCGACACCCCTACCCCGGACCAGAGCCGTGCAAAGCGGAGTGCCATGGGGACTGATTCCATTATGGAATGGCACACAATGGCCAAGGAAGAGCTTGCAGGAAAGAGTGTGTTTGCACTGGAGACCGGTGGAACCCCTATTGATGAGTTCTCTTTCCCGGAAGATGGAATAATGATAGTGGGAAGCGAGGAGACAGGGGTAAGCGATGAGCTTATGAATATGGCCAGAGCAAGCCTGGGGATAGTCTCAATCCCTATCTACGGCATCAAGCGGTCGGTGAATGTAGGTGTGGCTTTCGGCATTGCTGCCCAGGCCTGGGCAGCTTCCCTTTTAAAAAGCTGACTCTACTTCAGCCCTCAGAGCTGCCTTGGTAGCAGCATCGGTAAAGGCGGCATCCACAGCATTCAGCATCATAATCTTCTTTTCTCCGGCAGTAATGCCGAACTTCTTCTCCAAGTACTCAAACTCTTTTGCAATTGTAGTGCGGCAGATAGCAGGATCGTCGGTGTTCACAGTAACTTTGACCCCTTTGGCCAGGTAATCCCGGATAGGATACTTTGACATATCGTCCACAGATTTGGTCTGCCGGTTGGAATTGGGGCACATCTCAAGGGGAATCTGGTTCTTTATCACATACTCAAGGAGAGCAGGGTCCTCGGCAGTCCGCACTCCGTGGCCTATACGTCTTGCACCAAAGGATAGGGCATCGTGGACACTTACCGCACCGTCAGCCTCCCCTGCGTGGATAGTGAAAGGAATACCATACTCCTTTGCCTTTGCAAAAGGAGAAGCGAATTCACAGGTGTGGAACAGTGCCTCGGCACCGGCCAGGTCCACAGCTACAACGCCGCCATCCTTCACCAGGTATTTCTTGGCCAGTTCGATGGTCTCCATGTTCTCTTTCTCGTTTCCCTTGTCCCGCATCAGGCACAGGATAAGGTTGGTGTGGAGGTCTGACATCTTAAGACCTGACAAAGCCGCCTCTATTGCATCCTGCTGGGAAAGACCATTGTCGCAGTGTTTCTGAGGTGCAAACCGGAGCTCAAGGTATGCAAGACCCTGGCTCTTCATATATTCCTGAACCAGGTGCACAGACTCAGTTATCCCCTCCTTAGTCTGCATCAGAGAGCATGGCAGGGCAAAACATTCCAGAAATTCGTTCAGGTTCTCGCAGCTTTCGGGCACCGAGAGCCGGCTCTCAAGCTCTGCATCAGAAGCAGGAAGCTCAATATTCTGCAGTGCCGCCAGTTTCCGGGCAATGTCCACAGTGATGGAGCCATCCAGATGGCAGTGCAGGTCAATGTATGGAATGTTTGTCATAGTAGTACCTCCGTGCAGGTATTATAGCATAGATACAGTAATCTTTACAGTGATTTTACTGTGACTTTTTCAGTTGTCCGATGTTTTCGGACAACTGCTTACAATTTGTAAGCAGTTGAAAGAGCTGTTTTCATTAATAAAATGATATCACTTTTATTTTAACACAAAAACTGTGCTATATTAATAATCAAAGGATTTTTTATGTTTAAAAAAGAAGACGAATTTGATAATGAAATATTAAAGCATTGGGGTAGAAAAGTTGTTTTTCTAGATGGAATAGCTGACATTAAACAATATAAAAGAACTAATCCTAAAAAATTATTATGGATATTAAAGGAACCTAACAAATCTAAACAAGATAAAATAGAAAACCTTAGAGAGCTTTTTTTAGATGTAACAATTTTTCAAGATTGGCAACATAGCTATAAAAGAATTATGCTTGCGTCTGATATGATTTTCAATGATTCCACTATTCTACCTGATATCGATATTCTCCTTACCGAAGAAAGGTATCCAATAAATAAAATTGCAATAATAAATGTCAACAAAAATGGAGGCAATTCTAAATCCAATCAAAAAGCAATAAATATGCATTATAAAATTAAAAAAGAAAAACTATTAGAACAAGTTAAAGGGATAGCCCCTGATATTATTATTAATTGCAGCTTAGTTGATGATTTTTACAATGATATTATACATGCATACAAGTTAAATAATGAAAATATCATTATAGACAACTTTAAACGCATAATCGGATACGCATATAATTCAAAAAAACTTCTTATAAATTACTATCACCCCAATTGTCACAGAAAGGGTATGACCGATGAATGGTATTGTGAAAATATTTTAAAAATATACAACAAATGGCAGAAACTAATTAACAAGCTATCAACTTAATCACGAGACATTATACTTCTTAAAGTTTTCAGCCTGCTCGAATACTTCGGCATAAACCTCGTTGCGTGGAACTGGAGGATAACCGTTGTCATCAAGCAGAATCATCAGGTCTGCCTCCATCTCGGCTTTTACATCAATACGCTGATCCCAGTCAGTATAGCGGGTTTTATCATCAACAAGCAGTTTAACTTTCTTCGCAAGATCTTTCATCTTATCATCTGGATACTGATTCTCAAAATGGAATTTTTTTGCACAGGAGACAAGAATATCATAGAAAGCTTTTTCCTCAAATGTAATCCCCAATTCTTTGAATTTTTCCTTATCTTTCTGGATATCGGAAAACAGGGTATTCAGCTGTCGGGTAACCTCATCAATAACTTTTACAGTAAAATCATCATAATGACGGTTATTATATGCATCTACCAGTTTTTTAAGACGTTCACTGAACTCAACAGCTTTGCTCTTGTTAGTTCTGCGGTAATCACTTATCATCTGCTGTAAAAGCTGCTGCAGAATCTTAATCTTTGTATTAGGAAGCTTTATACTGTTGATTTTTTCCAGATATTTAGGGCTGAACAGGTCTACATTGACATTCTTTCCGATGCTGAATAATTCCTCAACACCATCAGATTTTATAGCCTCACTGATCATCTGGGTCACATGATGATTCATTGTGGTCAAATCTGGAGCATCACCCTTTGTCAGCTTATGAAGAATAGCCCTGACAGCCAGATAGAATCCAATATGATTTTTCTCTGCTTTTGATATCCTATCGCTGGAAACGCAGAGATTATAGGCTCTCTTAAGTATTTTGGCAGCATTCATAAACCGTTTTTCCAAGTTCTCTGTTGCCTGGACAAACTCAACTGCGTTATTCAGACACTCAAGCTGCCGGAGAGGTGTTCCTGTATAATAAGCCTGGGAATCAAAGCCAGTGAACATGGCATCAAGTACATCCATCTGATCTTTTACAATAGATACAGCTTTATCTGTATCCTCAAACTCATCATCATTGTCTCCAGTATATCTTCTCAAGGCTGTGTTCATTGCTTTCTTAATACCGATATAATCGACAATCAGCCCTTTATCTTTTCCTTTATATGTCCGGTTTACTCTGGAAATAGTCTGGATAAGGGTATGTTTCTGAAGGGGTTTATAGATATAGATGGTATCAAGGCTCGGGACGTCAAACCCAGTAATCCACATATCAACAACAATAGCTATCTTGAAGTTGGAATTCTCATTCTTAAACTGCCTGTCCAGTTCCTTACGGTATTCATGGTTTCCAAGAAGCTCAAAGAGTCCTTTTGTATCTTTTGCCTTGTTCTCGGTCATAACCATCTTTATTTTCTCAATCGGCTTATATCCTTTTTCCCCACAGTCCTTTGCTATATTCCATTCAGGACGCAGTTCCACAATCTTCTGCCAAAGACTATATGCAATCTCCCGGTTCGAACAGACAAACATAGCCTTTCCTTTAACAGTTGCCCCCTCCTGAACACGGGTCTCATAATGCTGGATAAAATCCTTAGCAACAGCTGCCACCACATCAGGATCGCCAATAATTGCATCAAGATTGGCAACAGCCTTTTTGCTCTGCTGAATCTGGAACTCATTTGCCCCTTCGGCTTCGCACTGCTCATAATACCGTTCGATATCCTTAACTTTCTCCTGATCCAGGATAACTTTAGCCGCTCTGCCTTCATAGACCAGATTGACAGTAATTCCATCAGCTACAGATTCCTTCATAGTATAGGTATCAACAATATCTCCAAAAACAGGCCGCATATCATCAATAGGAGTCCCGGTAAAGCCTACATATGTGGCATTGGGAAGAGAATCGTGCAGATACTTTGCAAAACCATACTTATGCTCCACCATTCCCTTCTCGTCATTTATGATTATCTTCTCTTCCAGATTATTCTGGCTCCGGTGGGCCTCATCACTTATGCAGACAATATTAGATCTGGAACTTAACAGCTTGATGTCTTCACAGAATTTCTGAATGGTAGTAAGGAACACACCTCCGCTGTTTCTTCCTCCCAGCTTTTTTCGCAGGTCTGCTCTGCTTTCTATGTTCTCTATATTGTCATCACCTATATAACGCTTGCTTTCCAAGAAAATCTTTCCCAGCTGATCGTCCAGATCTGTCCTGTCGGTGATAATAATGATAGTCGGACTGTTCAGATCAGATGACTTCATCAAAAGGCGGCTTAAGAAAACCATGGTATAGCTTTTTCCGCTGCCAGTAGCCCCGAAATAGACACCACCCTTTCCATCTCCAGTCGGCTTCAATGCCCTATGGATACTGGAGAAAAGCGCTTTTGCAGCAAAAAACTGAGGATACCGGCAGACAACCTTGATCTCCTTGCTGCAGGCATCAGGGAAATAGACAAAATCCTGAATAACGTTTATAAGGCGGTCATGCCGGAACAGTCCCTTGACCATAGTAATCAAAGAACTGATTCCATCGGCTTCTTTATCTGTGCTTTCAACTTTGCGCCAGGCATAGAAATATTCATAAGGGCTGAAAAGAGACCCTATCTTATTATTCACACCATCGCTGATGACTACAAAAGCATTGTACTTAAACAGTTCCGGAATATCCCTGCGGTATCGGATTGTCAGCTGTTTATAGGCATCTTCAATGGTTGTGTTTTCCTTGATTGCAGACTTAAACTCCAGCACCACCACAGGAATACCGTTCACATAAACAATACCATCAGGAATCCGGAGCTGCTCCCGGCCCTGTACCTCTATCTGGTTCACTATTTCAAAGAAGTTGTTCTCTGGGTGCTCAAAATCAATAAACTGTATAAAAAGGTCTTTCTTAGAAGCATCTTCCCTGCGGAAGATAAAACCATTGCATATAATATCAAGGACAGCACGGTTAGCATCATAATCATTACCAGAAATATTCTTAAGACGGAATATAATGCTTTTAATCTCAGAATCAGTCAAGGATTCCTGGGCATAGCGGTGAAGAAGATACTTTTCCAGCAGATAGGGAATAAGAACCTCTGTCTTTTCCCGATGTATATCGCCACCTGTCTGATGCAGATATCCTTCACTCTCAAACAACTCCATTATGGAAAGCTCAAGCTGATGCTCGTCAAATTGCATATTTATAACTCCTAGTTTATCTAATTATACCACAGATTCTATTCTAATTCCTCATAATTGTTTAAAGTCATAAATGATACTAATAAGTACAACTGGGTAGTATCTCTCCACCCAGTTGGTTATTTTCTTTTATTTCAGTTCCACTTTGTTAGAAAGTAATAATTTTCCCTAACTTTAGTCTACTCTGCGTTCTTATATTGTCCCTTCTAGCGTGAATACCTAGTAAGACTACCAGAAATCATAGAATTTTTACTGTCTTTGACGAACTTGTGAACGAATTTCTAGATTAGTCGTTACAAAGCTCTTTTCGCGCAATCCATTTATCATATCAGAATAGATATCGTTTCCATTTGGATCACGAATTGTAAGTAGAAGAATAAACTCTTGTTCTGGCAATAATACATCATAGCGTGTAAGTCGGTTTATTTCTAACTTCCAACCAGTTCCAACCTCAACACCTTTTGAAAAATTTCTATAATAAGATTTCACAGGAGCCCATTTCAATCCATTCTTTACTCTTTCTTTCTCAAATGCAAAATCCGAATTCTTCTCAAGTATCATTGCAGATGAATATTTTTTATTAGAATACATAGGACCAAAACTTGCATCAATGTTTGAGCGACAATAGTTAACACCATAATTCTTATCGAGCACAGGATTATAAACTAATGTCATAAAGATTTCTCCGTAATACCTTCCATCACGTATAAGAGATTTTGGATATGGAAAATCTATCATCTCCAACATTTTGCCCTGTTTTATACCTTGCTTGAAGACAACTGTTACTTCATCCATAGATGATTGTAATATATTCTGATAATCATTTGGTGGTAACCCATATCCCACATAAAGCTTATTTTGATTATTAAAAATTTTCCTAGAATTTATTCTTGCAGAATGTACAAGTAATGCTTTAGATAAAAGTAAATCTTTTTCTACGAGTTCATCATAAATACAAGCATATTTATATAAAGCTCTTGGAGTTGCAAAACTAGTTCCAATATTTTCAATTATTTCACCATTATCTGACATTCCAAGCATTCCTAATTGCTTTATATTGCCAGAATCATCCCAATTTCCACCATAATCAACTATTTCAGGTTTTACTGTAAATCCGACTCCAGGGCCTCGGCGAGAAAAAGTTGAAGGTTCATTCTTTTTTGATAATGATATTTGAGAATCTCTAAAGGCTAAAGAGCCTACTGTAACTGCACGTACAGAATCCGCAGGAGAAATAATTCTATCAGAATCATCCAAAGATGGTGTCAATGGCCATTTTTCCAATCTACTTACATTGCCAGCTGAAACAAAAAATTGTACTCCATAAATATCTTGCATACAGTCTAAGAAATGCCCGAAATCAGAAATTTCTCCGTTACAAAAACATCTATCCATTCCGATAGACAGATTCCATAACTTTACAATTCCTCCAAACTCTTTCAATGTATTCTCTATAACTTCCATCAATTCATCTTCAGAAATTGAATCTGTAAATCCAACTATTGGATCATTATTTGGAAGAACCTCAATATCAAGTAATTTAAATCTTTTAGGTTTTGCTTCGACAATTGAGTTCAAATAATTTCCATAAAGTAGTGTTGAGGCTATAAATGCACCATGAAGATTATTTTTATAGCCATCTGCTACATAAGTTTTTTTATTGATAATGTAAGGTTTTAATGCTTGATTTTTATCCCCAATTCCACCGTCAATAATTCCAATAATGGTATCTGAATCAATATGGGGTATTGTATCTAAATGTACAAAATTTATTCTCTCTGTTGAAAAAGCAGGCAATGCATACTGATGAAAAACATCTACAGTTTGAATTCCGACAATTTTAGATAACTTTATAATATCTTCTTCATTTTGCACTTCAAGCTTATATAATTTGCTATCTCCATGATATATAGGCTGAAGCTTTTCTAATAAATTAATTTCTTTTAATTTTCTAAAAACATATTGATGAACTCTTGCATTGGTTTCATCATCCCCATCAAAATCAAAAAGTTTTATTTTGATATTTTTTTTGTATATCTCAAAATCTTTTTGCAAAATTTGTTGCAAGAACGCAGAAATCTTAGTATTAGGCTCAATTGGTTCTATATTTTGTACAGCCGTCATATTTGCCTGAACACTATCTGTCTCAGCTTTTGTAGCTCTAGATATACTTTCTCCAATACTATCTTTTGAAATCTTTATATAGAATTGATTTATATCTTTTGCACCAATAATTATATTCTTTCCCAATAAAGAATCTGGTGTATGCGATTTAGCACATGCCTCGTCTTTCATAATCAACAACGCTGTAGCAGGAATTGCATTATGGGTTTCTGAGAAAAAATCATCATAATAATCATTTACTGATTTTAGAGAATTTACAATATGTTTTTGAACCTCAGCATTAAAAGTACAAAAGAATTTTTTAGGTCCTCCTCCGGCTGGTCTATTTTTTACATCATCTTTTCGTGGTAAAACTATTTTAATGGGTAAATTTTTATTCATTTTCACTACCTCCGTTACAATTCATCAAAGGTTTTATTTGGGATTTTGAAATATTTAATATTTCGGCTATCGCATCATAAGAAAAAGGTTTCCCAATTTCTTTATATAAATAATTAATCACTTCTTTTTGATATGCCTTTTTATTTGATTGTTCATCAGGAAAACCCTTAAATGCAAAAAGTTCAGCATATACATTCCGAACAGAAAATTCTTTGTTATTTACAACACATTCTCTAATAGATTTTTTTACAATTTCTTCAATCGTTGCTCCACTACACCCCTGAAATGCATAAGACAAAAGCTCTTTGTTTTTTATTGATAAATCAAATTTTTTATTGATAAACAAGTCCAATAATCTAGAAATATTTTGAATATCTGGATATTTAACTTCTATTTTATAATCAAATCTTCGCCAAACAGCTCTATCTAATAAATCAGAATGATTTGTTGCCGCTATCAATAAACTATCTTTGCTCATAGCATCAATATTTTGCAATAAACTATTTACTATTCGTTTTAATTCTCCAAGTTCATTCGCATCATCCCTAGCCTTTGCAATGGCATCAAATTCATCCAAAAGTAATACACATGGCATTCTTTGAGCATATTCAAATAGAATACGAATATTTTTAGCTGTAGTTCCTAGATATGAAGAAATTAGGCTATCCAATCTTGCTGTAATTAATGGTAATCCAAGTTGTTTTGCAATCCATTGGGCACTTTTTGTTTTTCCACATCCTGGTGGACCATACAACAATAATGTATTAGATACTCCAATCCCCAATTCATTCAATTTATCAGCAGTTTTGTAATTTAATACAAATTCTTCCAATTCTTTTTGATTTTTTTCAGAAAGAATAGCAGTATTCATATTTTCAGCTGGTAAAAGGATATCGGCCAACGCTATACGAGATTCATTGTCAACAGGTATAGTATTTGAAAAAGAACTTAATCCAGACGGACTTAAGGTATTGCTTTCTACACCTGCCAGAAGTTTTGAAAACTTCTGGGCCGTTTTTTCTTCTCCATCCACCAAAAGTTTATCAATTAGCAATTTAGTATAATTCTGAATTTTTACAGAATCGCCTTTTAGGGCTCCTTCAATTATTTTCCCAATTTCTATAGAGTAATTCATTCGTAATTCCTTGATTGTATTATATACGAACAAAAAGATTTTGTAAAGAACAAATATAAATAAAACATGAACAATAGGACGTTATTTTAGAACAATTATTATATTCCGCTTATTCGAGAAACAATTATATTCCGTAAATTAAACAACTTTTCTAATTCAGCATTATTATTTTGTATTGTACTTTGTATGCTTTTAGATTTTCCAAGATATTCTTCAAATACGGTTTCCTGAGGGATCTTTATTTTTATCTTAGATAATCCAGAAATTGTTAATGCTGTTTGTGTTGAACCAATACTTATTTGTTCGATTTTATTCTTAAATTGCTTGCTATTAAGAAAATCATAAATAATATAATTGGAATTATTTTGGAAGTTTCTGAACCAAATAAGATTTCCGTCTTTGAAATAAAATTTATCATTTTCAGTAACCATATATGAATTGCCAATAGTTCCAACAGCAGTTATCAAAATATCTCCTGCATTTGGAACTCCATATTTTTCAATTTTTTCATTATAGGATTCTTCTGTAATATATAAAGGATTTGAAATTGGAAATCCTTGTCGTTTTTCTGTTATTTCTCCGCCTCTATAAAAAGGGATACCTTCCGGAACATACTCATCAAAGAATACTCGTTTACTAGAAGTTAAATCAGCTAATTTTGAAAGTTCAACTTCTTCACATTCATCGGATTCCCACATTTTCTCAAACAAACACTGTGCTGTCTTTTCCAGATTTTCATTTATCTTCTGCTTAAGCTGGATGCGTTTTGTGATGGCGTTGTAGTTGTTTACGATTTTCTCTTGTTCTTTTAGGTCGGGAATTGGAAGTTCAACTCGGCACATTTCATCCCAATCAAAAATTTCGCGGACACTTCCGTGTGATTTATAACGAGCATATCGGTCAAATTCTGGACGGCTGAACCAAAGCATAAGGTATTCAGGCAGAAGCTTTGTTGTGTCAGTGATTTCGAAAACAGAATAGGAACTTGAAATGATGCAAACATCTGCTTCTTTTAAAAGTGCAATTGTAATTTTATCACCATTTCGGGAAGTAACTGGGCCATAGGCAAACTGTCGCTTTTTGACAATTTTGTATGGTCTAAAATCTGTTCCGATTGTATTTGCAATAGATTCGATAAAACATTTTTCTATGCTTAATCCAAGCAAATGAGAAACTTTCAAATCAGAATTGCGGATATCAACAGGCTGTATATAATCCCCAAGCTTTTTATAATTTGCACTCATTTCAAAATCTCCCAGTGTCCGCCTTTTGGGGAGCCTTCGCGTTTAATAAATCCTTTTTCAACAAGTGAAGCAAGCTGCTTTTCTACTGCGCGGCTTGTTATTCCAATTTTTTCAGAAAGTTTTTTTGCAGAAAGATTTGGATCTTCTTTTAAGAGTTCTAGAATTATCTCCGAACTTTTTTGATTATCTCCGAACTTTTTCTCCGAACTTTTTTGATTATCTCCGAACTTTTTGATGTATTCATCATAATCAATATGGGTGTAACGGTTTTTAAGTTCGTTATTTTCGCCCAAAATAAGGTTGCGGAAGAAGCGTTCCAGATAAACAGAATTTTCTTCTATTCCTTCTTTAAGATTTTTGTAATTGGCACGCACAAGGGCATTTCTAAAGTATAAACTGTTTTGGGCAAAAATATCGTTATCTGCCTTGTAGCCCATTGAACGAAGATATTTGATTGTAAAAACCGCTGTAGTTCGGGTATTTCCTTCTCCAAATGCGTGAATCTGCCAAAGCCGTGAAATAAAGAAAGTAATATGCTTTATGATTTCATCTGAAGAAAGTCCTGCATACTTAAAATTGCGTTCCATTTCAAAATCATAATCCAGGGCTGCTTTAAGTTCAAAAGCGGCACCGTACATTACGGTATCGCCATTCAGAATCCATTCTTTTTTTGTAATGTCGTAATCGCGGATTTTACCTGCAAAATTAAAGATTCCTTCAAAAAGTCTTTTATGAATTGCAATTAAATGAGATGGACTAAAATTAAAAGATGGCTCACTGAGAATCTGAGCAATACGGCTGGAAACCTTATCGGCTTCTTCAGTTCTTTCATCATCTTTTGTTCGGGCAGTCTGGCTTTTATAATATGAATCAATCAGATTTTTTGCTTCATCAAAAGAAAACTCGCCTTCAATATTTCGCTTGGCAGTCTCATATAAATATGCTGAAGGTTTAAGACCATCAACCTGCTGCAGACCAATGGCTGTGGACCATGCAAGTGTTTTGTCTTTTTTGCTTGCATCTGCATGGCGGATGTATTCTTCAAAATCTATTTCGTATGGATTCTTTTCTGACATATTATCCTCCTACAGCTTAATCTCGTAACCTAAATCTTTGAAAACACCGAGCAGTTCTTTCTTGCTTTCTTCTTCCTGCCGAAGAAGGTCTGTAAGTTCTGATTGAAGAGCCTTCATTGCTGAATCATAATCTTGAGTTTCATCACGGTTTACAAATTCTATGTAGCGGCTTGGAACAAGATTGTAGTCTTTTTCTACTATTTCTTTTTTTGTCGCGCTGTAGCAGAATTCCGGGATGTCTTTGTAAGTTTCGTTAGCCCCAGTCTGCTGCCAAGCGTGGAAAGTACTGGTCACCTTATCACGGTCTGCTGGGGTAAGCTCAATATACTTCTTTTCAAAGGGGCTCCCCATCTGGCGCAGATCCATAAAAAGAACTTCCTTCTCTCGGTCACGATACTGCCGTACCTCATCATTGTGCTGCACTATCCTTGCTTTCTTGTTCTTGTTCAATATCCAGAGTGTAACGCTGATATCTGTAGTATAAAAAAGATTTCTTGGAAGGATTACAATTGCTTCAACAAGATTGTTTTCTATGAGCTGCTTGCGGATTTCCAATTCCTGACCTTCTCCACTCAAAGCTCCGTTTGCAAGAAGAAAGCCTGCAATTCCGTTAGTGCTGAGTTTTGAAACCATGTGCAGAATCCATCCGTAGTTTGCATTGCTTGTCGGTGGAACAGGATACCCTTCCCAACGGGAATCTCCGGTAAGTTCATTCTCGGCACGCCAGTCCTTCTGATTAAAAGGAGGGTTGGCCATGATATAATCTGCCCGCAGGTCTGGGTGCAGATCATTTGTAAATGTATTTGCAGCTTTCTCTCCCAAGTCACAGGGAATACCGCGGATAGCAAGGTTCATCTTAGCCAATTTGTAGGTTGTTGTTGTGCCCTCCTGACCGTACACAGTAATATCCTTGGCATTTCCTGCATGGTTTTCCACAAACTTCATAGACTGAACAAACATACCGCCGGAACCGCAGCATGGGTCGTAAATTTTACCTTTATAAGGCTCTATCATCTCGGCAATTAAATTTACAACGCTTTTAGGTGTATAGAATTCTCCTTTTCCTTTGCCTTCCTGAAGGGCAAATTTTGTAAGGAAATATTCATAGACACGACCCATAATGTCGTTCTCTTTATCTGCATTTGTCTGGATGTTGTTTATTTCATCAAGAAGTGCCGCAAGCTTTGAGACATCAATACCAAGGCGTGAATAGTAGTTGTCTGGAAGCGCCCCTTTAAGACTTGGATTCTGTTTCTCAATAGTGTTCAAAGCGGTATCTATTTTAAGTGCAATGTCGTTCTGCTTTGCATTCTCCATGATGAATGACCAGCGTGATTCCTTTGGAAGGAAAAAGACATTCTTCATGGTATAGAATGCCTGGACATCTATATATTTTTCTTTGCCTTCTGCAATCAACTCTTTGCGCCGGGCCTCGAACTTATCGTTTACAAACTTAAGAAAGATAAGGCTTAATACTACATGCTTATACTCTGCAGGCTCAACTGTCCCCCGCAGTTTATCACAGGCACCCCAAAGGGCATCTTCAAAACTAATTTGTTTTTTTACTTTTGCCATAATATATTATATACCCTCCCCTCCCACAAAGTCCAAATAATTCTTAGGAGTCACCACCGCAAAAGGTGTGCCTGGGTAATTGTTCGAGAATGTCAGAGGACACCGGACATTTGCCTTCTTCTCGTTATACTTGAATTCCCAAGCTGAAAGCTTTCCATCCTTCTCCTCAAGAAAATCAATCTCCTGCTTTTGAGCGGTCCGCCAGAAATAATACTTTGCCATTATATTATTGAAGGCATTATTCTTAAGCCGCTCGCTCACCAGGAAGTTCTCCCACAGTGCACCAGTATCGTTCCGCAGCTCTGCTGTCGAAAAATTTGATATAAGAGCATTCCGGACCCCATTATCATAGAAGTAGATTTTGATGCTCTTCTTAAGCTCGTTGCGTACATTCCTGCTGAATGAATTTAGATGGAATATAATGTATGCCTTCTCAAGCAGATCCACGTAACGCTGAACAGTGGCAGTATCAATTCCAAGCAAGTTACCAAGCTCATTAAAAGAGACCTCACCCCCAATCTGGAAAGCAAGAGCCTGGAGCAGTTTCTGGATTACTGCAGGCTTCCTGATATCTTGGAATTCAAACACATCCTTATAAAGATAGCTGTTCACTATGTTCATAAGAATCTCCTTCTCGTCCCCGGGGTTGTTAACCACATCTGGATATAAACCGTAGACAAGCCGGGTGGACAGCATCCGCTGCTCATCGAGGAGTGAAGTGTTCTGTACAAGTTCATGGGTAGAGAACGGGAAAAGATTATATTCAAACTTACGGCCGGTAAGGGGCTCATTTATAGTATTGGAAAGGTCCAAGGACGATGAGCCGGTGACTGCCAGCTGTATCTGAGGGAATGTATCGTGCAGGAGCTTGATGGTAAGTCCTATATTCTTTATCCTCTGAGCCTCATCTATGACAATGAACTCTGCCTTTCCAGCAAGAGTTTTAAGCTGAGCTGAATTTGCGTCTGCAAGGGCGCTGCGGATATCCGGTTCATCGCAGTTCCAGAACTGCACTGATTTTTTTTCTGAATATGTGGCCAGGATATCCTTTAACAGAGTGGTCTTCCCCACCTGACGCGGTCCGATAAGAACAATGACCTTGCCTTTGCCTATCTTGGCCTCAATGACTTTTTTCAAATCTCTCTGAATAGTGTTCATGATGCTATTTTATAATATTTTTCGATTATAATCAACAAAAATTATAATATTTTTCTATTACATTCCAAAATTATTATGATTTTAGCTTTTTAGGGCAAAAAAAAATACCGCCTTTTCAGACGGTATTCATAAACTAATCGGGCAAGGCGGATTCGAACCGCCGACCTCAACGTCCCGAACGTTGCGCGCTACCAACTGCGCTATTGCCCGTGAATATCACTTAACCTGGGCGTGGTATTCCTGAAGGCTCTTTACTCCACCTTCGCCACCTTTGCCATCCTTGACTGCCTCGATTCCCTTGACTGCTGCCAGGGCTCCGGCCAGTGTTGTGATGTACGGAACTTTGTACTTAAGGCATGCCTTGCGGATAGTCTTTCTATCCTCGGCATAGTTCCGTTTAGCCCGAGGTGTATTGATAGCTAAGCATATCTCATTATTGAGGATGCGGTCAACCACATCAGGACGCCCCTCGCCTATTTTATTCACATGCTCGCACTTGATTCCATGGCTTTCGTAGAAGGCAGCAGTACCTTCGGTGGCCAGGATGGTGAATCCCAGAGCCTTGAGTGTCTTTCCTATGATCAGCACCTGCTCCTCCTGGGAATGGGTGTCGCTCAAGGAGATAAGCACCTTCTTGTTCTCCCATGGTTCAGGTGCATGTGGAAGCTCGCATCCTGCAGCCTCCTGAGATTTATAGAATGCCAGCGGATAGTTGTCAGCCAGTCCCAGAACCTCGCCTGTGGAGCGCATCTCCGGCCCCAAGATAGGGTCTACACCAGGGAACCTGGAGAATGGGAATACAGCTTCCTTTGCACCGTAGTGAGGAATAACTTTCTCCTTGAGTCCCAGGCTCTGGAGGCTTTCGCCCAGCATAAGCCGTGTGGCAAGCCGAGCCATCTGGGTATTACATACTTTTGACACCAGCGGCACTGTCCGGGATGCCCGAGGGTTTGCCTCTATAACATAAACTTTGCCATCCTCGATAGCATACTGCATATTCATAAGGCCGCACACGTGCAGCGATTCTGCAATCTTCTTGGTATAATTCTTGATGGTGTCCAGATGCTCCTGGTCTATGGAGACCGGCGGGATTACACATGCACTGTCGCCGGAATGGATGCCGGCAAGCTCCACATGCTCCATGACAGCCGGGATATAGACATGCTCGCCATCTGCCAGGGCATCGGCCTCGCACTCAAGGGCATTCTTAAGGAACCGGTCTATAAGGAGCGGCCTGTCTGGTGTCACTCCTACTGCCTTCTCCACATACTCCTTAAGGGTTGCCTCGTCATAGATGACTTCCATTCCACGGCCACCCAGGACAAAGGAAGGTCTTATCATAATCGGGTATCCGATTCCCTCTGCAATCTTCCGTGCCTCCTCAAAGTCCACAGCCATACCGCTTTCCGGCATAGGGATATTCAGATTCTCCATCATATGGCGGAACAGGTCCCGGTCCTCGGCAATATCGATAGAATCGATGCTGGTTCCCAGAATGTTCACACCGCTTTCCTGGAGTTCCCGTGCAATGTTAAGCGGTGTCTGACCGCCGAACTGAACTATGATTCCATAAGGCTTCTCCTTCTCGTAAATCTGGAGAACATCCTCGGCTGTGACAGGCTCGAAGTAGAGCTTGTCCGATGTGTCGTAGTCGGTGGATACAGTCTCTGGGTTACAGTTTACAATTATGGTCTCGTAGCCCATCTCCTTAAGCTGCATTGCGGCATGGCAGCAGCAGTAGTCGAACTCGATTCCCTGCCCTATTCTGTTAGGCCCGCCGCCCAGAATCATTATCTTCTTTTTGTTGTCTGATGCCTTTGAGGCATCTGGCACATTGTAGCTTGAATAGTAGTAGCTTGCGTTCTTGACTCCGCTTACCGGCACTGCAAGCCAGCCTTCCTTGATACCCAGCTCATTCCGTCTCTTGCGGATATCTTTCTCGCTTATCTTAAGAATCTTGGCCAGGTACTTGTCAGAGAAACCATCTTTCTTGGCCTTGGCAAGCATATCGTCGGCAGGTACACGCCCCGGATTCTTCAAAAGCTCTTCCTCAAAATCAACCAGCTCCTTCATCTGCTCAAGGAAGTACTCTTTGACATAGGTAATCTCGTGGAGCTTATCCAGTGGAACACCCTTGCGGATAGCCTCGTAAAGCAGGAAGTAACGCTCGCTGGATGCTACTTTAAGCATATCGCAGAGCTCATCGGCACTCTTTTTGTTGAAGTCCTTGGCAAAGCCCAGTCCAGATCTCCCGTTCTCAAGGCCGCGGATAGCTTTCTGGAATGTCTCCTTGAAAGTCTTTCCTATAGCCATAACCTCGCCCACTGCCTTCATGGAGGTGCCAAGGGAATCCTCTACGCCACGGAACTTCTCGAATGCCCACCGGGCAAACTTAAGCACCACATAGTCCCCATCAGGAGCTCCGCCTGGTGTGTATTTTTCCAGGGTGCCGTCACGCCAGTATGGAATCTCGTCCAGAGTAAGGCCGGCTGCCAGCTTGGCAGATATAAGGGCAATAGGGAATCCGGTAGCTTTGGATGCCAGAGCAGATGAACGTGATGTTCTTGGGTTGATCTCTATGATGACTACCCGGCCTGTCTTGGGGTTATGGGCAAACTGCACGTTGGTTCCGCCGATTACGCCGATCTTCTCCACAATGCTGAATGCCATTTTCTGAAGCTTTTTCTCAAGCTCTTTATCTATAGTAAGGAATGGTGCAGAACAGAAGGAGTCTCCTGTATGGACACCCACTGCATCGATATTCTCGATAAAGCAGATAGCAACCATCTGGTTCTTGGAGTCCCGGACAACCTCAACCTCCAGCTCCTCCCAGCCTAAGATCGATTCCTCAATAAGACACTGGTGGGTAAGGGAAAGCTCAAGGCCGTTCCGTGTTATGGTGCGAAGCTCCTCTACATTGTAGCAGAAGCCACCCCCCTGGCCGCCCATGGTATATGCAGGACGAACAACAACTGGGAAACCGATTTCGTTAGCTATAGCCTCAGCCTCTGCAACAGTGTGGCAGATACCGGAGCGCGGGGTCTCGATTCCCAGCTGCCTCATGGTCTCCTTGAATATTTCCCGGTCCTCGCCACGCTCTATTGCATCCAGGTTTACGCCGATAACTTTTACGCCATATTTGTCCAGAACTCCAGCCTTGCTCAGCTCGCAGGCCAGGTTAAGACCAGTCTGACCACCCAAGTTCGGAAGCAGGGCATCGGGTCTCTCTTTATCGATGATCTGAGAAAGCCGCTCGACATTAAGTGGCTCGATATAGGTGGCATCTGCCATGACAGGGTCTGTCATGATTGTAGCCGGGTTTGAGTTTACCAGCACTATCTGGTATCCCTGTTCTCTTAAGGCTTTGCAGGCCTGGGTTCCAGAATAGTCAAATTCGCACGCCTGACCGATTACAATCGGGCCAGATCCGATAATAAGCACTTTTTTGATGTCGTTCCGTTTCATACTGATTGGTCTCCCTGTTTCCAAAAAATAACGGTATCATAATCAGGAAAAAAATACGAGAGATATAACAATTTTTTTAATTATTTTTTATATGTTTTTTACTGTTCCAGAACCAGACCGCACAACAGGCGGATACCAGCTTCCAATGCTTTGTCGTCGAAGTCGAAGCCAGCGTTATGGAGCGATGGATGATCCTCCCCTATCCCCAGCCGGAAGTAGATGCCAGGTACTTTCTGGAGGATAAAGCCGAAGTCATCGCCGCACATGGAGCATACACCATCGTCTGACCAGGCTCCAGTACCGATAATATGGTCTGCCTTCCCCTTTATATGCCCCAAGAGAGAAATATTATTATCTGTGGACACATAATCTGGCTTTGGATGCTCAACAATGTACTTTCCACCACAATTAAGCACATATTTATCCAAAAGTTGTGAAATTTTTCTGTTTATTGCGTCTCCGTTCTTTTTATCCAGGAAGCGGGCTGTCCCTTTGAGCATAACCTTCTCGGGAAAGACATTGTAGGCGCTGCCACCGTTTATGGAACAGACAGAGACCACCGATGGGCTTGCCGGATTGTTAAGATTGGCAGAGAATTCCTTTAAGTCTGCGACAAACCGGGATGCGGCATAGACAAGGTCGCAGGCACTTTCCGGCATAGCCCCGTGTCCACCACGCCCAGTCAGGGTTATAAGGAAGTCCTCGGTGGCAGCCATGGTGGAGCCGTTGCACCACTGGATGTGTCCAGTCCTGACTCCAGGCCAGCCGTGAAGGGCATAAGCTGCATCTGGTCTTGGTTCTGCATCCAGATATCCCGCCTCCACCAGGGCTTTGGCTCCGGCATCGCTTTCCTCTGCCGGCTGGAACAGGAACTTTACTGTGCCTGCTATCTTTTCCCGCATCTGAGAAAGGACTGTGGCTGCCCCCAAGACCACTGCCATGTGGCCGTCGTGACCGCAGGCGTGGGCAAAACCAGGATGGACCGATGCATAGTCTACACCGCTGGACTCCTCTATATGGAGGCCGTCCATCTCGGCCCTGAGCAGCACCACAGGCCCAGGTTTATCGCCTTTAAGGATGGCAGTGACATCGGTCCCCAGGGTAGCTGGCTTGACATCCAGCCCCAGATGCTCAAGATATGTACGGATTCTGGCAGAGGTCTTGTACTCTTTGAATGCAATCTCTGGAATCTGGTGCAGCTGGTGCCTCAGTTCCACGATATCCGGGAGAACAGTGCGGATTTTCTCTATAAGTACATTCATCTCTGCCATAAATCTCTTATTTTCCTAATCCTAAATCAAATGCCTTAAGGTTTTTTGCCACAGTGTCTGCACCCTTGGCTGCAAAGAGCTCGCTGATAGCAGCCTTAAGGGATTCTGCCTTTACAGGAAGCACCGATGCGGCTGCACCGATTACAACCATGTTCACAGCCCTGGAGTTGCCAGATTCCTTGGCCAGAGCCACAGACTCAACCAGACGGGATCCCTTGAAGCCTCTCACCTTTTCATACACAGACTCGATGTCCGGGTAGTTGGGAATATTGATGAATGGCTCTTTTGCTGTGATGATGACACCATCAGGAGCCAGGAACTCGGAATAACGGAGAACTTCCATCGGCTCCATTCCCAGTATCAGGTCTGCTGTCCCCTTGCGCACCAGGTCGCTTGAGATATTGGAATCAGAAAGCCTTAAGTGGGACATTACTGCACCGCCCCGCTGTGACATTCCATGAACCTCGGACTGACGCACCTGAAGGTTATCCTTCATGGCACCCTTGGCTATGATTGCAGCCAGAGAAAGAACTCCCTGACCACCTACACCTGCAAGAATAATATCGTATTTCATTTCTTCAAAGCCTCCCTCTTGATGCGCCGCTTGGCCTCTTCCAGACATTCCCGGACAGAGATGATTACAGAAAGTCCATCGTACTCCATCTCTTTTTTGATGATGGCAGCATTCTCCTCCAGGTTCTTCTTGATTGGAACAATTGTCTTGACATGAGCCGGATCTGCCCCCAGACCTATTACCAGCGGATAGAGCTTGCTGGAAGGAAGGATGGTTGTCTGACCACCTGTCATAGCTACAGTGGAGTTATCCAGGATAATCAGGGTGATAGGTGCGTTTGCAGCCACTGCATTCACCAGTCCTGTAAGACCAGAGTGATAGAAAGTGCTGTCGCCGATCACTGCCAGCGCAGGCTTAAGCCCAGCCTCGGCTGCTCCCTGTGCTGTTCCGATGGAAGCGCCCATGCAGATTATAGTCTCTATTGCCTTGTACGGTGGCAGAGCACCCAGCGAGTAACAACCGATGTCGGATGCAACCAGATGCTGTGGATAATCTTTTACAGCCAGATTGATAGCCTCGTAGGTGTCCACATGCGGGCAGCCCTGGCACAGCTGTGGTGGCCGTCCTGGAAGCCCCTCCACCTTGCGTGTTGCAATCTTGGAAAGACCAAGTGCAGGCCGTACCACATCCGGGTCAAGCTCGCCAGTCATAGGAACCTTGCCGTCAAGTTTTCCTTCTATTTCGGTATTCTGCGGCAGGATGCCCCTGAGCCGTGTCTCCAGGAACGGGTAGCCTTCCTCTATAACCAGAACCTTGTCTACATTTTCTGCCAGCTTCTTGATTTTATCCACTGGGGCAGGATAGAAACCTATGTGCAGGTGGGAAGGCTTGTCTTCCATTTCTGACAGGTTCTCCATAAAGTAGTTCTTTCCAAGGCCTGTAGTGATGATTCCCACCTTCCTGTAGTGAGGGTTCAGGGTCAGCTGGTTGAACTGGGTGGTCTCGGAATAGGAAGCAAACTCCTTGTTGGTCTCAAGAAGCTCTACCCACAGCTTCTGTGCCAGTGCAGGAAGCAGCATCCAGCCCTTTACATCGTCGGTCTTATGCACCGGATTCTGAGGCCGTACATTATCCCATGGAGTGATTACTGCCCGTGAATGAGCCAGTCTGGTGACCATTCTGATAAGGACAGGAACTTTCCACTTTTCCGAAAGATCAAAGGCCTCCCGGGTCATCTCATAGGCTTCCTGCTGGTTGGTAGGCTCAAAACATGGCACCTTGGCAAAATCGGCAAAGAAACGGGAATCCTGCTCTCCCTGAGAGGAGTGCATACCCGGGTCGTCTGCCACTACTATGACAAGTCCGCCATTTATTTTCAAAAGTGCAGAGTTCATGAAAGGATCTGCTGCCACATTGAGTCCAACATGTTTCATAGTCACAATGGCACGCTTTCCTGCAATCGATGTTCCCAGTGCCTCTTCGTATGCAGTCTTCTCGTTGCTGCTCCAGGTGGCACGGAATGCCTTTGTCTTCTCTGCCTCGTTAATCAGATATTCCATAATCTCAGATGATGGTGTACCAGGGTACCCATATGCACCGGAAAGTCCGGCATGGAGTGCACCCAGGGCGACAGCCTCATCTCCCAACAAAACCAGTTCTGACATTTTCATATCTCCTTTATGCTCACAATTATTTTGTCAAAGCTTTATATGCTCTCTCGAAACCCTTTGCAGAGCCTTCTATAACAGAATCTGCCACGCAGAATGCAATGCGGAAATATCCAGGTGCACCGAAACCACGGCCAGGTACTACCAGGATGTTCTCCTTCTGCAGTGCATCCACAGCCTTAAGGTCATCTCCACCCGGAGCCTTAGGGAACAGGTAGAAAGCCCCTTCCGGCTTTACAAACTCATATCCGATATTCCCCAGAATCTGGCAGATACGGTCTCTCTTCTTACCATAGAAGCTTATATCCACGCTCTTGCCCATCATATCGCCCACAACTTTCTGCATCACAGCCGGTGCATTCACATAGCCCAGAACTCTGGTACACAGTACAATGCCGTCAATCAGCAGGCTCACATCCTCAGCCTTAGGGCTGACTACCACATAGCCGATCCGCTGACCTGGAATAGAGAGGTCCTTGGAGAATGATGTGCTGATGAT
>Ga0079305_1001070_pt1 | contig 42335 bp, 43 predicted proteins | sample LMS_cellobiose_e_FD_79183 | JGI IMG/M metagenome (GOLD analysis project Ga0079305, IMG submission 79183) | Rumen-fistulated moose microbial communities from Alaska, USA - LMS_cellobiose_enrichment | ecosystem: Host-associated > Mammals > Digestive system > Stomach > Rumen fluid ... | reverse complement strand
TCCATAGCAAGAGCGATCCTTAAAGATGCACCGATCATTATCTTGGATGAGGCAACAGCCAACGTGGACCCCGAGAACGAAGATAAACTGATAGCCGCTTTCGACGCTCTTACGGAAAACAAGACGGTGATCATGATCGCTCACAGGCTGAAGACGATCCGAGGCGCCGATCAGATCGTCGTACTTGACGGCGGAACGGTCAGCAGCGGCACACATGAAGAACTGCTTCAAAACAATGAGAAATACGGCAGATTCATAAAGCTCAGAGAGGAAGCCGCAAGTTGGAAGATGCAGTCTGTATAAACCGCGCAAACATTCTCTGAAGAATAAAAAAGCGTTCAAAGAACAAATACGAACAACCAAAAAACTATTCCAAGCAGAAAGCCGACGCAAAACGCCGGCTTTCTTGTATTATTCCTTATATATTCCGAATGGTTATGGAGTTTCCTGATTAGCACCGGAAGCAATCATTAACCGTATTCCAAGCCGGAATCCGTATGAAAAAGCCTCAACTTCGGAAAGAGAGTGCATCTCGTTGACTGCTTCGTCGTACTTTTCAAGCGTCTCCGATTGCTTGTCTGTCAGTGTTTCATTCAGTTCGTCACGATTGCTGCCCATCAGGGAAAGAAGATGCTTATATCGCTTGCTGCCGGTCAGAATCGCCTCATGCGGGTCGATATTGCCGTACCAAAGGTCTTCCAGTACCGTCATACGAATATCACCTCCTGCTGTACGATCTCCATTGCGCGGGCGCGGATGTTGTTCATCGCACCGACCCACGCCATTTGGTCCTCGCGTTTGAGTTGTTCGGTGACGCCTTCGGCTTTCGCCATTTGATTCACCAGCTGAAAGAGCATTTCCTCCGCCTGCTCGTCCACCTCACGCAGATAGGATTTCAGATTTCCGTTCATCCGCATCACGTTGACGACGGTAGGCTTGTTTTCTTTCAGGTACTGATAGTGCCTCTGCCCCCAGATACCGACTTGTCCGATCCAACTGTCCTTCATTTTGAAACCTCCATCACCTTGATTTTCTTCGTCGGAGCGTCGATGATCTTGATCAGCAGTTCGTTCACGACATCCACGCATCCGTCCTCGTCGATGACTTGCTTGCGGTATTCGTTGATCCCTTTGACCAGAGCCCGCCATTCAAAGTCGTCCAGTACAATATGCCTTTTGGGCTGCTTTATGTATTTCACAGCGTCTCCGCCTCCTTTCGCCTAAATTGTAGCGCAAAGCGACGGAAAAGACGAATGTGCGGAACGTTTTTATAAATAGAAAAATACCGGGACTACATTGCTGTAATCTCGGTATTTTCTTGCCTTAACCGCGCTAATTCAGTTGTTTTTGACCGTTTTCAAAATTACTGCCTTATCACGGTCGGGCATTTTCCTCTCAGCTTGTTTTTTTTGTTTATTTCATATACTGTCTGTACCATTCCATGAAAACGAGGACGGTCCAGAGCTTTCTGTAATTGTCCTTTGTTCCGTCTCTGTGCTCGTCGAGCATTTTCAGTGCTTCGCTTCTTACGATATAATCGTCGGTTTCGGCACTTTCTATGATCTCTTTCGCCCAGTCGTAAAGCTCGTTTTTGAGCCATTTGCGCACCGGGACCGGATAACCGAGCTTCGGACGCATGAACGTCTCGTCGTCTATCAGATCCCTGAAGGCGTAGCGCAGTATGTATTTCGTCGTGCCCTTCCTCAGCTTTTCGTCGTCGGAAAGCGTGGACGCGAACGAGAAGACCTCCTTGTCGAGAAACGGCACCCGTACTTCGAGGGAATGCGCCATGGAGAGCCTGTCTCCCTTTACGAGTATGTCCGATCTTATCCAGGTGTTCATATCCACGTACTGCATCGTCGCCATCGGGGAAAGCGAGTTTTCCTTTGCCCGTGCGTAAATATCCGCGGTCTCGTCGAAGAATCTCACGCCCGGATCGAATGTTTTCAAAAACGCTTTCTTTTCCTCTTCGGTGAAGATGAACGCGTTTCCGACGTACCGTTCTTCAAGAGGCGTTACGCCGCGCATTATGAGATGTTTGCCCTTGACGTTTTCGGGAAGCATGCGCGCGATATATGCAAGAAACTTCTTGATGAAGCCCGGCATCGCGTATATACGTCTCGACCAGCGCTGCTCGTCGTAAATGCGGTAACCGCCGAACAGCTCGTCGGCGCCCTCTCCGGAAAGTACGACCTTCAGATGCCTTGCCGCCTCGCGGCAGATCAGATAAATAGCCACGGTGGAAGGATCGGCTACCGGCATGTCGAGAGAATATACGACCTTCGGGAAAGCTTCCTTGAAATCTTCCGCGTCGCAGATCAGCTTTATATGCTCCACGTCGAGATGCCGGGCGATCTTTGCCGCGTTGTCGGCTTCCGAATATTCCTTGACGCCGAACGCTACGGTGAACGCCTTGAGCCCGGGAGAAAGCTTGCTTGCAAGAGCCGTTATCACGGCAGAGTCGATGCCGCTGGAAAGGAACGTGCCGACGGGAACGTCGCTCGTCATGTGGTATTTTACCGATTCCGTCAGTATCTCTCGAAGCTCCGCGGCGCGCGCCTCGAAGTTTGTGCTTCCTTTTTTGACGGGACGGAACATCGGATCGAAATATTTCACGACCTTTGCGCTTTCAAAGGACGGATCCGAAATCATATAGCATCCCGCGGGGAGTATTTTCATCCCGCCGAACGTGCTCGTTCCGGGAACGTACTGGAAAGTGAAGTAGTGCTGCAAAAGCGCGTCGTTCACGGTGTATCCCTTAAAATCGTCGCTGTATCTGAAAAGCTTCAGCTCACTTCCGAAAACGAGCCCTTTATCCGATTCGAAGAAGTAGAGAGGCTTTATGCCGAACATATCTCTTCCGAGCATGACGCGTTCGGTCTGCCTGTCGTAGAAGGCGAAGGCAAACATTCCACGGAGCTTATATATAAAGCTCTCGCCCTCTCTCGCGTAGAGATTCATCATTATCTCGATCTCGGAATTGGTTCTGAACGTGACGTCCGGATAATTTTCGGAGAGCTCTTTTCTGAGCTCCTTGTAATTGTATATTTCGCCGTTGAACACGCCGAGGTATCTGTCGTTCAGAACGAAAGGCTGCGTGCCTCCGGCGAGGTCGATTATGGAAAGCCTCCTGAAAGCGACCGCGAACTTTTCAAAGCCGGCGCTCTCGTTCTCGTCGGGTCCCCTGTGCGCGATGGCGTCGGACATTTTCGTCAGACGCGTCCTGTCTTCTTCATCAATACCGTTTTTTCTGTATAAACCTGCAAATCCGCACAAAACAGCGTACCATCCTTGGATCGTTTTCGATTATCATATCATACATCAATCTAAAAGTCAATAAAAGGCGCCGACTTTGACGTCTTGAATAACAAATTCCGGAGAGCTGAACATGGATACACCTACTGACATTCAAAACGCGCTTTTACTCGCTTCCGACGCGGAGTACAGGGCTTTTCAAATAAAGCTCATGCCCACCGTCGATCCGCGGAGCGTGATAGGCGTGAGGACGCCTGTCATCAGACAAATGGCGAAAGAACTGTACGGGACGCCGGCGGCGGACGCGTTCGTTTCATCGCTTCCGCACATTTACTACGAGGAAAACAATCTACACGCCTCGCTTATTTCCGCCGAAAAGAACGAAAATCGGCTTTTTGAGATGCTTGACGCTTTTCTTCCTTTCGTTGACAACTGGGCGACGTGCGATTCTATGAACCCGTCTCTGTTCGTGAAAAAAGTCGACAGGAACGTCCTCCTGTCATACGCCCTCGGACTCTTATCGTCGGATCATACGTATACGGTAAGATACGGCGTCGGAATACTCATGAAGCACTTTTTGGGCGAAAACTTTTCACCGGGCTGTTTTTGCGCCGTGGCGGAAATCAGGAGCGACGAATATTATGTTAATATGATGATAGCCTGGTACTTTGCCACCGCTTTCACAAAGCGGTTCCGCGAGACCGCGGATTTTCTGATGTCGTCGGATCTTTCCGTGTGGGTGAAGAGAAAGGCGCTGACGAAGGCGCTGGAGAGCAGGATACCCGACGCGGAGGAGAGGGAAGAGCTCAGAAGCATGCGCGGCGCTCTCGCGGATAGTCCGGAACGTGATACATAAAAAAATAAAATGTCAGACCGGGCAAAAGTTTTCGAAAAAATATTGCTTTTCACTTCCGCGCGTATTATAATATACAATGGTTGACGATTGGATTTACGAGAGCCGCCGTTTCGCGCGGATCTTAACGGTTATCGTCATAGAATTGGAGAAACAGTATTATGATTACGAAAAACAAAAGTGTGAATGTCTGGATAGAGGAAATGGCAGCCATGACCTGTCCCGACAACATTGTTCTGATCGACGGAAGCGAGGCGCAGCTCGAAGAACTTCGCAAGCAGGCATGCGCCACCGGCGAAATGATAAAGCTTAATCAGGAAAAGCTTCCCGGATGCTACCTCCACAGAACTGCTGTGAACGACGTCGCCCGTGTTGAGGGAAGAACGTTCATATGCACTTCCAAAAAGGAAGACGCTGGCCCCACCAACAACTGGATGGACCCCAAGGAATGCTATGAAAAGCTTTCCAAGATCTTCGCCGGCTCAATGAAGGGACGTACCATGTACGTCATCCCCTATTCCATGAGTATAGTGGGCAGCCCCTTTGCAAAATACGGCATCGAGCTCACCGATTCGATCTACGTCGTCCTCAACATGGCTATAATGACGAGAGTCGGCAACCAGGTCATCGACGCTCTCGGCGACAACCCCCAGTTTATCAAAGGACTTCATTCCAAGGCCGAGCTTGATGAAGAAAAGAGATACATCTGCCAGTTCCCGGAAGACAACACCATATGGTCCGTCAACTCCGGATACGGCGGAAACGTTCTTCTCGGCAAAAAATGCTTCGCACTCCGCATAGCTTCCTACCTCGGCAAGAACGAAGGCTGGATGGCTGAGCATATGCTCATACTCGGTGTGGAATTCCCCGACGGAAGCGTAAAATACATCGCCGCCGCATTCCCCTCCGCTTGCGGAAAGACGAACCTCGCAATGCTTATTCCTCCGGAAGTTTACAAGAAGAAGGGCTACAAGGTCTGGACTGTCGGAGACGATATCGCATGGCTCCGCGTCGGCGAGGACGGAAGACTCTGGGCGGTCAACCCCGAGAACGGCTTCTTCGGCGTCGCACCCGGAACGAACGAAAAATCCAACTACAACGCTCTCGCGTGCACCAAGAAGGGCGCCATATTCACGAACGTCGTACATAATCTCGACGACAACACGGTGTGGTGGGAAGGCCTCGACAACAATCCGCCGGAACACGCCATCGACTGGAAGGGCAACCCCTGGGATTACAGAAAGTACGACAAGAAGGACAAGTCCACCTGCGGCGCTCATCCCAATTCGAGATTTACCGCCGTTGCGAAGAATTGCCCCTGCATCTCCAAGGAATTCGATAACCCGATGGGCGTTCCGCTGTCCGCTATCATTTTCGGCGGCAGAAGAGCGAAGACCGCTCCCCTGGTGTATCAGTCGAGAAGCTGGAATCACGGTGTGTTCATAGGCTCCGTAATGGCGTCCGAGACTACCGCTGCGGCTACCGGCGCGGTCGGCGTCGTTCGCAGAGACCCCATGGCTATGCTTCCGTTCTGCGGATATAACATGAGCGAGTATTTCGCACACTGGATCGAAATGGGCAAGAAGATACCTCACGCTCCCAAGATATTCAACGTCAACTGGTTCAGGACCGACGATGAAGGTCACTTCATATGGCCCGGCTTCGGCGACAATATGCGCGTACTCAAATGGATCCTCGACCGCTGCGAAGACAAGGTCGACGCCGTTGACACGCCTATCGGATACGTTCCGAATCCCGAGGATATCAACATAGAGGGACTTGACGGCATTACCGTAGACACTGTAAAGGATCTTCTTACCGTCGATAAGGATCTCTGGAGAGAAGAAGTGAAGGGAATAGACGAATTCTACGCACGCTTCGATGAAAAGTTCCCGAAGGAACTCAAGGATCAGCTCTCCATACTCAAGAGCAACCTCAAATAATCAATCTATGTGAAAGGACGTGCGGAAGTCATCTTCCGCACGTATATCCGAGAAATGGCATCCGAAACAAGAATATTCGGAAAAGTCGTCACGCCGTACAGAGTCATTGAAAACGGTGAAGTCGCTTATTCCGGAAAAACCATTACGTACGTCGGAGAACAGAGAAAGTCAGACGCGCTCGTCTCGTCTGCTAAGGTCGTGGACTGCAGAGGCAGCTACGTCGCGCCGGGATTCATAGATATGCATACCCACGGAGGCGGCGGCCACGATTTCATGGACGCGACCGTCGAGGCGTTCCTCGGCGCCGCCGAGCTTCATGCAAAGCACGGTACCACCACGCTTCTTCCCACGTCTCTTACGTGCAGCGACGAAGAGCTTTTTGAGTTTTTCGATATTTACAAGGAATCCCTGAAGTTCAATGAGAACGGCGCGAATATGCCCGGACTTCATCTCGAAGGACCGTATTTCGCCGATTCGCAAAAAGGCGCTCAGGACCCCAGATACATCGTTCCTCCCGTTAAGGAGCACTACGAAAAGATCCTGCAGCATTGCCCGCAGATCATGAGATGGACCGTGGCGGCGGAGCTTCCCGGCGGATACGAGCTCGGAAGATATCTCAGAGACAGAGGCATCCTTCCGTCCATAGGCCACTCCGACGCAAAACTTGACGACGCGATAATCGCGTTCGAGAACGGTTACACCCACATGACCCACTTCTACAGCGGCATGAGCGGACTCGTAAGGATCAATTCCTACCGCTTCCCGGGACTCATCGACGCCGGATACATGGTCAACGATTATACCGTTGAGATCATAGCGGACGGAAAGCATCTCCCGTATTCTCTTCTTAAGTACATTTACAACGCCAAGGGCGCGGATAAGACGGCTCTCGTTACCGACTCGTGCCGCGGCGCCGGAATGCCCGACGGAGAGATCATTCTCGGAAGCCGCAAGAACGGTCAGAAGGCGATCATCGAGGACGGCGTTGCCAAAATGCCGGACAGAAAAGCTTTCGCCGCAAGCGTTGCTACCGCCGACAGACTCGTCCGCAATATGCTCAAATACGCCGAAGCGGGCATTTGCGACTCCGTAAAGATGATGTCCGCTACTCCCGCGAAGATCCTCGGACTCAAGCATAAGGGAATACTCGTTCCCGGATACGATGCCGATATAGTGGTCTTCAACGACAATATAGACGTTTCGTCCACCGTCGTGGGCGGCAGAACGGTATACGGCGACCTTTGATCAGCCGTCAGAAGTAAAATATTACGTTTAAGAAAGGGCTTTAACATGGCACTTATAAAAGAATTCAAGAAAGACAAACTTACAGTCAAGATCTTCGACACCAGAGACGCTATGGGCGCGTACGCCGCAGCCGCTTGTGCGAAAAAGATGAAGGAACTCCTCGCGAAAAAGGATCATATCAACATGATCTTCGCCGCGGCTCCTTCCCAGAACGAGTTTCTGAAGTCTCTTTACACCGATCCGGAGATCGACTTCTCCCGCATCAACGCTTTCCATATGGACGAATACGTCGGACTTCGCGCCGATGCTCCTCAGGGCTTCGGCAACTTCCTCCGCGACAGGATATTCTCCAAGGCTCCCTTCAAATCCGTCAACTATCTCAACGGTCTCAACCACGATTTAAAGGCTGAATGCGCAAGATATACCAAGCTTCTCAAAGAGAACCCGATTGACATCGTCTGCATGGGTATCGGCGAGAACGGTCATATAGCGTTCAACGATCCTCACGTCGCTTTCTTCGATGATCCCGAGACCGTAAAGGTCGTCGAGCTCGACAACGTTTGCCGTCAGCAGCAGGTAAACGACGGATGCTTCGAAAAGCTTTCCGACGTTCCCACCCACGCTCTCACGCTTACCATTCCGACGCTTTTCTCCGGTGACAATCTCTTCTGCATGGTCCCCGCAAAGACGAAGGCAAACGCGGTATACAACACCGTTATGGGCAATATAGAGGAAAAATGCCCCGCTTCCATTCTTCGCAGACACGACAGCGCGGTCCTTTATGTGGACAGCGACAGCGGCGCGAAGATCCTTTGATCTAAATCGAATAAAAAGCACGTCAGTTCCCGGCGCCGCCGGGAAAACGCGCGTTATATCAAGAATCGTGAGCGCTTTTTGCCTTCACGATTCTTTGTGTAGAAATGCAGTAACCAAGTTCATATGACAAATTGAAACGAAAGGATTTTCAATTATGGAAACAAAAAGAATAAAGGAGCTTTCCGATATAGCCACCAAGATCAGGCTCGGAGCGCTCGAGTGCGTGTACGGCGCCAATTCCGGCCATCCCGGCGGATCGCTTTCCATCGCCGACATACTTGCGTACCTCTATTTTGAAAAGATGAATATCGATCCGAAGGATCCGAAGAAAGCCGACAGGGACAGATTCGTGCTTTCCAAGGGACACACTTGCCCCGCTCTTTACGCGACTCTTGCGATCAGAGGATTTTTCTCCACCGATCTTCTCAAGACCTTCAGACATTCCGACAGCATACTCCAGGGTCACCCCGATATGAAGGCTATACCCGGTGTTGATATGACCACCGGTTCCCTCGGACTCGGCTTCTCCGCGGCGTGCGGAATGGCTAAATCCGCCAAGATTTACGGAGACAAGTACAGAGTATACGCCATCCTCGGCGACGGTGAATGCGAAGAGGGACAGGTTTGGGAAGCCGCCATGTTTGCAGGCCACTACAAGCTGAACAATCTTACGATCTTCGTCGACTTCAACGGTCTTCAGATCGACGGCGACATCACCAAGGTAATGAACCCCACTCCTCTCGATGAGAAATTCCGCGCGTTCGGATGGAACGTGGTCGTTATAAACGGTCATGATTTCAACGAGATAGAGTCCGCCGTGAAATGCGGCGAAGCAAGCGACAAGCCCACCGCGGTCATCTGCAAGTGCATCAAGGGCAAGGGAGTTTCCTTTATGGAAAACGAGGCTTCCTGGCACGGCGCGGCTCCCAACAAGGAACAGTATGAGGATGCCGTTGCTCAGTTAACGTCTTTACTCGGAGGTAACAACTGATGAAGCTCACGAAGAAATATGAAGTAGGCAAAAAGATCGCCACACGTGAAGCCTACGGCGACGCTCTCGCCGAATTCGGCGGCGACGAAAGGATAGTCGTTCTTGACGCCGACCTTTCCAAATCCACCAAGACGGCTAATTTCAAGAAGCTTTATCCGGAGCGCTTCGTAAACTGCGGTATAGCTGAAGGAAACATGATGGCCGTATCAGCCGGTATTGCCACGACCGGCAAGATACCCTTCGCAAGCTCCTTTGCAATGTTTGCCGCGGGCAGAGCTTACGAGCAGGTCAGGAACTCGATAGGATATCCTCACCTCAACGTAAAGATAGGCGCTACACACGCCGGAATAACCGTAGGCGAAGACGGTGCTACCCATCAGTGCAACGAAGATATCGGTATCATGCGCACTATCCCCGGAATGGTAATACTCAATCCCGCGGACGCCGCGGAAGCCAGAGCATGCGTCAAGGCAGCCATCGACTACTACGGACCCGTGTACCTCAGATTCGGCAGACTCGGTGTTCCCGTAATATTCGACGAAGATACGTTCGACTTTGAAATAGGCAAGGGCAATCTTCTCCGCGGCGGAAAGGACGTTTCCATAATCGCCACCGGTATCATGACCTGCGAAGCGCTGAAAGCCGCTGAGATCCTTGCCCAGGAAGGCATCTCCGCGCGCGTTATCAACATCGCTACGATAAAGCCGATAGATAAGGATATCATCATATCCGCGGCAAAGGAGACCGGCGCCATTGTCACCGGTGAAGAGCACAACGTGATCGGCGGACTCGGCAGCGCCGTCTGCGAGACCGTTGCCGAAGCTTGCCCCGTGCCCGTGATCAGAGTCGGTGTCGAGGATAAGTTCGGAAAGTCCGGTAAGGCGACCGAGCTTATGGAAGAATTCGGACTCTGCGCCGCAAACCTCGTCGCAAAGGCGAAGGCGGCTGTCGCGCTGAAGAATTCCTGAACATTGCATCAAACGAATATCCCCCGATCGATTCGGGGGATATTTGAATATTTGACCGTCTTCAAATCTGAATACGAAGCTTGCTTTTCGCATAGTATGATGATAATGGAATAAACGCCGGAATGAACGCCCGTACTTTTCATCCGGTATTGAAAAAAGCGCACGGATGTGTTATAATATCCTTGTATTTCGTTTGGAAAAGGAGATCGGGGATGAAACGGTATCTCGTTTTGATTTTCGCCGCTGTTTTATGCCTGTCCGCGCTTTTCGGATGTTCTTCGGTCCCCGCCGGATATCTTGAATATGACAACCGTAACGCGGAATTTTATATCATATATCCCGAGGAATGGGAAATGCGTTCGTACAGCGGCACGGTGGTGAATTTCTTTTCTCCCGCCGCCGACGCAGAGGATTTCTTTTTCGAGAACGTCAGCGTAGTGACCGTTCCTCTTGTCGGAGTGGATATCGACGGAGACGGCAAGAGCGACAAGATCACGCTCGACTGGTACGTTGATTATTCGCAAAGCGAGCTTTCGAATTACATCACCGATTACAAGGAAATTTCAAGAGAAAAGATATCGATGTCCGACGTTGAAGCGTACCGCGTTCAGTACGTCGGTAAAGTGAAGGAAAGCGGCGGCGAAGAAACGGCTGCGCCGGACTCTCCCGCCGAAAACGGTCAGGAAGGCTCGGAGAATACGGATAATACTGACGACGCGGATAAATCTGACGAAACGGTATATAAATGGACTCTCGTTACGGCAATACACGATGAGGTAGCGTATATACTGACTTTTACCGGGACCGAGATGACGCCGCAGTCGATGCTCGATAAATTCGACGTCATGATCAAAAATTGCAAACTCGGATAAAATGTAAGGATTGCATATTTTTATGAAGCACGTTTTTGTTGTGAATCCCGCAGCCGGAAACGGAAAGGGCAAGGAAGAAATGATCTCGCACATCGTGGATGTTTGCGAGAACAAAGGGGTATCCTACGACATATACAGGACCGGATACCGCGAGGACGCGACGAGGTTCGTATCCGAGTTCGATATATCGGACGGAGAAAGCGCGAGATTTTATTCATGCGGCGGAGACGGAACTCTGAACGAGGTCGTGAACGGCGTCATGCGCCGCGGCGACCGCGGATCGAATTGCGAAGTGGCTATGATACCGGTGGGATCAGGCAACGATTTTCCGAAGTGTTTTCAGGGCAACGATCTGTTTTGCGACCTCGAGGCTCAGATCAACGGCGAGGCGAGCCCGATCGACGTTATAGGATACAAATGCGACGACAAGGCGGAAAAATACGCGGTAAATATTTTCAACATGGGCTTTGACAGCGTCGTAGTGGAAAAAAGTGAACAGATAAGAAGAAAATCGTTCTTCTCCGGTCCGCTTTCGTATACTCTCGGCGTGGTCTATTCTCTTTTCAAAATGCCTCATGCGGATCTTGATCTCGAGATAGACGGCAAGGAAAAACTCAGCGGAAAATATCTTCTCGCCGTTTTGGCGAACGGTACGTTTTACGGCGGCGGATACAAGGCTTCTCCTTTTTCAATACTCAACGACGGAAAGCTGAATCTCGTCCTCGTAAAGAATATGACGAGGCTCAAATTCATCTCGCTTGTAAAGAAATACAAGGAGGGAACGGCGTACGCCACCGAAACCGGGAAAAAACTCATAACTTACATGGATTTCAAGAGCGCGCGTCTTATTTCCAAGATCAAAACGATGATCTGCATAGACGGAGAACTTTCATCGGCAAAGGAACTGCTCATAAAGATCGTTCCCGGCGCGCTCAATTTTTCCGTACCGAAGGCGGTAAAGATATAAAAAAGGCTGCCGTGTTTTCACGGCAACCGATTTTCGGCGATGATCTTTTTGTGTCTCCGATCCGGGAAGATCTTCGATCCGAAAGCTACTCCGTTTTTTCCTGTGCGGATTCAGCTTCCTTCATTTCTTTTTCATACTCTCTGAATTTTTCAAAAACAGTAATCTCGATGTAGGATCTGAATTCGCTGTTGATCGGATGAGCGATGTCTTTGTATAATCCCTCGCTGTTCTTCCTCGAGGGCATTACGAGAAGCAGTTTATCCCTTGAAGTGATGATCTTTATATCATGAAGTGCGAGCTCGTCATCGAATGTAAGCGAGATAATGGCTCTGAGCAACCCGTCCGGGTAATATTTTCTGAATTTGATGTCTGTGATTTTCATTTTGTTTCTCCTTGCATTATGTGGATCACCGCCGTGTGAGAAAGTCGATTCTGAAAAGCCGCTTCGGGCGGATACATTCTTCCGCGCCGTATCTTAATTATACTGACAACTTGTTAAGAGTTATATGCTGAAAATGTCAACAAATGAAATGTTAAGAGAATTCTTTGAAAACGATAAACGAAAATTAGGCGAAAAAATCTTTTTTGCAGGTATCGGCGGGATCAGTATGTCAGCAATCGCCGCATATTTGTTGAAAAGAGGATATAACGTCTGCGGATATGATTCCAAAAGATCCGAAAAATGCATTTTGCTCGAAGAACTCGGCGTCAGCATCAGCTACGCGTTTTCGCCTGAGATTTTCGAAAACGTTGGACTTGCGGTATTCACGAACGCGATAAGCGACGACGACGTTATATTTACGTATCCGAGATCTTTGGGGATACCCTGTGTCACGCGCGCCGAGATACTCGGTGAGATTTCTCTTGAAAAGAAGTACCGCATCGGAGTTTCCGGAACACACGGAAAATCTACGACTACCGGCATGATATCCTCCGTTTTGCTTGCTTCGGGTCTTGATCCGACGATCTTTGTCGGCGCCGATCTTCCCATGATCGGCGGCACGTTCCGCGACGGCGCCGGCGACTTCTTCGTCTTCGAAGCTTGCGAATACAAGGATTCTTTTCTCAGCTTCTTTCCTACGCTTTCGGTCGTGCTGAATACGGAGCTCGACCACGTCGACTATTTCGGAAACATCGAAAACGTGAAACGCTCTTTTTCAAAATTCATGGATATTCCGGGAAGCGACGGCGCTGCTCTTATCTGCGCCGACTGTGAAAACACCGTCGACGCGGCGAAAGGGAGTGTATCGAAGATCGTCACTTTTTCGGCTCTTTCCGAAAATGCCGACGTATACGCGAAGGATATCAGATCCGATCACGGCTTTTACAGCTTTGATATGTATGCGTACAAAAAGCGCGTTTGCCGCATATCTCTCAGCGTTCCCGGGAAAGTATACGTGACCGACGCCCTCGCCGCTTCCGCCGCTTCATATCTTTCCGGCGTGTCTCCCGATGATATAATTAAAGGAATAAAAGCATATACGGGAGTGAAGAGACGGTTCGAGTGCAGGGGAAAATGCAAAAACGCTGTCGTCGCCGACGATTACGCACATCATCCGGACGAGATAAGAGCCACGCTTGAGACCGCTTCGCAAATGGGTTTTTCCCGCGTTACCTGCGTTTTTCAGCCGCATACCTATACGCGCACGCAGGCGCTTTTCGGAGACTTCGTTTCCGCGTTCTCATTATGTGAAGAGGTGATCTTCGCCGATATATACAGCGCGCGCGAAGAACCTATCGACGGGATAACCGCGGAGGCTCTTGCCGCCGCGGCGCCGAACGGCGTCTATCTCGGCGATTTTGAAAAAATAGCCGGATATCTTATGAAAAAAGATAACGCTGACGGCGACCTTATACTGATAATGGGAGCCGGCGACGTAACGGCGCTTACCGATATGATCCTGACGGAAAGGTCATCTTCCTTTGAAGCATTGCTGACGAAAAATATTTCCGAAGAAAAGAACAAAGGGGGTAAAGCGTGAAAGAATACCTTTTGCCGGCAATAATCGTATTTTTGATCCTAAATCTTGCCGCGATCACGTTTCTGCTGCTCAATTGGATCAAAAAGAACAAGAAAAAGAATGAAATTTTTCATTACGGAGATTTTGCGGAATCGAAAGTCTCCTCGTACATAAAGAAGAATTTTCCCGATTCCATCTGTATGAACAGCGTTTATCTGAAGACGGAGAAGGGATACACACAGATAGACCATATCGTTATCTGCAAATACGGACTTTTCGTCATAGAGACGAAGAGCCACAACGGAACGATAGACAACAACGACAGAAACTGGGTCCAAAGATACAACGGCAAGACCGTTTCGTTCCACAATCCGTTTTATCAGAACGAGATCCATATCAAAACTCTCAGAAAACTTCTCGATGAGGACAAGGCGTTCACCGACGTCAATATAAACGGCGCCGTCGTCTTCACGTCAAAAAATGTGACGTTTACGAACAAAAAGAACGCAAGAGACATAGTAAAGCTCAGTCAGCTCGCTTCTAAAATGAAGCGCGCGCAGGCTTATAAAAACGCAAAGAACGATAAAAAGTACGCGAAACTGACCGACAGGCCGAAGATGTATCTGACGAAAACGATGATGATACGTCTTGAACGGCACATAAATTCAAATTCCGAAAAGGGAAGACTCAGGCATGTAAGGCATATGAGCTCCATGCGCAAAAACGCGAGGAGCTGACAGCCGGGAGGTGTGCAGTGTATACGGAAAGCAAAAGAAAAAAGATAAAGCTTTATCTCACTATCGCTCTGGCGGCGGCGCCGTTTCTGACGGCGGCTTCCGTTTTTGTCAACGTGAACTTTATCGATCAGAATACCGGATTCAGCATAGATAACAGTATCGTTCCGATGATATTGAATCTGTTGATCGCCGCGGCGGCTGTCGCGCTTTTCGTCCTGTCCTTCGGATATAAGATAGTTTACGGCGCGAAAGACGCGGAAAACGAAGCGAAGATATCCGAAGCGGAGACGACGGAAGAGCAGAGCGATCATTCGTTCGACGAATTCACGGTATACGAGGAAGCCGAAAAGGACGCCGAGCCCAAAGAAGAAAGGCGCGACAAGCACAAAAACGATCCTGTTACCGAGGGCGCGAGGCTCGTTCTTATAAACAGGAATTCCGGCGTTATATTCACAACTGCGCTGCTCGGCTTCATGTTTATCGCCACTTTTTTGCTCGTGACGATAAGGAACTTCGAAGCCATCGCCGTTGACGCGGTATCTTACGTCATTCTTCTGCTGTCCGCCGTCTGCGGCATACATTTCATCTTTTCCTCTGCGAAAAACATGTATCCGCATACCGCGTCGAGATCTTTCATCTCTTCGATACCCGTGTTCTGGGGAGCGGCGCGCCTTATTCAGGCTTTCATCGCTCAGCATAACAACGTGAATCTCGAGATGAGCTTTTTCACGCTTATGACTTCGATCTCGATAATGTTCTTCTTCTATTACGAGGCACTTTTTACTCTGAAGAATGAGAAGATGTACAATCTCAGAATGTATATCCTCTCGGGACTTTACGTTATCATCTTCGTTGCGCTGAAGTCGGTGCCGGGAATAATCCTTTCTTCCTTCTGGCTCGCGGATTTTACGAACGATACGTTTTTCTCTCTGCTTGAAACCGCGGTCGGTATATACGCCGCCGCAAAGCTGATAAATCTGTACAGAACAATGGGAAAGGCCGGGGAATGATCCCCGGGTGATATGGACGGGCAGAAAAACTCTTCTGATCTTTACGGCCGCGGAGACGTATTGAAGCTGATCCTTCCGCTGATCATCGAGCAGTTTCTGGCGATATCTATAGGTCTCGCGGATACGATGATGGTCTCCTCTGTAAGCGAGGAGGCAATGAGCGCCGTTTCGGTCGTCGATTCGATCAATATCCTTTTGATCAACATTTTTTCCGCGCTTGCCACCGGAGGCACGATAATCATCGCGCGCCACCTCGGCAGCGAAGAGAACAAGCTTGCCAATAAAGCCGCGGGACAGCTTTTTATCGCGGTCTTCGCGCTTTCCGCCATTGTTGCGGCTGGCGCCGTAATATCAAACGAGCATTTGCTTCGTTTCGTTTACGGCAACCTCGAGGAAGATGTAATGATAAACTGCGTCAAATACTTCTTCTGGTCGGCGCTGAGCTATCCTTTCCTCGCTCTGTATAACGCCGGTGCGGCGATATTGCGCTCCGAGAACAGATCAAAGGTGACGATGTACATTTCCATCGGATCGAACGTTATTAACGTAGCCGGAAACGCCGTGCTGATCTACGGCTTTTCTCTCGGCGTGACCGGAGCCGCTGTCGCGTCTCTCGTTTCGAGAGCGGCGGGAGCCGCGGCGTCCATCCTGTTCGTTTCAAAGGGCAAGATCGGTCCCGTGCGCATAAACGGGATCCGCGACTTTATACCTGATTTGTCGATGATACGGCGTATACTGCGCATCGGCGTTCCCACGGGTCTTGAAAACGGTATGTTTCAGGTCGGGAAGATACTCGTTCAGAGGATCGTCACTCTCGGCGGTACCGTTTCCATGGCGGCAAATTCCGCTACTTCGTCGCTTGCCAATATGCTTCTTATACCGGCGTCCGCGATCGGACTCGGACTTATCACCATATCTGGGCAGTGCCTCGGCGCCGGCAGAGTCGAAGAAGCAAAAATGCACACGAAAAAGCTTGTTATAAACGCATACGTGATGACGGGCGTTCTGAGCGCGACGCTGCTGTTGACGCAGAAATGGATCTTTATGGTCTATAACCTCTCAGAGCAGACAACAAATCTTGCGAGCGTGCTGATAACCTCGTACGCCATCGCCTCGTCCGTTTTGTGGCCAATCTCCTTCGTTCTGCCAAATACGCTGAGAGCCGCGGGAGACGTCAGCTTTACCATGAGGGTCTCGATGCTTTCCATGTGGATCTTCCGCATCGGTTTCAGTTATTTCTTCTATTACGTTCTCGGGCTCGGAACGCTCAGCGTGTGGCTTGCCATGTACTGTGACTGGATCGTTCGCGTTTCATTCTTTATCCCACGTATATCAGGAGATAAATGGCTCAAGCATAAAGTATAAAAAAGCAGACTGAAAGCTTTTGTTTTCAGTCTGCGATTTTTTTGTTTGTTTATGCCGCCGCGCTTTGCTTTTCGGTTTTGTAAAGCAGCTTTTTTCCGTCTGTGAAGAACGATACGCAGCCGCTGAGATCCGTGCGAAGCACGTCGGCGGAAATATCCTCAAGTCTGTCAAGAACGTCCTTGTGCGGATGATCGAAATCGTTCGATGAAGCGCATGAAATAACTGCGTATTTCGGTGATACGGCGGCAAGGAATTCTTTGGTGCTCGACGAAGACGATCCGTGGTGACCTACCTTGAGAACGTCGGATCCGATAACCGTGCCGCCTGACAATATGAAAGCTTCTTCAGCCGCTTCGGCGTCTCCGGTGAACAGGAACGAGTGGTCGCCGTATACGCCGCGCAGTACGATCGAGCAGTCGTTTACCTCCGCGTCACCCGTCATACCGACAGAAACGACGTTCAAGCGAAAATCGCCGAAACTGAAAGCGTCGCCGTCTTTCGGAACGGTCACTTTCGTTTCTTTTTCTCCGATCGCGCTTATCAGTTCCGCGTAAGACGGGATGACGGAAGCTTTGTCGGACATCACGACGGAAGAAACTTCAAATTCACGTATGACCCTCGCCGCGTTTCCGATATGATCGGCGTGCGGATGCGTAAGCACGAGAGCGGAAAGCCTCGAAACCTTTTCACTTTTCAGATATCCGAGCAGACTGCTCACGGCGCTTTTGTCTCCGGTGTCTATAAGCACGTATTCATTCCCTGAATCCGTCGGGACGGTGATCAGTATCGAATCGCCCTGACCTACGTCGAGAAAGCTGACTTTCAGTACGCGGGCGTCCTTCTCGAAATTGCCGAGCACGTCCTTGTCTCTGAAAGCCGGAGACGTTACGTATTCACGGTAGAACAGAAACGCGATCAGCGCCAGAAACATCAGCAGGGAATACATTATCCCCGCGGTGATAGACTTTTTCTTTAACATGATCAGCTTTTGAGTCCGGAAACGAGCGGGGTCGTGTCAAAATACTTGTCGGCGGAATCGATATATATTCCGGTATTATCCGCAAACGTCAGCGCGACGCACGCATTTCCCTTTACGGCGGACGTATTTGGGACTACCGCGAGGGCGAAGTCGAGATCCGCAAAGGAAAGAGCGACGGAATAGTAGCTTTCCGCGTATCCGCAGAGCTTGTCTCTTACGGCAAATGATGAATCCTTGTCAAGCGTCACGCCGCGCACGATATCCTGACCGCTTTTTCCGAACGTCTTATAAACGTCGCATTTTCCGCAAAGACCGAAGAATATCTCGGTATTGAGAAGATTCTCTTTCACGGTTATGCTCTCGGCGATCTTTGCATACTTGTCGGGAAGTACTTTATCCGGCTTGTTTATGCCGGAAACGGTATCGCGCCCGGCGGCGTAAGCGGCGTATACCTTTTCAGATTTGCCCTGAAGAACGCCGTCCGATGATGCGAAACGCTCGATATCTTTATATGAAACGCCTTTTATGTTTTCGTCTATGAGAGCCTCGGCGAGCTTTTCCTTTACGTTGAAAAGGGAAGCAAAGGGATGGGAAGCGGGAGTGAAGTAACGGCACTCGAAGAGCGCTACGTTCTTTTTCTTGCGGTCTGTCATGACCTCGCGTATCTCTTTCATCTTCTCGGGCGAAAGGCTTGCGTCGGCGTATTCGGAAAACGGTACGCCGTATTTGTCACCTGAAATCAGCTCGGTGAGCTGATCGCGGCTCATTGCGGGATAAAGCGCGGCGAAATCCTCGTAATCCTTATCGGTTATCTTTATGTTTTTCTCCTTAGACATTTTTTCCTCCGTCAGCGTTTGTTCGTAAAATGTTATATGTTCACGTCGAAGAGATTGTCGGTTTCACGCGGCTGTTTTCTTACCCATTTGCCGTCCGTGAAATCCGGCACGGGAACGAGAGCTCCGCCCATGGCGAGAGACTGCTCGACGAGCGCGGCTACCGATATGTACGTCGCGGCGTCGTAAGCGTCTATCGGCGGACGCGCGTTTCTCGAAGCGTAATCGACGAAAGCGGCGAGCATGAGATAATCCATGCCGCCGTGACCGCCCTGAGCTCCGCTCGAGGTGAACTTAGTCCACAGCGGGTTTTCGAATTCGGCGAAGTACGTCTCGTCTTTTTCCCACTTGTCCTTTTCGGATCTGCCTTCCACGTATATGGAATGATTGTCTTCCATCCATATACCGTTCGTGCCCTGCACGCGAAGCCCACGCGAATAAGGGCGGGGGAGAGCGGTGTCGTAAGTGAGCGCTATCGTTTCGCCGTTGGCGCATTTGATGAGTGTAGAGACCACGTCTCCCTGATTGATCCTGTCCGGAAATTCGTTTCCGGTCGTATCCTTGTAATACTTCTGAAATCCCACGGCTTTTGACGAAACGGCGCTGAGCGTCAGAAAACGGTTGCGGCTGTTGATGCCTACGAATTTTCCGAGCGGAACGAGCTCGTGGGTGGGGTATCCCTCCATGTTTCTCGCTTTATGGTATATCCTCTCGCAAAATGGCTTGTCCATGCTGTTGTATTCGCGGAGAAGAAGCTCGCGGCAGTCGTGCTGATATGCGCCCGCCATATGGACGATCTCACCGAGCACGCCGTGACGTATGAGATTGAGTACGAAAAGTTCGTACTGACCCCAGCAGCAGTTTTCGAGAAGGAACAGATGAGTGCCGGTTTCCTCGTGAGTGTAAACGAGGTTTCTGCATTCTTCGGCGGATCCGGCAGGCCCTACCTCCATGCCGACGTATATCCCGCGTCTCATCGCTTCGCAGGCGATCCTGACGTGAGTAGTCCAGGTGGATGATATAATCACCGCGTCGATCCTGCCGGAATCAAGGAGCGCGGTATGATCGGTATATCCCTTACAAACGTCTCCGTATTTTTCTTTGCAGAACGCGACGGCTTTGTCAACGGCTTCCGTGTTAAGATCGCACACGGCGGTGACGATAACGTTTTCAACGCCGGACAGCGTCGACAAGAGACTGTATCCGCGATTGCCGACTCCGATAAATCCGACTCTCAGACAGCTTTCTCTGTTCATATGAGCTCCTTTACTGCCGTTCAAATTCAGACATCATTTCATCGAGCTTCGACGTCATCCATTCGGAACGGGTGATTATGAAATTTTTAAGATAAGTGACTTGCTTGTCAAACGTATTATACTTCGTTACGTCTTTGCGTTCAAGAGGGAGACGTATATTAAGTACGTTCCAAACGCGAAAATTTTCTTTTGCGGACGGCGCAATGTCCGCGGCGGTGAGATCTATTTCTTCAAGCGCCGACGCGATAAGTTTGTCTTTGATATCCATCCAGCGGTTTCTGAATCGCTCTACGAAGCTTTTGTCCTCGAGGAGGTACTTTCCCCATGTCGTGCCGACGTAATCGTCAGACGTGTCTACGTTCGTTTCCTCGGGGGCGTGGTAAGTGTAGCACGCCCACGTGTCGTAGTCGGGATCGTCTTCTATGAAATTGCCGAACGCGATATCGAAATCCCACGCGGGCCCCATCATCAGCTTTTCACCCGGCTGTTTCGTGAAATAACAGCTCCTTCGAAAGCTTGAATCTATATTGTTTGAAAGCTCGTGAAGTATCAGCCAGTCGATCGTGCTGTCGATATCGAGATATTCCTCGTAGCCGTTTTTCGCCTTTATCGCGCTGTCGGTTTTCTTGAAGTAGTTCTTTATGAACGATACCTGACCGGCTGTGCGGATCGTACTGTCCGGATATTTCACGAGCGCGAAAGTAATGAGACCGGCGTGAAAGTAGTCCACGTTCCGCGTATGTATATCCGAATCTACGCCTCCGACTTCGATAAGAAATCCGGTATCCGACAGCCCCGTGTTTATAAGCGGTATCCGCGTTTCGCTCACTTCGATGTTTTCACCGATCGTATATACGCCCTTGTACTCCCCGTTGACGAAGAGATCGACGCAGTACTGCGTCGCGGCGTAGGGGAGATTATCAAGAGAAGCGGCTATAAAATTAGCTACATGGTTTCGCATCAGACTTTTGTCCGTGTGATTTGCGAGCAGTACCCAGTTTTTCCCGGACGGAAGCCCGAAAATAGAAATGTCTTCATTGAAATGAAGACGGTAAGGCTTTTTATCAAATTTTTCCCACGTGGAATTGCCGCGCCCCCGAAACAGAACCTCCGTGTCATACAATTGTTCAAAGCCGTACCGCCCGACGGGATCGATGGATATGACAGCGTTCTGATAATCTGTCTTCGTAAGAGCGTCAACGCCTCCGCTGACGTTTATGTTGATTACGGGAATGTCCTTTCCCGAGTGACGCAGCTTTATTCTGAGAGTTTTTGAATTGCCGTAAGTGTCCGTTATAATGCAGACCGGATCGTAAGACAGATCAATAGTGCCGTCTTCGTTTCTCATGTAAGAGGGGAAGGAAAGCGAGCACCCGTCGAGCTTGTAGTAGATCCCCACGCTTTTCAGATCATCCGTATCTATGGAGTAATCTGAAGTGTATCCGATAAGAACGTTCCCGGTCACTATAAAGATAACGTCTTCCTTAAATTTTGGATTGTCGTATTTCCTTATGACAAAATCCGTGATACTGCCCATGCAGTAACCGCCGATCCCGTATGCCTTGCGTATGTCGGTGCCTCCGTACGTAGCTACGTTCATCATTTCGGAAACGTATACGTTTCCGGGCGCGGATCTGCCGGTCCAGCTCAGATCGCAATTCGGAGTATCGTATATAAAGCCTGTGTGATCTATCCCCGAGGAGGTCTTGTCTCTGAGGAATATCCGTTCGGAAGCGTTTGAGACGATCGAAACAGTGTGAAAACGCGTTTCGAAGTCTTCGAAAAATTCGAGCGATACGGCGCTTGAAAGCACTATGTCGCGCTCGAGCGCCATTGGAGCGATGAACGATACGGTCGCGCCGTCGAAAAGCTTGGGATAAGATCCGGTATCCGCAAGAGCGGAAAGCATTTCCGTGCTTTTTACGGGAAACGCGTGCGTATTCATTTTCTTTCCGTTGTAATTCCAAGCTTTTATGTAGTAGTCGGCGATATCGTCGGTAACTTCGAAAAACGGCTCGTCAATGATCACGGCACAATCGGGCGCGTTTGCGAAAAATCCTGACGATGTGATCTTCCCGGCCTCGGCGGTTATCTGAAACGTCCCTTCAGAGGAGGTATCGAGAATTACGTTTCCGCCGACCGTAAGCGCGTGATCGAGACAGAAAAGCGCGCAGCAGCGCGTGAATACAAGATCACCGCCGGAAGGAAGATCGATATCAGAAAGAAGCACGATCGAAGCGCAGCTTTTGTTGTCCGCCGCTTTTTTCAGCGAATCGGCTTTTGAAACGCAGCAAATTTCCGAATCATTGACCGAAACGGTGACGTCCGGCAAAAAAAGCCCGTCATCGTCTTTTATATCGACTGCGAAGGAAAAAACGCCTCCCTCTTCAAGGGTGGACGTAAGAGTTTTCCCGGATAGTGTATAACCTTCGCCCGATTTGCCGCTTGAAGGCACGGATGCGGACGAAGGCAAAACAATGGTGATCTTTACTTTGTCCTTTCCGGAGTTTGACACAGTCAGCGTGTTTTCACCCGCGGAGAGCGCCGAAGCGTCAAAAACGAGTCCTCCGTTTTCATCCGACCCCAAAAGCGTACCGGTCTTTTCACCGTTTGAAAATGAAACGGAAATCGGCAAAACGGGAAGTGAAGACCGTTTTACGGTCTTCATCGGGAACATATTGATGAATATGAGGACAAACGTAAGGATGAGCACAAAAGTCAAAGCGAGAAAAACGATAAGAATCTCTTCTTTTCGCTGCTTTTTGCCGTGACTTGAAAGCTTCATATCGTTTTTCTCCCTTCTTTTGACTTATGCGGGGGTCATTTGTCTTCCGTCGAACTGTTGCCCGGCTGAACGCCGGGATCGGAAGCGTCGACGGAGTCTTCGCTTTTTTCGTGAAGATCATCTGCGTATCTGACGGCTCTGCGGCGCACCGTGCGAGGCTTATCAAATGCGCGGCCGGCGTTTTCGTCAGCGGACAGACCTTCGGTATTTTCCGCGGCGTCCGGACCCGTTGATGTTTTTCCTTCCGCATTTACGGCGGCGCCTTCATCATTCGACTCGGCTTTACGGCTCGCGTATACGGCGTATATCGAAGATGCCGTGACGGCTGCACCGGCGACGAATACCATGACTATCGACAGTTTCATCATTCCGCCGGTATACGAATACCAAACGGATGATACCACGGTCCTGAGAGGCGACATGGATACGATAGCAAGTCTTGCGGGAACGTCGTAATTGCTTATAAGCAAAGTCGGCACGAAGCACAGAGCCACGCCGCAGAAAAGTACCGTACAGGTGTAATAGAGGCTCTTCGGAAAGCTTTTCGACATGAATATCACGGAAAGAGCGGTGAATACGATAGAGAGGACGAGATACAGAGGGAACCTTCCCGCAAACCCGGAACCTTTTTTAATAAGCGACGGAAGCTGATTGAAAAGCCTGCGTATGCTTTTAAGGTTTAACGGATTCAGAGAATAGTCTATCGTCTCGTCAACCTTGTCAATGAAAGCGGAGTGAATTTCCTCCATTTTGAGGATGGCGCCGTCATCAAGCTCATCGACGTATTTCATTATCGCTTCTTCAAATTTTGAAGAGTCGTAATCGGAGATCGTATAATCCCCGTTATTAAGGAGCGCGTTATATACGCTGCATAACATCTCAACGGACTTCACGCGTATCTGTTCGTCTTCAAGAAGACCTTCGAAACGGGAGGTCGGAAACATGTACATGCCGCAGTCGTTTTCAAGATATTCGCTTATGTAATGCTTCATCTCGGAAACGTACTTATCGTTGACAACAGCCGTTTTGTAATGATCCTCGGAAAAAACGAAAGACCTTAAAACGAACGAATAAAACGTGAGAGCAACGGAAACGAACAGCCCCGCGGCGATAACGGCTTTTGCGGCTGCAGTAAGTATCTTGCGGAAATTCGGCACTTTGATTACCATTCCTTTCCGTCGGTTTTTTTGCAGACGAGAATATATCTGTAATCAGTTTTCGACCATTTCACACCCGGCGGGTAATAGCAGGTGTAGAGAAGGAGAGTGTCGCCGCCGTAATCCTTAAGAAAGTAATCTCTGTAATCGTCAACGTGAAATACGGCGGTCTCCGTGACCTTGTACTCATATTCGCCGTAGATGGTGTTAAGAGATATTTTTGTGCCGACGTCGACGTTCTTTATCTCAAAGAAATAGCTCGTAACGTGTGCGGAAAGAATACAGTTCTTACCAAAGCCGGGAAATCTCGAAGCGGATCCCATACAGACAGCTCTTGAAAGCAGTTTGTCGTCGTCTCCGAAATACACCGGCATGTTTTTCCAGCCGTATCTGTCTATATTCAGCACCGCCCACTGCTGTCCCCAGCGGATGACCGGAAAAGTTTCCGCATCCTTGATGGGTGTAAAGGAGCCGGACGGGTTGGTAGGCGAGGAACCTGATCCGCCGCTTGATATATTCTCATCGTTTGAAGGAAGAGAAATGGATGACTCGCTGTCGCGTATCGTCCGCTGCTTCGTATTAACGACAAGAGCAAAAACAGGATGACTGTCCTTGAAGACGTTGAAGCCTATCACGGAGAAAAGTCCGATGGCGGCAAATGCAAAAAGACTCGGTAATAGCAAGACAATCACGCCAAAGACGTGATTGTACTTGCTTTTTCTATTAGATTGTAACATCAATCACTTAGAAAGGACTGCGCTGCTCTTTTTGACTGCAACAACAGCAACTGCTGCGAGAAGAACAGCGGCGAGAGCCATGAGAACGTTGCCGTCGATCGCAAAACCGGTCTTCTTTACGGGGTCGGTCTCCATTCTGGAGATGACCTTGTTGTCGGAAGATACGAAAGTAACCTGACGTTCATCAGGGTCGTTCGGCTTTACGGATACTTCAACTTTAATGTCGAGTGTTTCGGCGATATCGTTGATGGCGTCCATGATCGCTTCCTTTTCTTTCGCGGTATAATCAGCCCAAGCATCGGAATCAACAGTGACCTCAGCCTTTGCCTGGTTGATGCGTGCTATAATGGCATCAGCCTGAGCAGCCGTAATGGTAAGCTGGTTGAGGGTATTGATCATAGTGGCTTCATATTCAGCGTAAACGTCAGCGGCGACCGCTGCTTTGGCAGCTGCGAGTATATCGTCCTTGGAAGCCGCAGATGCACCTACGGCGCAGGTAAGAACGATCAAAGCGCAAACAAGAGCACTCAAGATCTTTTTCATAATGAACCTCCATGAAAAAATGCATTTAATTAAGAGGAATCGCGTAAAACAACACCGAATACATTCGAAGCCATTCTACGTACCTTTAACATGCTGGAATTATATCACGGTTTTAACGTATTGTCAAGTGGTTTTAATAAAAATCATCGAAAAAAACAGATGCCCCCTCAGACGTAAGTCGGGGCAAGAAACGAAAAAGCGGGGATATTCCGCAGAATTCCGAAAAGCACACAGATCACGGCGAGCGCATAATATACGCCTTTCGGTATTTTTTGCTGCAATTTATTCGGCTTGTCGACAACGTAGCAGTACATGGAGTACGCAACAAATACGACGGTGAACGGGAAAACGGCGAACATGAAGGGATTCATCCGCAGGGCTCTGTAAAAGTCGAGCCTGTACAGATAGAAGGTCATGCGCGAAAAACCGCACCCCGGACAATCAAGCCCCGTCAGCTCGTGGAATATGCACGGAATGCCGCGGCCCGTATAATAAGCGAGAAAAAAGTAAGCGATGAGTCCCCCGACGGTGACGGCGGCCACGCTCAGACGTGAAGCAAAGCCTTTCTTGTCTTTCATTTCACCTTATAAGAGGACGGCCGCAGAAATCGCAGACCGTCTTTTTTCCCGGGTTCGTTCTGAGACAGCAAAGGCACAGAGCTTCATCTTCAAAAGCGATTTCTTTTTCAAATCCCGGAAGCCCCTTGTGATGATACACGCGGTCACCGACGGCGTAAAAGTTCTTAACGCTGTCGGCTTCCTCGTTATAATACACGAAAGTGCGCACTTTGCCCGTGTCATCGCGGACCTTCATCCTGACCCGGAATCTGTCCGGTACGTCTCCGGCGTCCTGCGCTTTTCCGCCGGATACGGTCTTCTTCTTTATATCGGTTATTTCGCATTCATAATCCCTGTCTGAAAGTATCCGCAGACGCTTGAAGCAGTATCTGAAGAATATGAATATGAGCAGGCAGATACCGAGAAGGACGGAAATAAGCTTGTACTGCGAAAACATTACGGCGGCTGATACGAAAACGGCGGTCAGCGCCATAAGAAGTATCCCGTTTCTGAAATTGACTTTTTCGCGGTCTCTTATGAATTCGGATATTTCGGGAAAACCCGACAGATCGGTGTGTTTCATCAGATGCCTAAAAGCCTTTCGGCGTTTTTATGCGTTATTGCTTCGAATTTTTCGTCGCTGAGACTGCCGTCCGCGTGGAGTCCGTTCAGAAAATCGATAAGAAGAGCTTCCGGCTTTTCCGCAAAGCAAATATCGGTCCCGAAAAGAACTCTGTCGGAAAACTCGTTGAGGAATTTTATCGAGAACGCTCTGTCACGCGTCATGGCGTAGTAACCGCTGCCGGCGGAAAGATCGACCCACATGTTCCCGTGATCGCGCATGAGACGGACAACGGCGCCTTCTTTTTCGATAGGCGTTTTAAGATACGAGCGTCTGTCCTCACCGGGACGGATGGTCCCGAGCTCGGACCAGAAAGCCGGACCGTGACCGATGAACACGAGATTCGGAAACCTTTCGAGACACTTATCGAGCTGAGGGAGCCCGGGATCATCGTAAACGCCGTAATGCTCGTTTTTGCGCGCGGAAAGATCGAACAGCGCGGGAAATCCCACCTGTTCGCAATATTTGAATAGATTCTGAAGCTTCGGATCGAGAAATTCCATGTTCGGAAGTATCTCTCCCATTCCTTTGCAGCCCTGCTTCTTATAAAACTCACAGAGAAATCCGAGATCCGTATCGCTGCGGTTGGCAAGGACTCTCGGATCGAGATTGCAGAACGGTATAAAACGTCCGTTAGATTCGTTTGCCGCTTCGATTATCTCTCCAACGGATTGCGGAACGTATTCCTCCGATGACACGAGCGGAAGAAGGACGGCTCTGTCTATGCCCAGTTCGTCGTGAAGCTTCAGAAGCTGTTCGGCGGTCGGGAAAAGAAGGCGGTATTTATCGTTTGCCTTATCGTAGGACATCGGATAAGGATATTTGTACATATGGGCGTGGATATCTATGAACATAAGAAATTCTCCTTGGAATATAGATGATAATCCGCGTACATTATATCACCCGCGCCGTGCGCAGTCAATCGTTTTTCTGCCATCGCGTGATTTTTTTTCATGCAAAAATGCTTGACAAGCGTCACTGCGCGTGATATCATAATGATATCAAAATGCCGCGCGTGCGGGAAAGGAAATCAAGGCAATGAAAGAAATAGAACTCAAAAGATCGAAGAACGGCATGCTTATGCTTATCATACTCGTACTTCTGTACGTTTTGGCGGTGTGCGGAGTCGTATACGGCTCGATGCTTCTTGACGGGAACGGATCGGATCCTCTCGGCATAGCTTTTTTCACAGTCGGAATGATCTGGATATCGATCGGCTGGATCGTTTTCAACGGACTCAAAATTTTAAAGCCGAATGAAGCTCTCGTTCTTACGCTTTTCGGAAAATACATGGGAACGATAAAGGGAGACGGATTCTTTTTCGTAAATCCGTTCAGTACGGCGCTCAATCCCGCCGCAAAAACAAAGCTCAATCAGAGCGGCGATGTTGATATGAGCAAGGGCTCTTCCATCGTCCTCGGCGCTTCCGGCGTGACGACGTCGGCTCAGGAGAACGCAAGCAAAAAGATATCGCTTAAAATAATGACCCTCAACAACAACAAGCAGAAAGTGAACGACTGCCTCGGGAATCCCGTTGAGATCGGCATCGCCGTCATGTGGCGGGTCGTCGACACGGCGAAGGCTGTTTTCAACGTGGATAACTACAAGGAATACCTTTCGCTCCAGTGCGACAGCGCTCTGAGAAACATCGTCCGCGTTTACCCCTATGACGTGGCTCCGAACGTTGATACGACCGGCGACGGCATAGCAGACGAGGGGAGCCTTCGCGGATCCAGCGAGATCGTTGCAACGAGGATAAAAGACGAGATACAGAAAAGAGTGGACGACGCCGGACTTGAGATAGTCGAAGCGCGCATAACATATCTCGCGTACGCTCCGGAGATCGCGGCAGTGATGCTTCAGAGACAGCAGGCTTCCGCGATAATCGACGCGAGAAAGATGATCGTCGACGGAGCCGTAGGAATGGTTGAAATGGCGCTTGAGAGACTCGGAGAAAAGAACGTCGTTGCTCTCGACGAGGAAAGAAAAGCCGCGATGGTGTCGAATCTTCTCGTGGTCCTTTGCGGAAACCGAGACGCGCAGCCCGTGGTAAATTCCGGAAGCTTGTACTGAAATGGCTGACGGAGAGAAAAAGCAGATCCCTCTGAGAGTCTCCAAGGGGCTTTACGAGGAGCTTTCGCGCTGGGCTGAGGACGATTTCAGATCGCTCAATTCGCAGATCGAATATCTCCTTACCGAATGTGTGAAGCGGAGAAAGAAAAACGGCGCTTATGCGCCGGATCTTTCAGGAGACGAAAAGAAAAACGGAATTTAACGCCGGACCGATCAACGCCGCGCCGTCCTTCGGGACAGCGCGGCGTTGCGTTATAACTATTGCTTGCGATCATTCAGCCTTGAAGCCGTAAGCGGTGAGGATCGCCTCTCCGCATTTGTAAAGCGCTGTTTCGAGCGCTTCTGCGGCTATAAGCGGCATTTCGCTGACGACCTTGTCTTTCCACACTCGCCGGTCTCCGAAACGGTATTCGGCGGGTCTCGCCGTGGCGGTGCATTCGAACGTAAACGCGCCGCGGTAATCAATATCGCGCAGTCCGCACATTACCTCGTCGACGCTCATCGTTCCGAGATACGGCATGACGTGTTCGTCCGCCTGACCTCGGTTGTCGTTGAAATGGATGGCTTTCAGGTTGTCTTTCAGCGCGGTTATATCCGCGTACTGATGACCCTCGATATTTGCGTGTCCCGTATCCCAGCATGCTCCGAACAGCGGGTGATCGGCGTATTTTATGAAATCGTTCATTTCCATGCCGGTGTAGCAGTACCATCTGTCGTTCATGTTGGCGTGGGTCGAATTTTCAATAAGAACCGAAACGCCGGTCTTTTCCATGGTCGGGATAAGAGCCCTCATGAAATCCATGTTGCGCTTGAAATATTCCTCTTCGGCGTTTTTGTCGTCATATTTCAGATCGCCTGATGATCCGAGATGAACGACGGTGAATGGGATCGAGAGCATCGCGCATATCTCTATCGCGCGGCGCGTGGCACATATGAGCAGATCGCGCTTCGGACCCGGAGCAAGCGGATTTCCGCCGGGCGCGTGCGATTGGACAAAATCCATGCCGAGTTCATCCGCGGTCCGCTTGACTTTGTCGACCTCCTTTTCCCATCCGTCGCGCATGAATACTGAATCGGGTCTCGCATCGCCGTATAAGCTCAGATCTACGTGCCTGAATCCGGCGCGATAAAGAGCGCGGACACGGTCCGCGCTGTCGGGATAATATCTGAGAAAATCTTCCGTTGTGGTGGCAAGCTTCAAAACATGAACCTCTCTTTTTGTTTATCGCGTATGTGTCTGAAAACGGATCATATACGTTTCAGCTCTTCTATCGTTTCTCCGGGTACCGATACGCCGCGGGAATATCTCGCCGTCTCATAACTGTCAAACAGCGGATCGAGATCCTTGCGCGACTTTTTTACGTATTTGGGCGCGGCGTCGTGAAAATCGTTGTGTGTATGCGACGCCATGAGCTTATATCCCTTTTTGCAGGTGCGAACGAGGAAACGCTGATAAATAAAGCGTACCTTCTGAGAATCGGTCTCCATGTCCTTCCACTTGGGACGGCGGGTAAAGCTGAACAGCTTGTCAAAAAATCCCGGTTCTTTTTCTTCAGCGGCGTCTTTCTCGTCCTTGCCCTTCATGAACGCGGATCTCGGCTTTATCCCGAGCAGCTCAAAAGCCTTTGCTTTGACGGTTTCGTATATCCTGCGAAGGTATTTCCCGACGCCGCGGAAGAAATCGCGCACGTAGTGCTTTCCGCGGGATTTGTTGTATTTCCCCAAGAATTTCAGCGCAAGCACGTAAAGCACGGTACCGGCTATCACAGCCGCCTGCTTCAAATAGCCGTCAAAACTGAACGAAACGACGGTCAGGATGATCGCGGCGCCGAAAAAGATGAGAAACAGTCTGAAGTTTTTGTCCTTCAGCTTTTCCCGGAAAGGCACGCGAGGCTCGATATCGGCATGATCTTCTTTTTTGGTCTTTCTGTATCTCATTTGTTTTGCGGCGCTGAGCCGTCTTCCTCCTCGTCTTCGAGAAGAACAAGGTGAACGGCATTGCCGTTCTGTTCGAATTTCGACATCTGCTGATCGATTATATCGTCTACGTAAGAAGTGAAAATAAGTATCTCCGCGTCCGTGAGACCGTCGGCTATATCAAAATCCGTAAGAGACAGAAAACTCACTCCGACTCTTGCGCGGATCTTTGCCATCGCCGTCAGCATTTCTTCAAAGCTGTAATTACCGGCGGTAAGAGGATAGCGCATATAATAGTCTCCGTTCACCATGTAGCAGTTCACGGAAAATCCCACGTGATATCCGGATTCAAGAGCGTTTTGTATTATCGTCGCGGAATCCGACAGCGCTTTTTCCATAAGGCGTTCGTATTTTTCCGTCGGCATGGTAACGTTCACGTCGGTCTGAAAATTGATGTATATCATGAATATACGTGACGACGAGAAATCGCGCTGATTGACTTTGATACTTCCGAGACCGTATTTCGCGGTCGCCTTGAAGTTAATGAGGTTGAACGGGTCGCCGCTCTGATAATCCCTGATACCGGACAGAGAAAACGGATCCGTCAGTAAACGCCGCGCCGAAACGGCGTCGCCTTGAAGATTGTTCTGAGGACGGGGGAGCGACGAGAAATCCGAAAGCTTCGGATATACGTACAGCTCCGCCGGCGCATCAAAGACGACCTCCTTGCCGAAATTGAACGTGGAGACGGTCGAGATCGAATAATATCCGCGTGCAAGACACGTGACGTTGTGGCTCCGCTTTATCCTTGCGTGAGGCATGAGATGAAAACGGCTCACAAGGTACTGCATTTCCCCGGATGATCCGCCTCCGCCCGATACAGTCTCGACCGAAAGATCCGAATGGATGAACGCTTCCATGTCGAGAAAAAAGATCGGAAGGAAAGTGGGATTGTATATGTGTTCGATCAGAACGACTTTTTGCCCCTCGAATACCCCTTTTGCGGAAAATTCACGGGAATATCTTATCTTTGATATCTGCCATTTCCGCGTTCTCGATATTAAAAGATAAAGCAGGAAAATACCGAGCGCGAGAGCGGCGTAGCTTGATATTTCGATTATAGTCGGCATAATATTTGCCCGAAGCGGGCTTTGAACTCAGTTGGTTTTCGGAACTATGTTCCAGCCGGATACGTCCTCCGTCGGTACTACCACGCGCTGCATTATCTCGCTTACGATCTTTGCCGCGGCGTCTTTCTGTACCTTCGCGGAGCTCTTCAGTACGAGTCTGTGACCGAGAACGTAAGGAGCGGCGCGCTTCACGTCGTCGGGGATTACGTACTCCCTGCCTTCTATCGCGGCGTATCCCTTTGCGACGGAAAGAAGCGAAAGCGCTCCTCTCGGGCTGAGTCCGAGAGCGACTCCGTCGACGTTTCTGGACGTCTCGGCGATGGACGTGATATAAGATATAATGTCGTCGTGAACGTATATTTCGGCAAGCTCTTTTCCGGCGTTTATGATCTCTTCCTTTGTGGTGACCGGAGTCAGCTTTTCGAGCGGATTGTCGCCGGTGAATCTTTTGAGTATGGCGTTGCTTTCAGCGTGAGAGGGATAATCCATCCTGAGCTTGATCAGAAATCTGTCGAGCTGCGCCTCCGGAAGAGGGAATACCCCCATGCTCTCTATGGGGTTCTGCGTAGCGATCACCATGAACGGCATCTGGAGCCTTTTCGTTTTTCCGTCTATCGTGACCTGATGCTCTTCCATGCATTCCAGAAGTCCGGACTGAGTCTTCGGCGTTGCGCGGTTGATCTCGTCGGCAAGGATGATATTGGAAAACGCGGGTCCGGGTATGAATTCGAATTCCGACAGTTTCATGTTATAGAAGTTGATGCCTGTGATATCCGTGGGCAGCAGATCGGGAGTGAACTGTATCCTCGTAAACGAACAGTCTATCGACGCGGCGAGAGACTTGACGAGCATCGTTTTTCCGGTGCCCGGTACGTCTTCGATAAGTACGTGGCCGTCGCATAAAAGCGCGATTATAAGAAGATCGATAACGTCGCTTTTGCCGACGATGACCTTTTCGATATTTTCTTTGATTTTTGTTCTGAGCTCCGGTATGAGACGCATATGATGACCTCTTTTTGTTCAGATTTGTCTTTTTATCCAATTATATCACCGCGATAAATCATAATCAATGAATATATCGGACAACAATGTGAAAACCAAGTGAAATTAACGCTATTTATCAGTCGATTCGCCTTTGAGAGAAGAACGTCTTTGACGGATTATTACCGCGGCGATGATAATGAAAAAAGCTGTAAGAACGCCCGCGTAGTCAATGAGCATATCGACCGGGCTGCAAGCCCTGCCGGGTGAAGCAAGCTGCAGGAGCTCGTCGGAAACGCATGATACGGCGCAGACGGGAAGCGTGACGGCGCAAAGACGCGATATCTTATCGGTGAACAAAAGCACGGAAACAGATACGAGCGCGGACAGGATGAAGAATTCGGTGTAATGAGCGGTTTTCCGTACTTTTACCGAAAGATCCTCAATGTTTATCTCTTTTTCCGGTGCGACGCTTGCGATAACGTCCGCCACGATCCTTGTAACGCTGCCGCTCTGATCCGCGGAAGACCTCGCGTTTTTCAGCGAATTCGAGAAGATGAATGCGAGCCACAGAACCGACGCGGCTATAAAAAACACCTTTAAGAATTTATTCATCGTGATTCGATTTGTTGAGCTCGCTGACGTATCTGTCGAGCTCGCCCATCATTTGAAAATTCTTGAACTCCCATTGACGGAGCACCTCGTAAGCGGCTATCGCCACGGAATTCGAAAGGTTCAGGCTCCTTATATCGAACATCATGGGGATCCGCAGACATCTGTCGGCGTTTGCCGCAAGGAGAGGGACGGGAAGTCCCGCGGTCTCTTTTCCGAAGAACAGATATACGTTTCCGGAAAATCGCGGCGTCGTATGGTCCTTTTTGCCTTTGGTGGTATAAAAGTAAAAGTTCCCGCTGTTCGAGGCGAAGAATTCGTCGAGATTTTTATATATTTTCAGATCGAGATATTTCCAGTAATCGAGTCCGGCTCGCTTCAGCGAAGCGTCGGTGATCTTGAATCCGAGAGGCTCGATAAGATGCAGCGAAGCGCCGATGGCGGCGCATGTACGGGATATGTTTCCGGTGTTTTGAGGGATCTCCGGCTCCACCAAAACTATGTTGAGTCGGTTATTTTCAGTCATGCGTTATAATATCGCCCGTTTGCGGGACGTATCCTTTCGATGCGGAAGAGAGCTCCTGCATGTATCCGCCGAAGCCTAATGAAAGGGCGGCGTCGAGGACTCTTTCGTATTCGAGAGTTGTTATTTTCCTTTTCAGATTTGCCGGAAGGCGGGGAGACGAATTCGGAAGATACTGGCTCATCAGAGAAAGAAGCACGTTCTTTCCTCCCGTGATCCTGTATATTTCCCTCAAAACGTCCACGGAGTCTTTCGAACAGCCCGGCAGAACGAGATGCCTTACGATCACGCCTTTCTTCAACATGCCGTTTTCAAAGACCGGCGGACCATTAAATACCGTGCAGAGATATTCGAGCGTTTTTGATGCAAATTCAGGATAATCCGCGGCTTTGCTGTAAGATGATGAAAGAGCGGGGGAGAAATACTTGTAATCGACGAGAAAAACGTCGGAAAAGCTTATCGCCGTTTTCAGCGTTTCGGGCATTTCGTATCCGGACGAGTTATATACGACAGGAATGTCAAGAGGGTTTCGGGCGCTTCGCGCCTCACATATTGCTTCGCGTATCGCGTATACATGCGGCGTCGGTGTAACGAGATTTATATTTTCCGCTCCCTTGTCTCTCAGTGAAAGGAAGATCTCCGCAAGATCGCCGGGCGTACATTCTCTGCCGGTCTCTTTTCGTGAAAAATCCTCGTTCTGACAATAAACGCATCTGAGATTGCACGATGAAAAAAAGACAGTGCCGCTTCCGCCCTTTCCGCTTATGCACGGCTCCTCCCAAAAATGAAGATTGGCTGCTGCAACGAAAGTCTTCGAAGAGCAGCCGCAGAAACCTGTCGGGATATGTTCCTCATCTCTGATCGCATTACATCTTCGCGGACAGAGATTGCAGATAAAATCCATTATTTGGTCTTGCTTTCTATATAGGACGCAAGGTCGCCGACGGTGAGGAGCGAATGGATGTCGCTTTCCGTGACTTCAATCTCATATTTGTCCTCGCAAAGTACGACCAGATCCGCCACTTCGAGAGAGTTCATTTTCAGATCTTCGATGAACTGCGCTTTCTCTGTGATAAGATCGGCGTCGATGTCAAGTTCATTTACCAAAAGTGATTTTATTTCTTCAAACATTTTCAAACTCCTTATCGAATTTTGATTAGTGTATCGAATAACGTTTTATTTTGTGGGAAGTCGTTTTTTCAAACTCGGTCTTGCGTATCTCGATCCCGCGTATCTGCTTGAACGACGGCAGAGTTTTGTTAAGAGCCGCGACTTCGTCTCTTATCGCTGCGCTTATATCGTTGATATCGGTCAGCCCTTTTTCGGAAGCCATCTGGAAGTTGGGGTAAACGAGAGCCGTGATGCCGAAAGTCTCGCCGCTCTCGTCGTTTCTTGCGACTACCACGACTTCGGAGATGAGCTCGATCTTTTCGAGATATCCCTCGATCTCCTCCGGAAATACGTTCTTGCCGTTATTGAGGACGATGACGTTCTTTTTCCTTCCGGTGATATAGACGTATCCGTCGCTGTCGACGTAACCGTAATCGCCGGTGCGGAACCATCCGTCGGAAAAAGCTTCGTTTGTCGCTTCCTCGTCCATGTAATATCCTTTCATGACGTTGTCGCCGCGAACGAGTATCTCGCCGTAGGAAGCGTCCGGATCTTCCTTGTCGATAAAGACTTCAACTCCCGGAACGGGAAGTCCGACAGAACCGGGCTTGCCGGATCTCGGCGGACATACGGATATGAGAGGAGAGCATTCGGTGATGCCGTAACCCTGGCAGATCTCGATCCCGAGACGCCCGAATTCCGTTACGAGCTCGGGTGCGAGAGCGGCGCCGCCGCAAATGATCTTCTCGAGCCTTCCGCCGAAAGCGGCGTTGATCTCTTTGAAAAGGTATTTTCTGAGGTCTATCTTTACCTTACGCGCGGCGTCGGAAATCTTCAGAGCGGCTTTGAGCTTCTTCGCCGATCCGGTTTTGTTAGCGGTCTCCCATATCTTCTTATACATTGAGGAAACGAAAAGCGGAACGAGAACGAGTCCCGTGGGCTTGAAGAGCTGGAAGTTCTTTACGACGTATTTGAGGCTGTCGTTTATGCAGATCGTAAGACCGTAGTTGAGGGGCGTGAGTATCCCGCACGTCATCTCATACGTGTGATGGATGGGAAGTACGGAAACAAGAACGTCGTCGGGGTAAAAATCAGTAGTCTTGTACGACGCGTTTATCGACGCGATCAGATTTTTATACGTTATCATTACGCCCTTGCTTGTGCCGGTAGTCCCGGAAGTGAAGAGTATGGCGCTGACCTTGTCGAAATCCTGCGGACATTCGTTGAAACGCGTATCTCCTCTGAGATAAACGTCTCTTCCTTTTTTGAGCAGAGCTTCAAACGAAAAGAAACCTTCAGGTGATTTTTCGGCGTCGGACGGCTCGTTGTCTTCGGCGGCGTTTTCCGCAGTGTTATCGCCGAAAAACGCGGAATAGTCAATATCGGAAAACTGTACGAAATATTTTACGTCCGGAAGCGAAGCGGAATACTCTTCAAACATTTCTTTGAAAGTCGGAGAGAAGAACACGCATGAAACGCCGGCTCTGCTTATGAATCCGGCTATCTCGCGGTGCGAAAGCTCCTTGTCGAGGGGGACGACCGTGCATCCGGATATGACGGAAGCAACGTACGTCATTACCCACTCGGGAGAAGTTTCGCCTATGATACCGATGACTCCTCCGTTAAGACCGAGCTCGAAGAGCGACGTGCCGAGATATGAAGCCGCGTCTCTGAATCTGCCGTACGTGATGGATTCTATAGTTTTGTGTCTTTTGTATCTCAGATAATCGCTGTCGGAAAAATCCGAGGCGGCGCTGTTGATCAGACTTCGCAGATCCGTGACGGTGCGTGTTTTGTCCGGATCGAATTTTATATGATGCATTATTATGGTTTATCCTTTCGTGTTTGAAGGCGCGGTGCGGCGATCAGCCGCGCGTCAAGCGTGTTTCCAAAGCGGAAGGGCATGCTGAAATTTTTACAAACTGCCTTAATTATATTTCTTTACGGAACCTTTGTCAATAAAAATCGGAGAAATTCCCCGAAAGTTCCGAAAAATACGGATCACAGACGCTGAAAGTGTCTATTTGAGCAATATGCCGATACCGGCTTCGTCAGACAAAGCGATCTTTCCGGAGGCAAAAACCGTACCGGATCTGTAAAATCTGTCGAACGATCCGTCGTTTTTGCACAAAAACGGAGCGTCGAGATCTATCGCGGTGACCACGTCGGGGTTTGCGTGCGCTATGTGGGCGGCCGCAGTTATGCTTATGGGATTCTCAAGCATCGAGCCCATCATGACCTTTACGCCGCAGCAGCGGCAAATTTCGATTATGGTGACGGCGTCCGTGATACCGCCGGTCTTCATCAGCTTTATATTTATCATATCCGCCGCGTGTCTTTTTATTATTTCCGTACAGTCTCTCGGAGAATATACGCACTCGTCGGCAAGTATCGGCGTTTCGACAGATCCCGTTATCCTTTCAAGGCCGTCGATGTCGAGAAAGTCGCACGGCTGTTCCACGAGTTCGAGCCCCGCACCGCCCTTTTCAAGCTCGCGTATGATCTTTACAGCCTCTTTTACGGTCCAGCCCTGATTCGCATCCGCCCTGAGCGTAACGTTCTCACCCACAGCTTCGCGTATCCTGAACACGCGTTCCGCGTCTTCGCGGGGTGAGCGTCCGAGCTTGATCTTGAGCGACGTAAATCCGGCTTTCAGCGCTGAGACCGAATCTGACACCATTTTTTCGGGATCGTCAAGAGAGACGGTGATATCGGTGCAAACGTCCCCGGCGTCAGAGCGCCCGAGAAGCCTGTATAAAGGCATCCCGAGCATACGCGCGTAAAGATCATAATACGCGATCTCGGCGGCTGCCTTTGCGCTCGTGTTTTTGACGCATGACGATCTTATCGCGTTTGCCGCGGCGTTTTTGTCGAATACGTCCTTTCCTTTGATGGCGGGGAGGATATATTTGTCAAGCGCGGAGACGATCGAATCGAAATCCTCTCCGGCAACGCGCATCGTCGCGGAGGCTTCGCCGTATCCGCACACGCCGTCGTCGGTGTAAAGTTTAAGTGCGGCGCCGTCCGTGGCGTCGCATCTTCTTACGGAAGTAATAAACGGAGTTATAAGAGGGACCGATATCCTGCTTATATCCCACGAAACGATTTTGCTCATAACAGCTCCTTTTGCCGCCTTTCGGCGGCTTGACGGATCATGAAATTTGTGATTTTTTTGTCCGGAAATCAGTAGGGCTTTATAAAGTCCGGAAGGGAGTCTACGGACTCGTTCGGTCCGTAAGAAGACTCCTCCGGAGAAGCGTATTCAATGAGTCTGTCAAATATTCGCAGTCCGACGAAACGCCAGTGACGCGTCTTTCCGCCGGTCACTACCGTCATATAAGTAACGTCCTTTTCGTTTTTTCCGACCGGGGCTTTATATGCGCGGATCATCATATCGTTTCCGAAATAAATGATGACCGTCCCCTGCTTGTCGCCGCCGTATTCAAAAAACTCATAAGTGCGCGTAGTGACTGTTGCGAGATAGAGGACTCCTTGAGAATTGTTATAGGAAAGCTGCGTCAGAAATCTTTCTCCGTCAGCATCCGCATTTGCGTAGCAAAGACCTTCGTTCACCGCGTTCAGCGAGTATTTGTTTACGTGAGTATAGTACTGGTTGTTGTCGAAAGCCACGTATATGAAAAAACCGAGAGCTGAAAAACCTGCGATGAGGATCACGGCTGTAAAAGCAACGATCAATCTGAAAAAAACCGGTTTTTTATACTTTGCCATATCATACCTCTAAGAGAAACGCTTCCCGTCAGGCCGCATATACGGCGCGGATACTAAACCGCACAAAACGCATACGTGTTGTGACAGGAAGCGATATTTTGTTATCTGAGCCAGACGTTGGTGCAGAACAGAATAAAGAGAAAATACACGACCCCGATGACCGCCGAGAGCGCAAGTCCTGCGAGCACCGCGTTAAGCCAGATCGACAAAGTCTCTTTTTTAGTCAGGACGAGAGGCTCTTTTTCCTCTTCGCGGAAGCTTTCGAAATTCTTCTGTTTATGCTTGCCGCGCACCGTGTATCCCGGGACGAAAAAGCTCCACATATTCGTAGGCATTCCGTCCACGTTCATACTGGCGACGACCCTTCCGTCGTCGTCATCGTATTTTTTCTTGCGGGACCCCATTTTCAGTACAGGTGACAGCAGACCTTATGTCCGTTTCCGAGATCCTTTTCCACCGGCTTTTCAGTCTTGCACTTTTCGGTACAGTGGCTGCATCTCGTGTGGAATTTACAGCCCTTGGGAGGATTCACGGGGGAGGGGATCGACCCCTGAAGGATGATCCTGTTCATCTTTGCGGTCGGATCCGGGATCGGTATCGCACTGAACAGAGCCTTCGTATAAGGATGGAGCGGATTGCGGAAGATATCTTCCTTCTTGCCGATCTCAACGAGATTGCCGAGATACATGACGCCCACCGTGTCGGAGATGTGCTCGACGACGGAGAGGTCGTGAGAAATGAACAGATATGTGAGCTTGTATTTTTCCTGGAGATCCTTGAGCAGATTTATTATCTGCGCCTGGATGGAAACGTCGAGCGCGGAAACGGGCTCGTCGCAAACGACGAATTCAGGGTTCAGCGCGAGGGCTCTCGCAATACAGATCCTCTGGCGCTGTCCGCCGGTAAATTCGTGAGGATATCTGTCCTTATGATATTCCTGAAGACCGCAGTTGGCCATAATGTTTGAAACGTAATCCTCGTACTGATCGCTCGGAACGATGTTGTGCTCCTTGACGGCTTCGCCGATTATCTCACCGACGGGAAGCCTCGGCGAAAGACTGGAGTACGGATCCTGAAAGATGATCTGCATCTTCGGACGCATCGCGGTCATCTCTTTTTTGGAAAGCGAATATATCTCCGTTCCGTTGAAAAGGACCTCTCCGTCCGTCTTGGGCGTGAGCCTGAGCACCGTTCTTCCTATCGTCGTCTTGCCGCATCCGGATTCGCCGACAAGACCCATGGTTGTACCTTTCTTTATCGAAAAGGAAACGCCGTCGACGGCCTTGACGTAAGCAACGACCTTTGACATTATGCCGCCTTTGATCGGGAAATACGTGCGGAGGGAATTGACCTCCACGAGATTTTCCGGATCATGGACCAGCTTTTCGTATTTGTTTTCGGTTATAAGCTTATCAGCCATTTTCCTTTTCCTCCGACGATCCGATGAATTCTGAGATATCTTCCGTTCTTTCCGGTCTGTGGCAGAAAACGGAATGCGTGGGCGAGATCTTCACCTCGCACGGAAAGTCGCCCGAACAAACGCTGTTGTCGCATCTTGAGCATCTGTCCTTGAAGTAGCAGTAGTTCGGCATGTCGATTGGATTCGGCACTTTTCCGGGAATGCTGTACAGCTTGTCCGTCTTTTTGTTCACGACGGGCTTGCTCGCCATAAGACCGATGGTGTAGGGGTGGCGGGGATCCTTGAATATATCCATAGCCGTTCCTTTTTCAACGATCCTTCCGGCGTACATTACGACGACGAAGTCAGCCATTTCGGCGATGACGCCGAGGTCGTGAGTTATAAGCATTATGCTGGAATTGATCTTGTCTTTGAGATTCCTTAAAAGATCGAGTATCTGAGCCTGGATCGTAACGTCGAGCGCCGTTGTAGGCTCGTCTGCGATTATGAGCTTGGGGTCGCACATGAGCGCCATGGCTATCATGACTCTCTGACGCATACCGCCGGAAAGCTCGTGCGGATACATATGGTAAACGCCTTCGGCATTAGGTATACCGACGGTCTTGAGCATTTCCACGGACTGCTTTGCGGCGTCCGCTTTTGAAATACCTTTTTTGTGAAGGAGCACTACCTCGTCGAGCTGCATGCCGATCTTGAAGACGGGATTGAGACTCGTCATGGGCTCTTGGAATATCATGGAAATGAGGCTTCCGCGTATCTGCTGCATCTTCGCGGTAGGAAGCTTTGCAATATCAAGGACTCCGTTTCCGGTGTCAAAACGGATGGAACCGCCGACTACCTGACCCTGCGGGCGCTGGACGAGATGCATGATGGAAAGACTCGTTACGGATTTGCCGCATCCGGACTCGCCGACGATACCGACGGTCTTTCCGCGGGGCACGTCGAACGTTACGCCGTCAACAGCGTGAACGGTGCCTATATCCGTGAAGAAATATGTTTTCAGATCCTCGACCTCAAGGACGTTTTCCGGATTCTTCATCGAAGTCGTGTATTCCGACGGATCGACGTTCTTCCGGTTGCGCTTCTTCTCGAGCATATCGGTGATCTTTTTGTTCTCTCTCGATATCCTCCGCGCTTCCTTCGCGGAAAGATAGTTGACGTTTTTTACCTTTACCTTCGACCTGACGTCGAAGGATACATTCTTATTGTTTTCACTCATTGAAGCATTTTCCTTTCGTATTGATCTGAAAGAGGATCATCTCTTCATCTTCGGGTCGAACGCGTCTCTGAGACCGTCGCCTATGAAGTTGAAGCCGAGGACCGTGATGAGGATCAGCAGTCCGGCGGGGATCCACACGAAAAGATAATTTTCGAGCACGTAGTTTTCATTGACCGCGTTTACGATATTTCCCCAGGAAGCGTACGGGAATTTAACGCCGAGTCCGAGGAAGCTGAGGGTTGCCTCGGTAAGAATGACGGAACCGATTCCCATGGAAGCGTAAACGATAAGCTGAGGTATGACGTTAGGGATAAGGTGTCTGAATATCTTTCTCGAAGTCGAGATACCGCACGCCTCGGTCGCCGTCATGAATTCCTGCTCGCGCAGGGAGAGGATCTGACCTCTGACGACCCTCGCGATGCCGGTCCAGCCGGTGAGTCCGAGAAGCACCATGAGGAGGTATATACGCAGAGTCGGGTCGACTTTCAGCGTACTCATTACGGATCCGAGGATCAGATAAAGAGGCATGTTTGGTATGCAGTTGATAGTGTCGACGAGTCTCATCAGCAGGGTGTCGACCCAGGAGCCGAAGTAACCGGATATACCGCCTATTACGGTACCTATAACGATCTCGATGATGACGACGACGAATCCGATCATGAGAGAAACTCTGCCGCCGTACATGAGACGGACGAGCATATCCATGCCCATACCGTCGGTACCGAGCCAGTGCTTTAACGAGGGAGCGGCGTAGGTGTCGAGAAGGTCGATTTCGCTCATGGTCCTGATCGTGTATTCCATATCCTTGCGCTCGACGGTATACCGGACATCTTCTCCGTTTTCATTGAAAAAGAATTCGGTTTTTTCGTCTTTGATCGTCTCGAGAGTCTTGTCGATGAAATCAACGGAGAGGAATATGTTTGTGGCTACGGGAGTTACGACAAAGTCCGTGTACCTTGCGTAAGGCTTGCCGGAAGCGGTGAATTCGAAAATATCGTCCGTCTTGTCGAAAGTGAACGCGTAGGACTTGCCGTCGGCGGTGAAGGAGGTCTTTCCTCCTGATAACGCGTCGCAGAAAGCGCTTGCAAAATCATAGGAGACCTTGTCCTGACTGTCGTAGCACTTGAATATCTTTTTGGATATCACGGCTGCGGGAGAGAAAGTATAAAC
>Ga0079305_1001068_pt1 | contig 42463 bp, 28 predicted proteins | sample LMS_cellobiose_e_FD_79183 | JGI IMG/M metagenome (GOLD analysis project Ga0079305, IMG submission 79183) | Rumen-fistulated moose microbial communities from Alaska, USA - LMS_cellobiose_enrichment | ecosystem: Host-associated > Mammals > Digestive system > Stomach > Rumen fluid ... | reverse complement strand
TGCGGACCATTTTCGATTCTTTCCACCTTTTCTTCTTCCCATGTTTTAACCTCCTGTTTGAAACAATACCATGAAAAAAGTAGACATGTTTTTTTACATGTCTACTTTTATCTTACAGGTTCATGTAGGTACAGACGCCGTTCTTTTTTGTTTCGGGTTGTTTTCGAAGAGATGTCGTCCTTTTGCGGACGCGCAATACGGAAGCTTTTTCCGGACAGTATTTTACAATACCCCCCTATTTGTAAATGATAAACTTTCACCGACCCGGAGGAGCTGCCCCGAAGCGCGGCACTGAAAAACCCCGCTTCCCGCGGGGCATTGTATTGCTGATGCGCTGTTTGATTTGCGTTTTGCACATCCGTAAGGCGGTTTTGCGCTTCTGATGCATTAAGGAACGAAACGATGTCCCGCGGTTTATTCCGGTTTTGCGAAGCGGCGGATGATCGCCTCGGCCATGCGGATGCCGTCGACGGCGGCGGAAACGATTCCACCGGCATAGCCGGCGCCCTCTCCGGCCGGGTAGAAGCCATCCAGCGGGACGGTTTCCTCCGCAGGCGCGCGCCCGGAGGGCGCGCCGTTCGCGGAGCCCGAAGAGACGGTCCGGGAGTCCGGACCGGTCTTCCGGCGGATCCGGGCGAGACCGTCCTCGCCGCGCGGGATGCGCACGGGGGACGAGCTCCGGCTTTCGACCGCCGTCAGGACCGTATCGGGGCGGTCGAAGCCCTTCACGCGGCGGCCGAACAGCGGGAAGGCCGCCCGGATGCCTTCGGTCACGAAGTCCGGAAGACATTCCGAAAGATCCGTCCAGACGACTCCCCTGGCGTAGGTCGGGGCGGGGGATTCGGATGCGGAGCCGGGCTCGAAACCGGATGCAGAGCCGGGCGCGCGGCGGGCCCGGGTCTCCCGGGCGAGCGCCTCGCGGGACTTCCCGGCAAGGAAGTCACCGAGGCGCTCCGCGGGCGCGGCGTAGCCGCGCCCGCCCGCCGCGAACGCGAGCCGTTCGTATGCTTCCTGAAATGCAACGCCCGCAAGCGGGTCATAGAGCGGCGAGTCCGCCGTGACCGGTTTCCCTTCCGCGTCCTTTGCGAGATAATCCTCCGGCCGGACGTCGACGAGGACGGCGCTGTTCGCGTTCCGGCCGCCCCGGTCGCGGTTCGACATCCCGTTCGTCACGACCATTCCCTCGTCCGAGGCCGCCGCGACGACGGTCCCGCCGGGACACATGCAGAACGTATAGACGCCGCGGACGTCGTCCGCGCCGTCGGGACCCTTTCCGTTCCCGGGAAGCGTGACCTTCACCGCGAGCTTGTAGTCCGCCGGTTCGAGCTTCAGATCCTTTGCGGGCTGTCCGTACTGGGCGAGATCGATGAGAGACTGAAGATGCTCTGCACGGACGCCCATCGAAAACGCCTTCGGCTCCATCCGGAGCCCTTCCCGGGCGAACGCGCGCCACGTATCGCGCGCGCTGTGGCCGAGCGCGAAGACCGCCGCGTCCGTTTCGAACGTCTCCTCTTCTCCCGTTTCGACATTTCGCACGCGGAGGGAAGAAAGCCGGCGGGCACTTTCTGTCCCGTTTAAGGCCTCTCCCGTTCGATTTCCCGCGTTTTTTTCGACCCAGCCGGTAACTTTATGTTCAAAGCGGATTTCGCCGCCCAAATCCTCGATTTTTCTGCGGATCGCCGTCACAACCGTCCGGAGTTCATCCGTCCCGACGTGGGGCTTCGCGAGATAGCGGAGCTCGTCCCGCCCGCTCGCTTTCGCGAGCTCGTCCAGCACCTTTGCGATCCGCGGATCGTGGGTTCCCGTCGTCAGCTTTCCGTCGGAGAACGTTCCCGCACCGCCCTCGCCGAACTGGACGTTGCTCTCTGGGTTCAGAGGGCCCCCCGCCCAGAACGCCTCGACGTCCCGGATGCGTCCGTCCATCCGCTTTCCGCGTTCGAAGACGACCGGACGGTATCCCGCCTCCGCGAGAACGAGCGCCGCAAACATTCCCGCCGGCCCGAAGCCGACGACGCACGGCCTTCCGTTCAGCCGTTCCGCCCCCGGCTCCGCCGGCCGGTAGACCGCCGCCTTCGTTTCGGCGCGGGACAGCCGGAGGCCGCGGTAAAAAACGGAATCCCCCTTCCGCCTTCCGAGCGAAAGGATCTCCCGTTCGAGCGCGGGGGAAACGTCCAGTTCCGCCGTCAAGACAACGCGGATGTCATCCCTGTCGCGCGCGTCGACGGACTGGCGGACGATGCGGAATCCCGCCACCTCCTCCTCTTCGATCGCAAGCCGGCCGAGCACGAGCTTTTTCAGCGTCTTCAGTCCCTGACCCGGATACAGTTTTACGTCCGATACGCGAATCATGCGCGTTTCCTTTCCGTTTCTTCCTCCTACTAGAGAAGGGCTTCCTCTGCGAGCTCGTCCTCCCCGCGCAGCTGCAGCTCGAGTACGTTCCGCTCGCCGATCACGCGTTTCATCGCGGACATCCCCGCGAGGAATCCGCTCGTCCATGCCCAGTGGAGGTTGTAGCCGCCGCAGGGACCCGTCACGTCGAGGATTTCCCCCGCGAAAAACAGCCCCGGAACGAGCTTCGATTCCAGCGTGAGCGGATCGACTTCGGAGAGCGAAACTCCGCCGGCCGTGACCTGGGCCTCTTTCCAGCCCTGGGTCCCCGTTACGGCGACGGTATAGGGCTTTTCCTGTTCGAGGTATTCCGCCGCCGAATCCTCGCCGAGCGCTTCCGCAAACGCGGTCCGGAGCCGCTCGGGGATCGCCTGTTTCGGCACTCCGTCCGGACCCGTTCCGTCAAACGTCAGAACGCAGTCGAACGAGTGGCTGTCGGTATGGAAGACGTTGTGGGAGACGTCCATCACGCAGATCCCCGAGAGCAGTCCGGGGTTCAGCTGGATCTCACCGGACGCCGATTCGAGAAGTTCACCGTCACGGTACAGTTCGACGGTTCCCTTCACGCGGACGCCCCGGACGGACGCAAGGATCGGATCGGCGTGGCGCAGACGGACGAGCGCGGGATGCGTCGACCGGACCGAATGGCCGAACGCGCGCGCAAACCGGTATCCGTCGCCCCGGGATCCCGACTTCGGATCGGCCTTTCCGCCGGTCGCGAGGATTACATTCCGCGCAAGAAGCGTCCTTCCGTTTTCCGCGGTCAGGCGGAACATAGCTTCCGTTTCGTCTCCGTTCCGCATCTCACCGGGAAGCGCACCTCCGTCCGGTCGGATCCGTTCGACCGTCTGAACGGCAAAATGACAGATCCGTTCGACGTCCTCCGATTCGATGCCGAGTTCGAGGAGTTCCGCAACGCCTTCCGCGTCCGTCCCGTCGGGATAGACGCGCCCGCCGCCTTCCTCCTTTGAGGGGATGCCGTACTGGGCGAAGATCTCGCGCACCTCGTCCGGGGTAATGCGGTTCAAGACCGCGCGAAGCGTCTCTTCGTCATCCGTATCGTATGCCCCGGAAGCTGCGCGCATGTTCGTAAAATTGCAGCGGTGGTTTCCCGTCTTCGCCAGCTTCCGCCCGGCTTCGCCGTTCCGTTCGATGAGCGCAACGGAAACGGGCGGCTGTTCCTCGAAGTGTTCCCGGCTGTAGGCCGCGAGCGGGAGCGCCGCCATCAGGCCGGCAGCGCCGGCCCCGACGATCGCAATGTCGTAAACGGTTTCGTTCATTTCGTTTTCTCCGCTTCGCTTTCGGGCGGGTTGAAGCTCGGTCCCTTTCCGCGTCCGGCGCCCGAAACGCCGAGATTGTTGCGGATCAGCCGGCCGAACCCGATCGCATCTTTTCCGAATTTTCCCCGGATCGCGTCGATGACGCGTTCGGTCCGGTCGTCCTTTTCGTGCGCCGTTTCGCTTTCCTCGAAGAGGCTGATCTGGACGGCCTCCTCCTCGTCCTCGAGATAGATCCCCGTGACCGAGAGCAGACGGATCGGTGCGCCTTCGGGCCAGACGCCGCGGAGGATCGCAAGCGCCGTCTCCGAGATCTCGCCCGCGAGATTCGTCGGGCGGTCGAGACGGACCTGACGGGAGATCGTCTTGAAATACGGATCGCGGATGTCGAGCTTGATCCCGCCGGCTCTGGCATGCTCCCTTCGGAGACGCGTCGCGACCTGATCGGAGAGCGCACGGATCGCCGTACGGATATCCGTCTCGCTCGTGAGATCGTAGCGGTACGTCGTTGAGTTTCCGATCGACTTCGCCTTCACACGGTCGTCGATGTTCGCGACGGGGCTGTTTTCAAGGCCGTTCGCGTACTCCCAGAGCATCGTTCCGCCCTTCCCGAACGTCTTTTCGAGCATCTTCCGGTCCGCCTGCGCGAGGCCGCCGATCGTGGTGATCCCGAGCGTTCCGAGTTTTTCCGCCGTTTTCCGCCCCGCGCCGAACAGTTCCCGTACGGGAAGCGGCCAAAGAAGGTCCCGGTAGTTTTCGCGCGTGATGACCGTCGTCGCGTCGGGCTTTTTATAGTCCGAGCCCATTTTCGCGAAGATCTTGTTGAAGGATACGCCGACCGAACACGTCAGTCCGAGTTCCTCCCGAACGGTCTTCCGGATCCCGTCCGCGATCGTCTTACCGTCGCCGAACAGGCGGCTGCTTCCCGTCACGTCAAGCCACGACTCGTCGATCGAAAACGGTTCGACGAGATCGGTGTAGCGCGCGTAGATCGCGTTGATCCTGTGATAAAAACCCGTATAACGGTCGTAATGAGGCGGGATGAGGACGAGGCCGGGACATTTCCGTTTCGCCTGCCAGATCGTCTCCGCCGTCACGACGCCGTACGCCTTTGCTTCGTAGTTTTTGGCCAGAATAATGCCGTGGCGGTTTTCGGGATCGCCCGAGACCGCCACCGGCTTCCCCGCAAGCTCCGGGAGCGACAGAAGCTCGACGGAGGCGAAGAAATTGTTCATATCGCAATGGAGAATCGTCCGGTCCGCCATGGCGCTCTCCCGCGTCAGATCGCGAGCGTCTCCATCAGGCGGATCTCTTCGGTGTCGACGATCCGGGCCATATTCAGCGCTTCCGCAAGGTCCATATCGAAGACCTCGACGCCGTGCATGCCGACCGCACGTGCGTTTCCCTCCCCCGCAAGGATCTCCACCGCGCGGAAGCCCATCTTCGACGCGATGATGCGGTCGTTCGCCGTCGGCGTTCCGCCGCGCTGGAGATAGCCGAGCACGACCTTGCGGACCTCGCCCTGGGTGTGGTTTGCGATCATATTGACGAGCTCGTCCGTCCCGATCCGCGCGCCCTCCGCGCGGATGATGATGTTGTGGCGCTTTCCGCGCGCGCGGCCCCTGTCGAGGCGCTTCATCAGAAGATCGAGATTCGGTTCGACCTCCGGGATGAAGACGTACGCCGCGCCTCCCGCGACACCGGCCGCAAGGGCGATGTCGCCGCAGTGACGGCCCATGACCTCGATGACGGTGATGCGGCCGTGGGATGCGGACGTATCGCGGATGAGGTTGATTGCGTTGACACAGGTGTTGACGGCCGTATCGAACCCGATTGTCCAGTCCGTGTAGGCGAGATCGTTGTCGATCGTCGCGGGGACGCAGGCCGTCCGGAGGCCCTGTTTCGAAAGCGCGAGCGCGCCGTTGAAACTGCCGTCGCCGCCGATGACGACAAGACCGTCGAGGTCGAAGAGCGAAGCCTTGTCAATCGCGCGTTTCACGCCTTCCTCGGTCATCATTTCCATACAGCGTGCTGTCCGGAGGAACGTTCCTCCCCGCTGGAGCACGTCGGAAACGGACTTGACGTCCATCTCGCGCATATTGCCCTTCAAGAGACCGTCGTAGCCGTCTTCGATGCCGTAGACGCGCATATCGAGAGAAATCGCCCCGCGCACGACGGCGCGGACCGCCGCGTTCATGCCGGGGGCATCGCCGCCGGAAGTGAGTACGCCGATTGTTCGCATAGATGAATCCTCCAATATCAATCGTAAAGTGTGGTATGACAGGGTGGGCCGCCCGCTACTTTCCCTCGCGGACGGTTTCGGGACCGAGAAGCGCTTCCGCTTCGAGGATGAAGGCATGTTCATAGGAAACGAGGCGTTTCATTCCCTTTGGCTCCTTCGTCTCCTCGATGTAGACCCTTACCGGACGGTCGCCGGGATAGAACGAAACGAGTTCATCGATCTTCCGGAGCGTTTCCGGAACGGGAAGGCCTGCCGGGATCTTCAGCCAGACGGCCTTCGGCGCGGCGTTTGCAGTCTGCGGGACCGCGTTCGCGGCCTGTCTCGCAGGCCGCTCCGCCGGCCCGGGCGCGCTTTCCGCTTCCGCCGTCAGTTCCCAGATCGTATCCGCAAGAAGCTTCGGCTCCTCTTCCTCCTTGAAATTCAGCGTTCCCCTCACGCAGATCTTCCGATCCTCCGCAAGGAGTTCCTTCGCCTTTTCGTACACGTTCGGGAAGACGACGACCTCCGCCGTGCCGTACAGGTCCTCGACCTGTACGAAGCCCATCAGGCTTCCCTTCTTCGTGACGAGCTGACGCTTTCCGGTCACGATGCCGGCGATCGTCACGACGGCGCCGTCGCGGACGAGCGGATTCGCCGGCTCCTCCCCAAGGTTGTTCTCGGGATCGTTCGCCGCGTGTGCGATCTCCTCGCACGTCACCGTTTCGATCCGTTTGACCGCTTCCGCGTAATCGTCGAGCGGATGGCCCGTCAGATAGACCGAAAGGTATTCCTTTTCCATCGCGATCAGCGCATCGCGCGGAAGCTCCTTCAGATTCGGCAGCGTTCCGCCGACCGCGCCCTGGAGCGCCTCTTCCTGGAAAAGGCTCATCTGGCCTGCGATGGAGTTTCTCTGGTCGCTTTGGGCGCCCTCCATCAGCGGCTCGAAGACGGCGAGTTTCTGGGCGCGGTTTCCCTCGAGGCAGTCGAGCGCGCCGGCCTTGATGAGGCTCTCCATCGCCTTCTTATTCACGTTCGTGATATCGAGATTCCGGATGAACGCGAAGATGTCGTTCGGGATCCCCTGATCCTCGCGCAGCCGTTCGATCGCATCGACGACGCCTTCCCCGACGTTACGGACGCCGAGAAGGCCGAATCGGATCGTGCCGTTCGGAAGCGCGCGGAACTTCTTTCCGCTCTCCCGGATGTCGGGCGGAAGGACTTCGATCCCCATCTCGCGGCAGTTCCGGATGTATTTCGCGACGTCGGAGCCGTTTCCGATGACGCTCGTCAGGAGCGCCGCCATAAACTCCGCCGGGTAGTGAACCTTGAGCCACCCCGTCTCATACGCGACGACCGCGTACGCCGCGGCGTGGGATTTGTTGAACGCGTATTCGGAGAACGGAATGATCCGCGCGTAGATCTCCTCCGCGGTCTTTTCGGGGATCCCGTTCGCGATGCAGCCCCTGATTGCGGGCGTTCCGTCGGAATCGTCCTTGCCGTGGATGAAGTACTTCCGCTCCTCCTCCATCACCTTCTGCTTCTTCTTCGACATTGCGCGGCGGACGACGTCGGAGCGTCCGAACGAATAGCCGGCGAGGTCGCGGAAGATCTGCATGACCTGTTCCTGATAGACCATACATCCGTACGTGACGGAAAGGATGTGTTCCAGCTGGGGATCGAGGTACGTGACCCTGTCCGGATGCTTTTTGTTTTCGATATAGGTCGGGATCGAATCCATCGGACCCGGCCGGTAGAGAGAGATTCCCGCGACGACGTCCTCGAAGCAGTCGGGCTGAAGGTTCTTCATAAAGCCCGTCATCCCCGACGATTCGAGCTGGAAGATGCCCATCGTATTCCCCTCGGAGATCATCCGGTAGACCGCAGGATCGTCGTACGCCATCTTCGAGAAATCGACCGTTACACCGTGGTTCCGCTCGATCATCGCGAGCGCGTCGCGGATGACCGTAAGGTTCCGGAGGCCGAGGAAGTCCATCTTGAGAAGGCCGAGCTGTTCGATCAGCGTCATGTTGAACTGGGTCGCAAGGCCTTTGTCGCCGCGCGTAAGGGGAACGTATTCCGTGATCGCCTTTTTCGAAATCACGACGCCCGCGGCGTGGGTCGAGGCGTGGCGCGGCATTCCCTCGATCGCCATCGCCATATCGATCAGCTTTTTCGTGACGGGGTTCGCGTCGTAGGCGTTTTTGAGATCGGGGTTCGTCTTGAGCGCGAGATCGAGCGTCATGTGGAGATCAAACGGCACCATCTTCGCGATCGCGTCGACTTCCCCGTAGGGAATGTTCATCACGCGGCCGACGTCGCGGATGGCCTGCTTCGCCTTCATCGTGCCGAACGTGACGATTTGGGCGACGTTGTCCTTTCCGTATTTTTCGATGACGTACTCGATGACCTCGTGGCGCCGCTCGTAGCAGAAATCGACGTCGATGTCGGGCATCGAAACGCGCTCCGGATTCAGGAAGCGCTCGAAGATCAGATCGTACTGGATCGGATCGATCGCCGTGATGTGGAGCGTATAGGCGACGAGCGAGCCCGCCGCGGAGCCGCGCCCCGGACCGACGACGATGCCGTGGGAGCGCGCGTAGTTGATGAAGTCCCAGACGATGAGGAAGTACTCGACGTACCCCATCTTCACGATGACGGAGAGCTCGTATTCGAGCCGCTCCCGGAGTTCCCGCGTCACGCGGCCCGGATACCGCTCCTCGAGCCCCTTCGCGCAGAGCTCGCGGAGATATGCCTCCGGTGTCTTTCCGTCCGGCGGATCGAATTCCGGCAAATGGAGTTTTCCGAATTCGAACGCGGCGTTGCAGCGTTCCGCGATGATGTGCGTATTGTCGATCGCCTCGGGCGTTTCCGCGAAGAGCGGCCGCATCTCCGCTTCGCTCTTGAGGTAGAACTCGTCGTTCTCGAACTTCATCCGGTTCTCATCCTCGAGCGTCTTTCCGGTCTGGATGCAGAGAAGGATATCGTGGGCGGCTGCGTCCTCCTTTCGGACGTAGTGGACGTCGTTCGTCGCGACAAAGGGGATCCCGAGTTCGTTGTGGAGGCGGATCATATACGGGAGGATCTGTTTTTCCTCGTCGAGGCCCTGGTTCTGGAGCTCGAGGAAGAAGTTGTTCTTCCCGAAGATGTCGATCATTTCGAGCGCTTCGGCCTTCGCGCCCTCGTAGTCGCGGTTCCGGAGGCGATACTGGATTTCGCCGTTCAGGCACGCGGACGTACAGATCAGCCCCTTCGCGTACTTCCGGAGCGTCTCGCTGTCGATCCGCGGCTTGTAATAATACCCGTCGACGAAGCCGACGGAAACGATGCGCATAAGGTTGTGGAGGCCCTCGTCGTTTTCCGCGAGGAGGATGAGGTGGCTCTGGTGGCGGTCCTTTTCGGGGTCCTTGTCAATAAGCCGGCGCTTCGCCTTATACACCTCGCAGCCGATGATCGGCTTGATGCCGTTCGCCTCGCATTCCCGCGCGAAATCGATCACGCCGTACATCACGCCGTGGTCGGTGATCGCAAGCGAATCCATCCCGAGTTCCTTCGCGCGCTTCACCAGATCCCTGATCCGGCACGCGCCGTCGAGCAGGCTGTATTCGGTATGAACGTGGAGGTGGGTAAACGCCATCGGATTCTCCTTCTGCTGATAGATAGTATATTATAACATAAAATGACGCCGTTTCCACGAAACAGCGCCATTATTCTTTCGACTTTGTTTCCCGAAGCGGCCGGGGCGCCCATCGAATCGTTTTTATTGCAGAATGCAGGACGTATCCGCTCCGACGGTCAACTTCGTCCCGTCGAGAGCCGCACTTCCGAGTCCGACCGTCTCGACGAGCTTCGTGAACGCGAATCCCGCGTATTCCGCGAGATCGACCGTGACCTCCGTGTTTGCGGTGTTGTGGAGGATCGCGAGATGCGCACCCTCATACGTCACGTCGTAGCCGCCGAGGAACGCGCTCTCGAAATCGATCGGCTGATAGCTTCCGCGCGCAATTGCGGGATAGCGGTTCCGGAGCGCGATGACGCGGCCGTAGTGGCGGAGGAGGCTCGTTTCATCCTCTTTCTGAGTCGCAACGGTCCCGTTGACCTGCTTCGAGGCGTCGAACGTCGACCCCTGGGGATCGCGGACCGTATCGCCGTCGCCCCAGAGCATCGCGAGCCTGCGGTTCGCATCGGTGTTCGATGCGCCGCGCGTCCCCTTCATCCCGATCTCCTCGCCGTAATAGATGACAGGCGATCCAGGGCCGAGAAGAAGCAGGTTCGCCGCCATATACGCCGCGCCGGACGAAATGGTAAGATATCCCGCCGCTCGGTCCATATCATGGTTCGCGATGAACGGCTGGAAAAGCGCGTCCTCCCGCATCGATCCGATCCTGGCGTTGAACGAAGACACGTATTTCGTCAGACTGTCGATCTGACCGCTCTTTCCGTTCGCCGCCTTCGCGAGGAAGCCCTCAGCCGTCGCCATCGAGAAGTCGAAGCAGTTGAGCGCTTCGCAGTATTGGGCGATCTCGGAGTTCCCGGACCAGCATTCCCCGACGAAATACGCCTCCGGATACGTTTCCCGGAGTTCCGCGAGGAGTTCCTTCCAGTACGAGACGTTGCGGGCCTGTTCGCCGAAGTAAATGTATTTCACCGCGTCGAACCGGAAGCCGTCCACGCCGAGATCGAGCCAGTATTTCAGTGTCTCGAGGACCCACGCGCGAACATCCGGGTTATCGTAGTTCAGCTCCGGCATCCCGGTATCGAAGTTGCACTCGTAATACTCGTTTCCCGTCGTTCCGAGCTTTGCGTATGTACAGCCGTTCCGCCGGTTATCATAGTTCGCCCAGGAATACCAGTCGTAGAATTCGTTTGCCGTGTCGCCGTTGTTATGAGCCGTCACGAACTTCTGAAACATCACGTTCGCGCTCGAGGTGTGATTCAGCGCGATGTCGAGGATGACCTTCACATTCCGCTCGTGCGAGACGCGCAGAAGCTCCTTCAGCGTCTCCTCCGTTCCGAACTTCGGGTCGACCGCGTAATAGTCGGTCGTATCGTATTTGTGATACGAAGGCGACGGAAAGATCGGCGAGAGCCAGAGAAGTTGGACGCCGAGATCCGTTCCGCCGTTCACGTCACCGTCGTTCAGATAATCGATACGGTCGATGATGCCCTGGAGGTCGCCGATCCCGTCCCCGTCCGAATCCGAAAAGGATCCGACGAAGATCTGGTAGCCGACGCGGTAGTTGTCCGCGATCGGATCGACCTCCGCGGTCTGCTTTTCCGTGCAGGCCGTGCATGATCCTGCAAGAAGGACGGCTGTGAGAAAAAGCGCAAGCCGCCGAACGTTTCGTTTCATCGTCATTCTCCCGTATAGTTGAACATCACGCGATCGATGTCGCCCCAGCAGTTCGCCTCGCGGATCCCGACGTGGATGCCGACCGTAACGGTCTTTCCGGCTTCGCACCGGATCCCGTCCGTGCGGTATTCGCGGTAGCCGTCCGAGTAGTTCGTGATCCGGACCGGTACGCGCGCGATCTCGGCGCCGTCTGCAAGAACGTACCCGTAGACGTCCTCTTTCTCCGCCGTCACGGAAGCGGTCCCGAGGCCGCCGCCGAGGACGGAGAACGTGTATTTGTACGTGCCGCCCGCGCTGAGCTCGAGATCCTGGGTGATGTCGAAATCGACGCCGGAAGCGTCGCTCGTCCAGAAGTGGAACGCGTACATTCCGATCTCCGGGTTTTCGGACGTGATCCCGATCTTATGGGTATCGCTCTGTTTTCCGGCGTTTACCGTAAGCGTCCACGGTGCGAGGCCCGTGTCCTCGAACGAATCGTTCCGGACGAAATTGTATTCCGAGACGAGAAGTCTCAGGTTCACATCGTAGCCGTCCGCTTTTCCGCGGATGTCGTACGTTCCGTTTCCGGCTTCGCGTGCCTGCTCGAGGTCGAAGGGCTCCCACGTGACGTCCGCGGAGGCGGTCGTATTGTCGGAGTAGACGGCCGTGACCGTCTTCGGAAGGGCATATGTCCGATCATCCGTCCGCATCGAATCGACCACATCGAGCACGCCGTCCACGTAGACCGGTGCGTCGTTTCCGTTCTTCATCAGCGCAAAAACCTTAAGCGATTCAAGCGGATTTCCTTTTGCATCAAAGAACGCCTGGTTGTCGACGGCCGAGCCGCCGTACCATTTTCCCGCGTCGCCCGGATCGTATTCCTTCGCATAACTCGACGCCCAGCCGCTGCCGTACGTCTCCCAGAGCGTCCGGTTCGCTTCGAGGCTTTCCGTTCCGACGGAGATCCACGTCCCTTCCCAGTAACAGAGGCCGATCACGTTCTCTGTCCGGTTCACGAGCGTGTCGGTGAGATCGCGGAGGAAGTTCGCCTGACCCGCGACGGTCAGCGGGTACGGCTTTGTATCCGAACCGCCGCTTCCGATCGTGTTTCCCCAGAAATCGGTGTCCTCGTCCGTAAACGCGTATGACGTCTCCATCACCATGACTTTTTTGCCGTACTTCTCCGAAACGGCGCTTAAGACCTCCGCGAGGTTATCGAACGTCCCGTGCCAGTACGGGTAGTACGACGTTCCGAAGACGTCGTAATCAATGCTGTAATAGTCGAGACGGAACGCGTAGTCGAGGAGGTTGTCGGCCTTCTCGGGGTTTGTGAAGTGAGCCGCGATGAGCGCCTTCGGGCAAACCTCGCGGACCGCCTTCGCGCCGGATGCCATAAGCTTGCAGACGTTCGCCCACCGCGTCTCACCGGCCATCGCGCCGTTCGTTTCGTTTCCGAGCTGGACCATCCCGACGGAGACGCCCGCCCTGTTCAACGTTTCGAGGCTCTCCTTCGTAAAGGCGTAGAGTGCGTCGGCTTTCTCGTCCGCGCTCATCCCCTTCCACGCCTTCGGGACCATCTGCTTCGACGGATCGGCCCAGAAGTCGGAATAATGGAAATCGACGAGAAGGCTCATTCCGTTCTCCGTCGCGCGCTTTCCGATGGCGACCGCCTTCCCGATGTCCGAATTGCCGCCGCCGTAACCGTGGCCCGCGGCGTCGTACGGATCGTTCCAGACGCGGACGCGGATCAGATTGACGCCGTTTTCCGCAAGCACGCGGAACACGTCCGTCTCCTCCCCCGCAAAGTCGCGGAAGACGACGCCGGACTCCTCGAGTGCGATGACGGACGACGCATCCATTCCGAAGAGAAAGTCACCGGGCAGGTTTTCGACCTTCCGGACGTTCAGCGTTTCGGAGGTCACGGAAGGATGCGCCGGTTCCTTTGTACAGCCGCTCGCGCCGGCCGCAAGAGCCAGCGCGAGCAGAACGCATATCAGTTTTCGTTTCATTCCGTGAGCAGATTCTTCTGCGATTCCATATCAAAGAAGTGCATGACCTTCCCCGTAAAGGTGACGTAGATTTCCTGTCCCGCACCGAGGGAAGCGCGCTGTTCGCGCGAGAGATCGACCGTCGGGATGCGGACGATGATCTGGGCTCCCGTCCCGGTAAGCGCGTGGATGTGGAGCTCCGAGCCCATCATTTCGTTGACCTGAACGGTGCAGCGGAAGGCTTCCGGATTCGACGCATCCGAGAGCTGCATATGCTCCGGGCGGACGCCGAGGATGATCTTCTGCGTCGGCGTCTGTTTCGACTTGAGCGCCTCGCCCTTCTCGCCGTCCACGCGGATCCTTGCGCCGTATGCGTTGACGAAATAGGCGTCTCCTTCTCGAAGAAGTTCCGTCTCCATCGTGTTCATCTTCGGCGCACCGATGAATTCCGCAACGAAGAGATTCGCCGGCATATCGAAGACCTCGGTCGGCGTTCCGACCTGCATAATGTAGCCGTCCTTCATAACGACGATCCGGTCGCCGAGCGTCATCGCCTCGGTCTGGTCGTGGGTGACGTAGATGAACGTCGAATCGATCTTCTGGCGGAGAAGGATGATCTCCGCACGCATCTGGTTGCGGAGCTTCGCGTCGAGATTGGAGAGCGGCTCGTCCATCAGAAAGACCTTCGAGTCGCGGACCATCGCGCGGCCGATCGCGACGCGCTGGCGCTGACCGCCGGAAAGCGCACGCGGTTTCCGCATCAGGTATTCGGTGATGCCGAGCGTTTCGGCGGCGGACGTCACGCGGTTATAGATCTCATCTTCGCTCATATGCTTTAAACGGAGCGGAAACGCCATGTTGTCGTACACCGAAAGGTGCGGATAGAGCGCGTAGTTCTGGAAGACCATCGCGATGTCGCGGTCCTTCGGCTGAAGGTCGTTGACGACCCTTCCGTCGATCTCGACCGTTCCCTCCGAGATGTCCTCGAGGCCCGCGACCATCCGGAGCGTCGTTGACTTTCCGCAGCCCGACGGGCCGACGAAAACGATGAATTCCTTGTCGGCGATGTCCAGATTGAAGTCGTGAACCGCGACGACTTTGTTGTCATATACTTTTTTGACGTTTGTCAGTTTAACGGTTGCCATTTTGTTCTCCTTCCATCAGCCTTTGACGGCGCCGCCGGTGACGCCTTCGACGTAGTAGCGCTGGAGCAGCATGAACAGGATCGTGATCGGGATCGCGACGATCACGCCGCCCGCGCAGAACCAGGTGTAGTGGTCCGCCATACCGGAGCTCGTCGAGATGAGGTCGCGGAGACCGACGGCGACGTTCTTGCCGATGTCGGTGGAATGGGCGATATAGGACGCGAACATGAAGTCGCCCCACGGCGCCATGAACGCGGTCAGGATCGTATAGATCAGGATCGGCTTCGAGAGCGGAAGAATGATCTTTCCGAAGACCTGTGCGCGCGTCGCGCCGTCGATCCGGGCCGCCTCGTCGAGCGAACGCGGGATCGTATCGAAGAAGCCTTTTGAAATGTAATAGCCCATTCCGCTCGACGCGCAGTACACGAGGATCAGGCCGACGATCGAATTCTGCTGGGTCATTCCCCAGTCGGAGAGCAGTTTATAAAGCAGGATCATCGAGAGGAAGCCCGGGAACATGCCGAGGATCAGCATGAAGTTCATCAGGAACTTCCTTCCCCTGAAACGGAGGCGCGAGAGCGTATAGCTCATCAGAAGGACCATGCCGGTCTGAAGGACCGCCGTCGCGAGGCCGACGATCGTCGTGTTCGTGAACCAGCGGAAGAAGCTCGTCCGCGTGAAGAGATCGACGTAGTTGTCAAAGCCCCATTTCCGCGGGAAAATGTTGTCGGACTGCCAGGTGACGCGCGTTACGCCGTCCGCCGCGACGTCGCACTTCAGCGAGTCGAGGAGCAGGAAGAAGAACGGGATCAGCCAGACGATGACGAGGATCGTGAGGATTATGTAGATGACCGTATTGCTGAGGCGGCGCTGCTTCGAGAGGCTCATATGGCGGCCCTTCGTACGGTTTGCCCGTTCCGTCTCCTTCACAAGCTTTCTGACGCGGGAATTCGTTTTCATTTCTTCGATGCTCATTATGAAAAGTCCTCCTCGTTCTTGTTCGACGGCAGAATGTTGTAGACGATCAGGGAGATGATCGCGATGACGATGAAGATGAAGATGCCGATCGTACACGCGAGCTTGTAGTTGGCGGTCGCGCCGGTCGTCAGGTTGAAGAGCCAGGTGATCAGAAGGTCGGTCGACTTGACGAACTGGCCGTTGACCGTCAGCGTCGGATTGGCCTTCACGCTTCCCGTCAGAAGGTAGATGACGTTGAAGTTGTTGATGTTTCCCGTGAAGCTCGTGAGAAGATACGGGCCGGTCACGAAGAGGACGTACGGAAGCGTGATCTTCTGATACTGCTGGAACGCGTTCGCGCCGTCGATCCGGGCGGATTCGTAGAGGTCCTGGGGGATGTTCATCAGAACGCCCGTGATGATCAGCATCAGATACGGAATGCCGACCCAGACGTTGATCAGGATGACGAGGAGGCGCGCCGTATCGCCGTTTGCCCAGAAGTCGATCCGCGTCGTGATCCAGCCGAGGTTCATCAGAACGTTGTTGACGACGCCCGTCTTATCGAACATATGAGAGATGTAGAGAAGGGAGATGAACTGGGGAACGGCCATTGTGAGAACGAGGATGCCGCGCCACATTTTCTTGAAGCGGATGCCCTTTTTGTTGATCGCGAGGGCGACGAGCATACCGAGGAAATAATTCGTAAACGTCGCGAAGAACGCCCAGATCAGCGTCCATGTCAGGACTTCGCCGAACGTGTAGGAGAGGCTGTTTCCGGAGCTGTCCGCGAGCGTGATCAGCGCGTTGAAGTTGTCGAGCCCGATCCAGGTAAAGAGCTTTGAATAACCGTTGTTCACGCCGTCGTAACTCGTAAACGCCACGAGGATCATGAAGAGGATCGGAAGGACCGTAAAGATGAGGATGCCGGTCAGCGGAAGCGCGAGAAGCGTTTTGTGGAATTCCTCGTCGACGAGGGAGCGGAGATCGTCCTTGGCGGATTTGAGTCTCTTTCCCTGTTCCTGGAGTTCCTGACCGATCTTGTTCTGTTTGACGTTCAGGCGCCAGGTATAGATAAAGGCGATGCAGAAGATGATCGTCAGGATGCCGTACAGGAGGATCTTGAAGGAGTTGTCTCCTTCGACCGTCACGTAGACGTCCTTGACCTCGTCGTAGACACGGCCCTGTTCGACTGTTCCGAGCGTTCCGAAGAGCGAGAGCCACTTCGCACCGCTCGCAATCATATAAAAGATAAAGACGCCTTCAAAGAGAAGGAACAGAAGACCCCGCAGAATCTGGCCGCGCGCGATCGAGCCGAAGCCCATCACAAGATACGAGACGCGCGTCTTCCAGTCGCCGCGGACGAATGTCTGGACGATGTCCCTGCATTCGCCGGCGATTCCGAGGCCGCATTTTCTGATGCCGTTCCAGATGCCCTTCCCAAGCTTCACGAACCGGCCGGGAATGGAGTAGAAGAACCGCAGAACGGAATATCCGAGGCGCTGAAAGCGCGTCAGTTTCAGATACTCCAAATCGGTTAATGTTCGCATACGCCCTCCTTAAACAGAAACTCGGGGGCAGGGCTGAAGCACCCAACCCCCGAGAGTTGATCGGTTTATTCGACTGTTCCGTTATTTCACGAGCGAGATTTCGCCGGTGTTGTTCGAGGAGTCGTAGACGAACTGAACGAAGAAGTCGCCGGCTTCGGTCACGGCGTAGTTGCCGTCGTTGCCGGAGAGTTCACCGGGGTTCGTTGCGCCGAGCGCGTTGTCCCAGGAGAGACCCTGACGGACCTTGAATTCATCGCCTGCGGCGAAGGTGAGTGCGCGGGTCGTTTTCCAGGTCTGGACGGTTCCGTCTTCCGCAACCTTGTCCATCTCGAAGTCGGAACCCCAGCCGGTCCCTTCGATTCCGCCGATGACCGTGAAGGCGTTCTTGACTTCATCGGACATCGTGAAGAGCGCGTTCATCGCTTCCGTATAGGCGTCGAGAGCGGCCTGGCGGCCGGCTTCGGTCGCGGGCTGTTCCTTCGCGTTCGTCGCGATCAGCTTTGCGATATCCCACCAGGAGCCGTGGATCTGGCCCTGGGGCTTCGCGAACGCGTTCTGCGCGGCGAGAGCGGTCAGAGTCGGATCGCTCTTGACGGCGTCGGTCGAGGCGACCGCCTTGTTGGACGGACCCCAGCCGAACTGTTCAAAGCGGGCTTTCTGGGCTTCCTCGCCGGAGAGGTAGTAGGCCAGTCTCTGGATCGCGGAAGCCTTCTCGGCGTCGGTCTGAGGCTTCATGCCCATGAGCTTGCAGCCGTTGAAGGAACCGAGGTGATAGGACTTGCCGTTGACGGTGAAGGACGGGAGATCCGCAACGCCGAAGTTGTCGCCGAGAGCGGCCTTGGCGGTCGGATAATCCCACGTGCCGGAGACGACGACCGCGGCGCCGGACGAGAAGTCGGACGCGGAGCTCGAATCGTGGTACGCGCTGGACTTCACGAGCTTCTGGAGACCTTCCATCGCGACGAGGCCGGCAGCAGAGTTGAAGGTGTCGTTGACTTCGGTGAAGTTGCCGTCGCTGTCGGTCGTCCAGTCGGAGACGCAGCCGGTCCCGAAGAAGAACGACGCCGTGTACCAGGCCGAGCCTTCCAGCATAAAGCAGAAGAGCTTGTTGTTGTCCTCGCATGCCTTGATGATGTCCTCGAGGCTGTCGACGGCGGTTTCGGGAACGACGGACTTATCGTAATACATGAAGTAGCCGTTGTCGTCGGTCAGCGGGAACGCATAGAGCACGTCGCCGAACGTCGCGCAGGCGACGGAGCCGTCGGAGTTCTCGGTCTTGACTTTCGTCGCGGTTCCGGAACCGAGGGACGCGAGCGCGCCGGACTGGATCAGACGGGCGAGCTGGTCCTGGGCAAAGCAGAACACGTCGGCGCCCGTTTCGACGTCGGTGATCATCTGGGTCGCGGCTTCGCCTTCGCTGACGCCTTCGATCGTCGCGTTGATCTTGATGTCGTCGTTCGCGGCGTTGAACGCGTCGACCTGTTTCTGAGTGAGATCCTTGACGCCTTCGAGTTCGGAAACCCAGATCGTGACGTCATAGGTCTTGGCTTCTTCCTTCACTTCGCTTCCGCTGTTCGGCTCCGCCGGCTTCTTCGTACAGGCCGCCAGCGTAAACACCATCGCAAGAACGAGAAGGATCGCTACCATTTTTTTCTTCATAGTAAAACCTCCACAATAACTGATAGTTGATCGGAAACGAAGAAGATGCGGGTTTCCGCAGCTTCAGGCCGCAAACGAAAGCAAAAACCCGGGTCAACATCGTCCGAGAATAGTATACAATCTTTTGTGCGCGATGACAACAGAATAATTATACTTTCTAACTGTTTCCGCGTTACGCGTCCGCTCCGGGGGCGTTCCGCTCCTCTTCCTTCGGCGGAAGGAGCCGCGGATTCAGCCGCTTATAAACCTCCGTTTTCCGGCGGACGATGTCCGCAAGCCAGTCGTTCAGGCACTCCGGACGGATCCGCCACTGCCAGTTACCTTCCGCCTTCGACGGAAAGTTCATCCGTGCCTCGTTTCCGAGCGCGATGAGATCCTGCATCTGGAGGATGACCGTATCGGCCGGGCAGGCGAGGAGCGTGCGGATGAAGCCCCAGTGATAGCCCTCCTCTTCGGTGAGGTGCATATATTCGACCGCAAAGGCGCGGGTTTCCGGGTCGGTGTTCCCGAGCCAGCCGAGCGCCGTTTCGTTGTCATGGGTACCGATGTAAGCAACGGAGTTTTTCGGAATCCGGTACGGAAGATAGTCGCTCTCGAACGTCGGATCGGGGGAGAACGCAAATTCCATGATCTTCATTCCGGGGTAGCCGACGCGCCTGAGGAGCTGATAGACGCCCGGTGTGAGGACGCCGAGATCCTCCGCGATGATCGGGCGGTCGCCGAGTTCCTCCCGGATCGCGCGGAAGAGGTCATAGCCCGGGCCCTTGACCCAACGGCCGTTTCGCGCTGTCTTTTCCGTCGTCGGAACGACCCAGTACGCTTCAAAGCCGCGGAAATGGTCGATGCGGACCGTATCGTAGACGGTCGTCGCAAACGAAACGCGGCGGATCCACCACCGGTACCCGTTCTTTTTCATCGCGTTCCAGTCATAGAGCGGATTTCCCCAGAGCTGGCCGTCGTCGGTGAACGCATCCGGCGGGACGCCCGCGACGGATTTCGGCGCGTAGCGCTCATCGAGCAGAAAGTCGTTCGGATTCGCCCAGACATCGGCCGAATCGAGTGCGACATAGATCGGAATGTCGCCGATGATGCGGATGTTCTTCCCGTTCGCATAAGCCTTCAGACGGTTCCATTCCGCAAAAAAGAAGAACTGGATCGCCTTCGTCCGTTCGATTTCCGCAGCATGTTCCAGCGCAAACGATTCCGTTTCGGCGGAGCGTCTGTTCTTGTACGGCTCCGGCCAGTCCTGCCAGGAAACGCCGCCGAAGCGGTCCTTCAAAGCGGCAAAGAGCGCGTAATCGCCCAGCCATTCGGCGTTTTCGGCGACAAACGTCCGGTACGCGCGGGCGGTGAAGCGCCTTTCCGGAGCGGCGCCTTCTTCCGCGGGAGATGCCTCCTCCGAACGGATGCGCGAAACGAACCGGTCCGCGGCCTTCCGGAGAAGCGGCCGGCGGTTCACGTAGATCGCGCCGAAATCGACCTTCTCGGGATCGTTTCCGAAGAGGCCGTCATCGAGATCCGATGCGTCCAGAAGACCGTCCTCGAGCAACTCCTCGAGGTCAATGAAATACGGATTCCCCGCAAACGTCGATGCGCTCGCGTACGGCGAATCGCCGTAGCCCGTCGGACCGATCGGGAGGATCTGCCAGTACGTCTGGCCGGCCCGTTCAAGGAAATCGACGAACCGGTAGGCCTCCCGGCCGAGCGTTCCGATTCCGTAGCGGGACGGAAGCGAGGTGATATGCATCAGGATTCCGGATGCGCGCATCGTTTTTTCCTTCTTTCTTTTCGGATAATCGTTCTCTTTCGGAGCAAAGAGCCGGATTCCGCCGGCTCCCTTAAAACCGCACGCGGACGTATTTGATCGGAACGCCGCGCGCCATGTATTTCTCTTCGTACTGGGTCGTGACGTCCTTCGCGGGGTAGTCCGAACGATGAAGATCGTAGGAGAGCGCTTCGATGACGAAGCTCCGCCCGTCCCCCGCCGTATCGCGTTCCGCCGGTTCGCCGAACAGCGGAACCGCATCGGTCCGCCGCGTTTCAACGCCTTCGTGGAGTTCGTTGATGACCTCAAGCGTAAAGCGGAAGAGGTCGTCGTTATCGGTCTTGATCTCGAGGATCCCGCCGGGTTTGCAGATCGCGCGATACGCCTCGAGATACGACCGGGAAGTCATGCGCCGCTTCTCGTGGCGCGACTTCGGCCAGGGATCGCTGAAGTTGCAGTAGATCCCGCTGAGCTCGCCCTCCGCAAAATAGTCGCGCGGATCGCCGATGAGTTCCGCGATGACGAGCGCGTTCGGAAGCGGCTCCTTTCCGGGAACGAGTGCCTCGAAATCCTCGCGCCGCTCGCCCGGAAGGAGATTCCGGTGGACCTCGTCGTTTCCGCCTGCCCGGATGAGCTCCATCGCGCGGACCGCGACGGACGTCCTGCACTCCGCTCCGATGTAGGCGTTCTCCGGGTGGAGAAGCGCCTGTTTTGCAAGGAACTGGCCGCGGCCGCATCCCATCTCGAGATACAGGTCCTTTCCGGGAAACCGTTCTCCCCAGCGGCCCTTCATCGCTTTCGGGTCGCTCACTGCAAATTCCTTTACCGCCTCGAACCGCTCGGCTTCGTGTTTGATCTTGCGCTGTCTCATAACACCCTCCCGATCAGAATGACCGCGGCGAGATAGAGGACGAGCAGAACCGATGCGAGAACGTCGGCGGACCGGAATTTCATTTCGTGAAGGCGTGTCCGGGATTCGCCGCCCCGGTAGCATCTCGCCTCCATCGCCATCGCGAGGTCCTGGGCGATGCGGAACGCGGAGATGAAGAGCGGCACGAGAAGCGGAACAAGGCTCTTCGCGCGCCGGACGATGTTGCCGGTCTCGAAGTCCGCGCCGCGCGCCTGCTGGGCTTTCATGATCTTGTCGGTCTCGTCCATCAGCGTCGGAATGAACCGGAGCGCGATCGTCATCATCATCGCGAGTTCGTGGGCGGGGAGGCCGATCTTCCGGAACGGCGACAGGAGCTTTTCAAGGCCGTCGGTCAGCGTGATCGGCTTCGTCGTCAGAGTGAGGAGCGACGATCCGAGGATCAGAAAGACGAGGCGGATCGCCATAAAGCAGGCATTGTAGATTCCCTGGCGGGTAATCCGGAGGAACCGCCACTGCCAGAGAACGTCGCCGCTCGTCATGAAGAGATTCAGAACGAACGTGAAGAGGATCAGGATGAAGATCGGCTTTAAGCCGCGCATCATAAACCGCAGCGGCACCGTCGAAAGCGCCGTCACGACCGCAAGATAGAGCAGCGCGATTCCGAATCCCCAGAAACTCTTCACAAGGAAGAGCGAGATGATGTAGAGGAGGCTTCCGATGATCTTGACGCGGGGGTCGAGGCGGTGGATCCACGATTCGGCGGGATAGTACTGGCCGAGGGTGATGTCGCGCAGCATTACCGCTCACCTCCTTCCGGGGAGGCGGCGTCCGAAATTCGTGAGGTTTCCGCTTCGCCGTTCAGCCAGCTGACGAGGAGATCCTCCGCCTGCCAGAGCGTGAGCGTCGTCCCCCGTCCAAGTGCTTCAAAGCGCGCAAGGCTCTCCGGGTCCGCTTCAGCGAGTTTTTTCGTCAGAACATCCCTGAATTCCGCAGCAGGAGGGAGGCCGAGACGGAGGCTTCGCATCGTTTCGACGCGCGCAAAGACCTCCTCGGGTGTTCCTTCAAGTGCGAGCTTTCCGCGGTCCATCACGAGGACACGGTCGGCGAGGATGCCGATGTCGCCCATGTTGTGGGAAACGAGCAGGATCGTCATTCCCTCTTCGCTGCGCAGGTTGTCGATCATGCCGAGGACGGCGCGCTTTGACTGGGGATCGAGGCCGGCCGTCGGCTCGTCGAGGATCAGGACCTTCGGGCGCATCGCGATCACACCTGCGATCGCCACGCGGCGCTTCTGGCCGCCGGAGAGTTCGAACGGCGAACGGCTCGCGACTTCGTCGTAATCGAGGCCGACGAGACGAAGCGCCTCCTTTACGCGTTCGCCGATTTCCTCCTCCGGGAGGCCGAGGTTCTTCGGACCGAATGCGATGTCCTTCTCGACGGTCTCCTCGAAGAGCTGGTACTCGGGGTACTGGAAAACGAGCCCGACCTTTTTCCGGATGTCGCGCAGGCTCGTCTTCGGATCGGTCACGTCGACGCCGTCGACAAGGATCCGGCCGGATTTCGGTTTTAAAATGCCGTTCAGCTCCTGGATCAGCGTCGATTTCCCGGAGCCGGTATGACCGATGATGCCGACGAACGAGCCCGCGGCGACGGAAAAGCTCACGTCATCGACGGCGCGCGTTTCGTACGGCAGGTTTTCATTGTAGATGTGAACGAGATGTTCAACGGAAATGAGCGGTTTTCCGCTCTTCCGTTCGAAGACGATCTCCTCATCGCGGTACGGCGCCTTTCCGGGTGCACGGAGATTCTTCCGGTTCCGGACGATATAATCGGCAAGCCGTTCGTCGGTGATGAGTCCGTCCGGAAGCGAGGCGCCGCGGTTCCGGAGCCTTCCGACAAGCTTGATCGGGAACGGAACGGAAAGCGAGTAGGAGCGGATCTCCTCTTCGCGCGAGAAGACCTCCTCCGGCGTCCCGTCCATCACGATCCTTCCGGCGTCGTAGACAAGGACGCGGTCGGCTTTTGCCGCTTCCTCCATAAAGTGCGTGATCAGAACGATCGTGATCCCCTCGGAATGGAATCGGAGAATGATGTCCATCACCTCGTCGCGGCCCTGGGGATCGAGCATCGCCGTCGGCTCGTCGAGGATGATGCAGCGCGGCTTCATCGCCACAACGCCCGCGATCGCGATGCGCTGTTTCTGGCCGCCGGAGAGAAGATGGGGCGCTTTCAGGCGCTCGTCGTACATGTGGACGCGCGTAAGGGCGTCGTCGACGCGCCGCCGGATCTCCTCCGGCGCGATCCCGAGGTTCTCGGGGCCGAACGCGACGTCGTCCTCCACGACGGAGGAAACGAGCTGGTTGTCGGGGTTCTGGAAGACCATTCCCGCGGTCTGGCGGACGTTCCAGATCGTCTCCTCGTTCTTCGTGTCGTATCCCGCAACGTAACAGACGCCGCCTGTCGGAAGAAGGAGCCCGTTCATGTTCTTCGCGAGGGTGGATTTTCCGGAGCCGTTCTTTCCGACGACAGCAAGAAAACTTCCCTCGGGAATCTCAAGGGAAATGTCGTCGCAGGCGACGATCTTCAGGGATTCTTCCTCGCGCGTGTATTCAAATGTCAGGTGTTCGGTGCGGATCAGGGATTCCAAAGCGCTCTCCTTGGTCGTAATGACTGAATTATTATTATACGCTTCCGGCAGGACGCGCGCAAGTCCTGCCGGCGCTCGAAAAAAGGGCCCGGTTTCCCGGGCCCGAAGGGGTCTCTTTCATTCGTTCCGGTCGGATGTAACCGATGCCTCCGCCATTTTCCTGTAGGAGGCATACTTCTCCCTCGCGCCTTCTTCCGCCTCGCGGAAAAGCCTCTTTGCGTTCTCCGGGAAGCTGAGCTCGAGGGACGCGTAGCGGACCTCGCCCTTCAGGAAATCGTAGAGCGGTTTGGTCGGCTCCTTCGAATCGAGATGGAAGACGCCCGTCTCGGGATCGTAGCGGTAGAGGATCCAGTACCCGGCCTGAACCGCGTCCTTCATCTCCTTCTGGACATTGTTCATGCCCTGTTTGATGCCGTGGTTGATGCACGGCGCGTAGCAGATGACGATCGACGGGCCTTTGTGCTCCTCCGCCTCCTTCACCGCGCGGATGAACTGGGCCGGATCCGCGCCCATCGAGCACTGCGCGACGTAGACGTTTCCGTAGGTCATCAGAAGCATGCCGAGGTCTTTTTTCCGCGTTTTCTTGCCCGAGGACTGGAACTGGGCGACCGCGCCGACAGGCGTTGCCTTCGAGGACTGGCCGCCGGTGTTCGAATAGACCTCCGTATCGACGAGAAGCACGTTCACATCCTCACCCATCGCGAAGACGTGATCGAGACCGCCGTAGCCGATGTCGTACGCCCATCCGTCGCCGCCGTACATCCAGAGCGTCTTCTTCGCGAGATTGGTCCGGCGCTTCCGGATCTCGTCCGCGATCGCGTTCTCCTCCGGTGTGAGCGATGCGCCGTCGATTGCACGGAGAAGCGCTTCGGACGCGGCTCCCGAGGCGTCGAGATCGTCCCACGTCTCGTACCACTTCGCCGCCGCAGCCCGGATCGCTTCGTTTTCCGTCACGTCAAGAAGCTTCTTCACGTACATCGACGCGGCGTCGCGGAGTTGGCTGACCGCGAGGCACATGCCGTACGAAAACTCGGCGTTGTTTTCAAAGAGCGAGTTCGACCACGCCGGTCCGCGTCCCTTCTGGTCCCTGCAGTACGGGACGGACGGCATCGCGGCGCCCCAGGCCTGCGTGCAGCCGGTTGCGTTCGCGAGGTACATCTTATCGCCGTAGAGTTGGGTCAGAAGCTTGACGTAGGGCGTTTCGCCGCATCCCGCGCACGCGCCGGAGAACTCGACGAGCGGCTGGCGGAACTGGCTTCCCTTAAGCGTGTATTTGTCGTAACCGTCCTTGATCGGCAGACCGAACAGGTACTCCCAGTTCGTCTGATCAAGCGATACTTCGCGCGCCGGAACCATCCGGAGCGCCTCGCCGCTCTTCGGACAGCTCTGCGCGCAGCTTCCGCAGCTCGTGCAGTCGAGCGTGGAAACGCCCATTGCGAAGCGGTAGCCGGCGAAATCCTTTCCTTTTGCAGGAGCCGTTTCGAGACCCTCCGGCGCGTTTTTCGTCTCTTCCTCCGTGAGAAGGAACGGACGGATGACGGCATGCGGACAGACGAACGAGCAGATATTGCACTGGAGACATTTTTCGCTGTCCCAGACCGGGAGATGCGTCGCGATCCCGCGCTTTTCGAAGCGGGCCGTTCCAAGCGGCATCGTGCCGTCCTCCATTCCGCGGAAGGAGGAGACCGGAAGCGTATCGCCCTTCTGGGCGTTGATCGGCATCAGAATGTCCCGGATCACGGGCGGAAGCGACGGATCGGCAGGCGCTATGGCCGGCTCCGTCAGCTCCTTCCAGCTTTCTTTGACGGTCACCCGCTTTACCGCACGGACCCCCGCGTCGACGGCCGCCCGGTTCATCCGGACGACGGCTTCTCCGCGGTTTCCGTATGTTTCTGCAACGGCATCCTTCATATACCGGACGGCATCGTCCAGGGGAATGATGTTCGCGAGCCGGAAGAAGGCCGCCTGGAGAACCATATTCGAGCGGTTTCCGAGGCCGAGCGCCTGGGACTCCCGGTTCGCGTCGATGATGTAGAACGCGATGCCGTTCTTCGCGATCGCCGCAAGGACCTCGCCCGGCACATGCGTTTCGAGTTCCTCCTCCGTCCATTCGGTGTTGAGCAGGAACGTTCCGCCCTGTTTCAGTTCGGAGATCATATCGTACCTGCGGAGATAGGACTGATTGTGGCAGGCGACGAAATCGGCCTGCGTGACGTAATACTCGGACCGGATCGGACTCTTTCCGAACCGGAGATGGGATTTCGTGATGCCGAACGACTTTTTCGTATCGTATTCGAAGTAGGCCTGGCAGTACAGATCGGTATGCTCGCCGATGATTTTGATCGAATTTTTGTTTGCGCCGACCGTCCCGTCCGAGCCGAGGCCCCAGAACTTGCAGGAGACCGTTCCCTCGGGTTCGGTGAGGATCGGTTCGCCGACCGGAAGGGAGGTAAAGGTCACGTCGTCTTCGATGCCGACGGTGAAATGGTCCTTCGGCTTCCCCTGCGCAAGATTGTCGAAGACCGCCCTGATCTGGGCGGGCGTCGTATCCTTGGAGGAGAGACCAAAGCGGCCGGCGTAGATCTCAGGCCGGGCAGGATCGTTGATGAACGTCGCGCAGATGTCCTCGTAAAGCGGTTCGCCGATCGAGCCGGATTCCTTCACCCGGTCAAGGACCGCGATCCGCTTCACGCTCTTCGGAAGTTCGCGGAGAAGGTGCTTCGCACTGAACGGGCGGAACAGATGGACCTGGAGGAAACCGACCTTCTCGCCGTGTCCGTTGAGATACGAAACGACCTCGCGCGCCGTACCGGCGACGCTGCCCATCGCAACGATGACGCGTTCCGCATCCGGGTCGCCGTAGTAGTTGAAGAGGCGGTATTCGCGGCCGGTCAGCTCCGTGATCCGCTTCATATAGTCCTCCACGACGTCCGGCAGCGCGTCGTAGGCGGCGTTGCTCGATTCGCGGATCTGGAAATAGACGTCGCCGTTGTCGACGAGCGAACGCTGAACGGGCGTCTCGGGGTTAAGCGCCCTTGCGCGGAAGGACGATAGCGCCTCCCGGTCGAGCAGTTCGCCGAATACGCCGTAATCGATCAGCTCCACCTTCTGGATCTCGTGGGATGTACGGAAGCCGTCGAAGAAATGAAGGAACGGGATTTGGGCACGGATCGCGGAGAGATGTGCGATTCCCGCAAGATCGGCCGTTTCCTGAACGCTGCCGGAGCAGAGCATCGCAAAACCGGTCTGGCGGCAGTTCATGACGTCGGAATGGTCGCCGAAGATCGAGAACGCGTGCGTCCCGACGGTTCTGGCGGCGACGTGTAGAACGCCCGGAAAACGCTGTCCGGAGATGCGGTGCATCGTCGGGATCATCAGCATCAGCCCCTGCGAGGCGGTAAACGACGTTGCAAGGACACCGGCCTCGAGTGCGCCGTGACAGGCGCCGCTCGCTCCGGCTTCGGACTGCATTTCAACGACGCGAACAGGCTGTCCGAAGATGTTTTTACGGCCCTTCGCGGACCATTCGTCCGTCTTTTCGGCCATCGGCGAACTCGGTGTGATGGGAAAAATGGACGCAACCTCGGAAAATGCATATGCGGCATAAGCGGCGGCTTCGTTGCCGTCGCAGATACGAACGATCTTTTGAGAAGACATGTGTCGTTCCTCCTTGGGGAAGAGAGCGGCCCGTCGGACCGAAAGGGATAGGGGTTCGCTGCATACAACAGTTGTATACAATTTCTTCTGTTATTGTAGCACATTCCGACGAAAATGGCATCGGTTTTGTAACAAATTGATAAAACTGTTTGAATAGTTTCTTTTTTTCGGGCGATTGGGGCGCAGGCGATGCGCACAAAAAAACCGACCCCCTTTCGGAATCGGTTTACGCGTTTCTCGTTTTATCCTTCGGAAACCGCCGGCCGCGTCAGCCCTCGATCACGTACGGGACGGCATCGTCCTCGATCGGGCAGAGGTACTGTTCGTCCTCTGTCCGCTTCGCGAACTCCGCCTTCGCCGCTGCGAGGAGCTCCGGTTTCGTGAAGAGATCGGCCGCCGCGCCCGCGAGAACCTTCGCCGCGTAGAGCAGACCCTTGTCACCGATCGTCGTCCGGCCGCAGGCAACGTTCTGCCAGGAATGACCGGGCGAACCCGCCGGCCACGTCACGGCGTTGAACTGGACCGTCGGCGTCAGCCAGCTCACGTCGCCGACGTCCGTCGAACCGGGCTTGAACTCGTTGCCGCTGTAGAACGGATAGACGAAGTCGTTGATCGCGCGGTTGTTGCTGTCGGTCAGCTCTTTGACCTTCGCCGCGATCTCCTTATCGAACTCCGCCCCGAGCCCCGGAAGGGCATCCGCCTTCTTCCACGTCTTTTTGAGCGACGCGGCGTAGTCCCGTTCCTCCGCCGTGTAGACCGGAAGCGGCGCTTCGTTCAGATTGTTCCAGATGACCTTCTCGAGCGCCGTGTTCGGGAGCTGGTTCGCCGTCCCGTCGACGAAGATGCGCTCGTACGTCGTTTCGGTCATAAGCGCCGCGCCCTCCGCGATCTTGTCGACGCGCGCCTGGAGCTCCTTCACGTCCTTTACCTTCACCGCGCGGACCATATACAGGACCGACGCGTGGGGCTGGACGACGTTCGGAGAGAAGCCGCCGCCGTCGATCATCGCGTAGTGGAGGTTGCACTCGCGCTTCATATGCTCGCGGAGGTAATTCGTGCCGACGTTCATGAGCTCGACCGCATCGAGTGCCGAGCGGCCGTCGAACGGATTTCCCGCCGCGTGCGCCGCGACGCCCTTGAACTGATAAAGGACCTGGGTACAGGAATTGCACGTGCCGGTCGTAACGGCGTTGAGCGAGCCGGGATGCCACGTCAGCGCACAGTCGAGCGCCTTCCACACACCTTCCCGCGCAAGAAACGCCTTCGATGCGCCGCCCTCCTCGCCGGGGCAGCCGTAGAAGATGACCGTACCGGGCGTCTTCGTTTCGCTGAGAAACTGCTTCACGGCACACGCCGCACCGAACGAACCGGCGCCGAGCATGTTATGGCCGCAGCCGTGGCCCGAGCCGCCCTGGGATTGCGCGAGCGCGTCGTCCTTCGGCGCCATCTGCTGAAGGGCGCCCGGCTCCTGGGAGAGGCCGGAGAGCGCGTCGAATTCGCCGAGGATGCCGATGACCGGACCCGCGCCGGGCGTTCCGGGCGCCGGACCCTCGGTGTACGTTCCGCTGAAGGCCGTCGCGATCCCGCCGAGGTTTTCTTCGACGTCGAAGCCCTCCTTCTTCAGCGCTTCGACGTAGAGCGCCGCCGACTTGAACTCCTTCAGCGACAGCTCCGCGTATTCCCATACTTTATGGGAGATCGCGAGATACTCCGCAGCGTTTTCGTCTATGAATGCGTACAGTCCTGTCTTGTCAAACATCGTATTCCTCCCGGATCAATAGAGGACCTTGCTGAGAAACTCCCTGCACCGCGGGTTCTGCGGATGATTGAACACCTCGTCGGGCGTTCCCTCCTCCGCAATCACGCCGTCGTGCATGAAGATGACGCGGTCGGAGACCTCCTTCGCGAAGCCCATCTCGTGGGTCACGATGACGGAGGTCATCCCGCTCTTGACGAGGTCCTTGATGAGATCGAGCACCTCGCCGACCATTTCGGGGTCGAGCGCGGACGTCGGTTCGTCGAAGAGCATAACGTCGGGCTCCATCGCGAGCGCACGGATGATCGCGACGCGCTGCCTCTGGCCGCCGGAGAGCGTGGAGGGATACACGTCCGCCTTCTCCTGGAGGCCGATGCGCTCGAGGAGCACCATCGCCTTTTTATCGGCCTCCGCCTGGAGATCCGCCTTCGTTTTCATGACCGCTTCGCCGCGCTTTTTCGCGTCCTTGAGGCGCTGGACGCCGATCTTCACGGGTGCGAGGGTGATGTTCTCCTTCACGGTCTTGTTGTTGAAGAGGTTGAAGTTCTGGAAGACCATGCCCATCTTCTGACGGCCGAGGTTGATGTCGATGTGGTTTTCGTCGTAGATCTTCTTCATCAGCGCCGAAAACTCCGATCCTTCCGCGCGGCCGTGGTGCTTTTCCTTGAGGAGGTCCTCCACCTTGATCTTATGAATGGCTTCTTCGTCACCCATTCCCTGCGCTGCAAGCGCTTTGTATGTATTCGAGGCGCGGATGACGTCGAAGTGGAGGTACGGATCGACGGGTGTCATAAGCTTTCCCTCCATCCAGACCTCGCCGAACGTCGGCTCCTCGAGCAGGTTCATGCAGCGGAGCAGCGTCGATTTTCCGGATCCGGAAACGCCGATGATCGTGAGGACCTCGCCCTTTTCGATCGTTGTCGAAACGCCCTTTAAGACGTGGTTGTCGCCGAAATTCTTGTAGATGTTCTTGATGTCAAGCATGGGCTTTCATGCTCCTTTCCCAGGCCTTCAGGATCTTTGAGAGGATGAACGTGAGCGCGAAGTAGAGGACGCCGGTGATCGTCAGGCATTCCAGCGTCAGGTACGTGACGCCTTTAACCTTCAGGTATGAGGTCATCAGATCGCCGGCAAAGAACGTCGACACGAGGGAGGTCTCTTTAATGACGGTGATGAATTCATTGCCGAGTGCCGGAAGGATGTTCTTCACAGCCTGGGGAAGGATGATCGAAAGCATCGCAGTCCTTTGGGTCAGCCCGAGCGAACGGGCCGCCTCCATCTGGCCGGGATCGACGGCTTCGATGCCCGAACGGATGATTTCCGAGACATACGCGCTCGAGTTGATGATCAGGACGATCGCACAGGAATAGATATATGGGAGATTGTTCAGCGGCGGGATGATCAGCGGGAAGACAAATACGCCGATATAGAGCTGGAGGAGCATCGGCGTCCCGCGGACGACCTCGACGATTGCCGTGACGATGCCGCGCAAAACACCGATCTTCGACCGCTTTGCAAGCGCCATCAGCGACCCGAAGAACGAACCGCCGACGACCGCGATCGCAGACAGGAGCAGCGTATAACCGATACCGGTGATCAGGAAGAGATGGCCGTATTTCGCCATGATCATGGCGATGTTCGAAAGAAATTCCATGAATGCGGTTCCTCCGAAGGAAAAGACAAGCGAACGGTCCGCAGAGCGCACCCTGCGGACCGAGGGGAAAACGGAATGAAAAGAAGTTATTCGGTGATTTTGTTGCCTTCGTCGTCGAAGCCGAGCTCGTCGAGGGTGGATACGCCGGCATAAACCTTCGAGGCATCATACCAGCCGGTGTAGTAGTCGTTTGCAAGCGCCTTCGCGAGGGCGGTGTTGACCTTGTTCAGGAGGTCGGTGTTGCCCTTCTTGAGGAGGCAGACGTTGTTCTTGTAGATGTCGTCGACCTCGAAATCAAAGCCCGTGAAGGCGATCGCGCCGTTCGCGCTGGCGATGATCGATTCGCCGTTGCCGTGGGCAACCGCAAGGAAATCGACCTGTTTTGCCTTGAGCGCTTCTACCGCAACGCCGAGATCGGAGTAGACATACGTCGTGCTGTCAACGTCGCTCATATCCCCAAAGACCTCCCCCACGAGGACCTGCTGGAGGGAAGCGCCCTGGTAACCGATCGAGTGGCCCTTGAAATCATCGGCCGCCGTGAATTTGCCTTCGTTCTCCTTCAGGCAGATGATGGACTGCTGGGTTTCGTTGTCGCCCGCGACATACCAGTCGGAGAGCGCGTAGTTCTGGGACCGCTCATACGTCCAGGAGAAGCCGGAGATCGCGATGTCGACGGCGCCGGTCTGTACCGCAGCCTGGCAGGCATCGAAGGACATCGGCTTGAGGGCAAGCGTCATGCCGAGCTCCTGGGCGAGATACTTCGCGAGGAGAACGTCGAAGCCGACGATCGCGTCGTTGCCGGTCTTCGCAACGTCATAGAACTCCATCGGCGCAAAGTCCGGAGAGAGCGCAACGGTCAGCGTTCCGCCGGAGCCCTTGTCGTTCAGCTGGGAGGCATACTTGTCGTACGCGGCGGCAAGATTCGTTTCGGTTTTTGTGCAGCCGCTGAAGGCCACGAGCGCGATCAGAAGCGCAAGCACGAGAGCTACGGTCTTTTTCATTTCTTTTCCCTCTTTCCCGGGGCTGATATCGCAGCGCCCGTCTGTTTGTATATTCTTGTGTATATATTCAGTGTTTTTGAATAATCATTCGCTGAACATGCATATACTATACAGCCTCAAAAGGGGGGTTGTCAACACCTTTTTTCACTTTTTCCTCAACTTTTTTCGGCGGCGATTATTCATACGGAATACGGCCCCGCTGTGCGGCTCCCGATGCGGCTTTCCCGATGCCCGCTTTTTGTGAGAATCGTATTGACAAATCGCCGTTCGTTCGCTATTATAATAAGGCACGTCGAGGTGTGGCTCAGCTTGGTAGAGCGTTGCGTTCGGGACGCAAAGGCCGCTGGTTCAAATCCAGTCACCTCGACCAACGAAACCGCCGTGATCCCGGATCACGGCGGTTTTTCTCCGATACCCGTCTTTTTCGTTGCACCAGAAAAGAAAGGACACCCCATGCAATCTCAAAAATCCGCTCCGCGCCGGACCGCCCTTTGGCTGGTTCTCGTGCTCACGCTCCTCCTCGCCGTTCCGGCGCCCGCGTTCGCTTCGACCGAAAGCCTTCCCTTCGCGGACGTTCCCGGGGATGCCTGGTTTGAACCGGCCGTACGGTACGCGTATGAAAACGGCGTCGTCGAAGGAAAAAGCGCCGACGCTTTCGATCCGAACGGAACCGTTACCTGTGCCGAGTTCCTCACGATGGTCTGGCGGACGGCCGGATCGCCCGTCGTGAACCACATCATTCCGTTCAGCGACGTCGCGGAGGACGCCTGGTACGCCGATGCCGTCCGCTGGGCGGTCGCCGAACGGCTGATCGAAGGCGCGATCGGAAGCACGCTCGACCCGGACGCCCCGCTTCTCCGCGAGGAGACCGTCTCTCTTCTGTACCGCTTTGCGGCAGCCTCCGGAAGGGACGTCTCGATCGGCGAGGATACGAACATCTTAAGCTATGACGACGCGCTCGACGTCGGTTCGTCCTCTGCCTCCGCGATGCAGTGGGCCGTCGGATCCGGAGTCGTCGAGGGAGACGGAAGCCGCCTCCTTCCGAAGAGGTCCGTGACGCGCGCCGAAGCCGTGACGATGCTGATGCGGCTTCTGAACGCGGGACGGACGGACGCGCTCTCGCTCTGGACCGAATCGGCGCGGGCCGCGAACGAGCTCACCGCCTATCTCAGGGCCGTGACCGACGAAACGAGTGAGGACTTCATCCCCGTGCGCGACCGCATCGCCGTCTTCGATCTCGACGGAACGCTGTTCTGCGAAACGGATCCGAACTACTTCGACTACACGCTTCTCGTCCACCGCGTCCTCGAGGACCCGGACTATATCGACAGAGCCTCCGATTTCGAAAAGGAGACCGCGAACAAGATCGTCGAACAGAACAAAACTGGCAAATCCTTCAGCGGACTTGAGATCGACCACGGAAAGGCCATCGCCAGTTCGTTCGCCGGGATGACCGTCGCGGAATTCAACGCCTATATCCAGGAATTTAAAAAGCTTCCGATGCCGAGCTACGAAGGTATGACGCGCGGCGGAGGCTTCTATCTGCCGATGGTCCAGGTCGTCGAAGCGCTCCAGGCGAACGGCTTTACCGTCTACGTCGTCAGCGGAACGGACCGCCTCATCGTCCGCGGCATCCTCGCGAACAGCGTTCTTGACATCCCGAACCGCCAGATCATCGGCTCCGACGAAACGATCGTTTCGAGCAATCAGGGAACGACGCCCGGTCTCAACTACGTCTTCCGGGAAGGCGACGAGCTCGTCCTCGGCGGCGACTTCCTCATCAAGAATCTGAAGATGAACAAGGTTTCCGTCATCATGCAGGAGATCGGACAGCAGCCGGTCCTCTCGTTCGGAAACAGCACCGGCGACAGCTCGATGGCCGAATACGTGACGAGCGGAAACCCGTACCGCTCCCTTGCGTTCATGCTCTGCTGCGACGATACGGAACGCGAAAACGGGAACGTCTCGAAGGCCGATAAGATGGCCGCACTCTGCGAGGAATTCGACTGGGTCCCCGTCTCGATGAAAAACGACTGGACAACGATCTACGGTGACGGCGTCCGCTATACGGGCGCAAACTGAACAACCGCGCCCATCGCATTCGGAGGGCGCTTCAAAACCGTAAAACAAACCCCGCGTAAGGACGCGGGGTTTTCCGTTGGAAAACAAGCGCGCCCCAGGGGGGGCGCGTTTCGTTTAAACGGTTCTATTCTTCGGTCGGTTTCTTCCGTTCCCCGGATTCCGCCGCCTTCTTCTCCTCGGCTTCTTCCTCCGCAACGAGGGCTTTGACGTCCTTCGCCATCCCGCGGATGTTCATGAAGATGATGATGAGGAGCGGGATCACGATCACCGCCGCGAAGACGAGCGGATTCGAGATCAGGCGGACGAGAACGCCTAAAAGATGCGAGACGAACACGACCCTGCCGATCAGATTCGACGCGGCGACCGGAACCTTGTCCGCGATGACGTTCGCGTCGCCCTTCGTTTCAAAGACAATCTGGCCGTTCTCCTCGCGGATCCCGATGACGCGATGGGTATTCACCGCGCCGCGAAGCGTTTCGTCGGTCGAGTAGAAGCTGATGACGTCGTTCTCACGGATCTGGGATGCGTCAACGTGTTTCACGAGTACGAACGAATCCGTCGGAATCGCCGGCTCCATCGATCCGGTCAGAACACGGAAGCCCGAGAATCCGAGGACCTGCGGAGGCTGGCCCTTCGGCGTCGTAACGACGCTGAAGAGGACCGCGACCGCAAGGACGATGATCAGGATGCAGACGACGTTCAGGATTGTTCCGAGTATTTTCTTTGCCATTCGTTATTCGTTTTCGTGTTCTTCAGGTTCGTCCTTCGGTTCCGGCTCTTCCGGTTCTCCGGACGCGGGTTTCGTTCCGAAGAGACGGGCTGCAAGCGTCCGTGAGAACGTTCCCTCCTTTGCCTTTTCCTCAGCGCGAAGGCGTGCCTTCGTTTCGCGTTCGAGCTTCCGCAGCGCTTTCTCTTCGGCGCGTTTCGCGGCATTCTCCGAGCGACGCGCTTCGCGGGCCGTGCGTTCGGCATCCTTCTTCATTGCCTCGGCTTCGGACGCGATCGTCTTCGCACGCGCGAGTTCCTCCGATGCGGCCTTTGATTCATTCTCGGCCGCTTCCTTCAGCGCGCGCGCTTCCGCGATCAGGCGGGTCGCCTCGGCTTCCAGCGCGGATGCGGCCTGTTCCTTCTCGTTTGCGGAACGGATCGCTTCGTCGCGTGCGTCTTCCGCGTTGCGGATGCCGAGATTCTTCGCGTTCTCTGCGGCGGCGACAGAATCGCGCATCGTCCGTTCGGCCTGCTTTGCCGCTTCCTCCGCGGCGTTTTTAGCGGCGCGGTCCGTTTCGGACTGTTCGAGGGCGGCGAGGCGTTCGCGGATCGCGGTATCGCGTTCCTGTTCGGCTGCGGCCTGTTCGGCTGCGGCCGTTTTCACGCGTTCGTCCGCGTCCGCGGAAAGCGCTTCGGCTTTTCGCTGCATCTCCTCGGCTCTTCCCATCGTATCACGGGCAGCCTGTTCCGCAGCATCGATCCGTTCCTTTGCGTTTCGTTCCGCAGCGGAAATCTTTTCTTCGGCGTTCGTTTCGGCGGCGGCGATCCGTTCGGTCGCGATGCGGGCCGACTCCGCCGATTTTTCGTCGGCACGCCGATCGGCGGCGGAAACGCGCGCCTCGGCATCGGCTTCTGCCTTTGCAATGCGCTCCGTCGCGTTCGATTCGGCCGTTTCGATGCGCTTCGCCGCATCCTCCTTCGCAGCGGCGATCTCTTCGTCGGCGCGTGCTCTCGCGTCACGGATATCGATGTCGGCTCTCCGTTCGGCTGCGGCGATCTTTTCATCGACTTCGGCGATTTTGCGGTTCGCCTCCGCGGTCAGAGCTTCGCTCTCCTCAACGGCGGCCTTCATCGCCTTCGTCGCTTCGTACGCTTTCTGTTCGGCGGCAAACGCGGCGCCTTTTGCGTCGTCGCGCTCCATCTCGGCCGCCTTGCGGATCGATTCCGCCTCGGCGATTTTCACCGCAGCGTTCTTTTCGGCGTTTGCTATGCGGATCGCGGCATTGTTCGCCGCGTTCTGGGCATTTTCTTCGGCCCTGTTCTTCGCCTCGATCGCCTCGGACATCTTCTGTTCGGCATGGGCCCGCGCAGCCTCGGCATCCTCCCGGAGGACGCGCGCCGTTTCGGCCTGACGGGCATATCCGTCGATCCGGCCCTGAAGATCGGCAGTAAGCGCGCGTTCCTTCGCGAGCGCTTCCTCCGCATCAAGCTGGGCCTGGGTGACCTCTTCGACGAAAATGCGACGGACTTCCACATCGGGAAGATCGCGGTTTTCGACGATCTCCTCACGGATCTGTTTGATGAATTTCGGTTTATGGACCTTGCGCTTCTTGTCGAGAAGCTGTTCGACGTCGCGCCGGTCATCGCCTGTCAGCGTCTTGAAGAGCGCGTAGGCGGTGATGAACTGGGAATAGAGCTGGATCAGATATTCCTCGTCGATTTCGTATGCCTTATCCTGTTCGACGATCGAGTAGCCGACATCGTCGTAGCGTTCGAGGAACTGCCAGAGCGCATAGCACTTCCGGTAGTCTCTGTCCTTCATCATCAGGTTCGTGCGCTGGATCGGGCTCCGAACCTTCGCGCAACCGGCCATGATCTCACAGAACGAGCTCTGACGGAGGGCCATCACGAGTCGGCGCACGCGGTCGATGCGCATGAAGACCGTCATATTGTCCGCATCGTTTTCGGCGAAGGACTGGCGGTTCGTGATCTTCATCTCGAGGCTGTACTCGATCTGTTCGTAGGCGTCGTCGACGCGCGTCTGGAACTTCATGACGTTCCGCGTTTCGTCACCGGTCGACCAGAAGATGACATCCGTACGTTTATCGATGAAGACAACGAGGCGCTGGATCAGATGGTAGATGAAACGGTTCTCGTAGAGGTCGTAGGAATCCTCGTTCGTGACGTTGAGGATCTTGTTCGGGTTGACCTCGCCGTTCTCGTCGGAATTGATGAACTGGGTGTTCTGGGAGAGATGGCGGACGGAATCGGCAGTGATCTTCTTCGCGAGCGATACGGGAACGAGTTCCTCCGAACGCGCGATGAAGCGGCGCGGCTTCTCGATGATCGTGTTGATCGAATCGAGCGCATCCTCGACGACGGTCAGCCACTCCTCATCAACGACTTTGTGGAGCGTCTGGGCTTTCTGCTCGATCGTCTTGTCGTCGGCCGCCGCAACGCTTTCATACAGATACTGAAAATACCGGTCCTCTTCGAGAACCGGCCCTGCAGACATCACGTATTTCTGAAACAGATCGTTGATGGTTTCCATAAGTTCCCCCGATCAATAGAGGTTCTGGATGCGGGTCAGATAGGCCCGCGAATCGTTCATATTCGTTTCGCCGAATGTCTTGTCGATGTAGCCGATGAGGCCCTTGATCTCGTCGCGGACAAACGCGATGTTCGTGGATTCGAATTTCTTCAGAACCTTCCGGGCGATGATGTAGTCGAGGCCGTCGACTTCCTTTCCGCCGCACGCGACATAGACCGGGATGAAGTCGTACATCTGCTTCATGATACGGTTGCCGAACGCGAGACGGAAACGGGTCTGGAGATACTGGTCGAGCTTGATCAGCTTCGTCATCGACGATTCGCTGATCGGATGCTCTTCCTTCGCCTTCGTGAAGAGTTCGAAGAGGTGTGTATACGTTACCGGGCAGCGCGGCTGGAGCTCGCACTCGAACGCGGCGGCCCGTTCGTTCAGCTCGATCGGCATCGCGCGGTCGTAGACCTTGTCGGTGATCGTGAACGTCGAGTCGTCGTTGTTCGCCGTTCCAATGAACCAGGTGTTCGGGGAAACGGTGATTTTACCGCTGTTGAGGCGCACCGGGTCTCCGGGCCATGCGGTCGGGACGAGGTCGACGACCCATTCGGACTGATCCGGCATTTCGAGGACGGACAGCATTTCCGCAAAGTAATACTCGATACGCGCAAGGTTCATTTCGTCGAGGACGATCATCGCCGGTTCCTCGCGGTAGCCCGCCTCATACAGGGCGCGAAGGAATTCGGTTTCGTTGAAGCGCTTCGAGAATTCGTTGAAGTAGCCGAGGAGCTCGGTCTTGTCGCGGTAGGACGGCTGAACGGAAACGAGCGTCGCCGGATAGCCGAGATAACGGCTGAAGGAGTACGGCAGAGACGTTTTACCGGTACCGGAGATACCCTCGAGGATCAGGATCTTCGAGGCTGCCATACCGGCGACAAAGCGGCGCACGATCTCCGGCGTATAGAAGAGGCCCATCTGGCTCGCGGCGAACAGTCTGTAGTTCTCCGCGAACTGTTCGAGGGTGACCGTATCGTTGTATTCGGGCTCGTCAAAGTGCTCGTATTTCGTATCGACGAGAGAGAGTTTCGGAAAACGCTGAACGGTATTCCGTTCGGCTTCTTCGGCCTTTGTACGCGCCTGGGCGGACGCAGCCGCAGCCGCAGCCGCAGCCTCCGTGATGTTCTTTTCGTTCAGGGATCCGCCGCCTCCGCCGGCTACCGCAACGCCCGGGACGACGCCTGCAACGCCCGCGACGCCTCCGATCGCAACGCCTTCCGGAACTTCCGCAAGCGGATCGACCATTCCGGGAGCGACTCCGCCGGCCGCGACGGCGCCGGCCGCAACGCCCGCTCCGCCCGCGTTGATGCTCGTGACCTCGACGGGAAGCGGCTGAAGCGTCGAATGACCCTCCTCATCCTTGTCGTAGAGGCCCGCCTGAGAGGCTACACCGGCGCCGGTTTTGAGGTTGAGGATCATCGACTTCTCGTCCATGAGCTGCATGATCTGGCGGTTCAGACGGCCGATCTCCTTATAGAGCGAGACGTTGTCGTCCGCCTGGGCTTTCAGCCGGATGTTGACGACGATCTTGCGGACGAGGAGCCCGATCAGAAGGACCGGGATCGCGATGAGGATTACAACGAGAAGGATCGAGAAGAGCTTCCCGAAGAATCCGACCGTCGAAAAGTACGAATCGAAGATCGCCGCATACGCCGGGACGCCGGTCACGAAAATCTTCAGAAGACCCGTTACGATCCCGACGAGCCATTCGATGACGTTATATAAAATCTGTGAAATGAGTTCGAACGCGAACTTCAGAAATTCACTCATTCGTTATCCTTTTTCTGTTCCCGGGCCTGTTGCTCCGCTTCCGCGATCTTGGCCTCGTATTCCGCCTTCAGGCGCTCCAGCTCGGCCAGTTTTTCCTCGGCTTCCTTCGCTTTCGCCTCGGCGTCCCTGGCCTTCGTCTCGACGTCGGTCGCGATCGAGGCCGCTTCGGTCGCGCTTTCCGCCGCAACGGCCTTTTTCAGACGTGCGCTCACGACGATTAGATGGTAGACCTGGTAGACGAAGAACGCAAGCATCGGAAGGACGATGACGATGAAGAAGCCTGCGGAGGTCGAGAGGAAGTTGATGACCTTGCCGAACCCCGCAAGGCGCGTGACGTACTTTCCGACGATATCGGAATCGGTGATGACGTGACGGTCGGTGATGAGGTTATTATCGCCCTTCGTCTCGTACGTACGGTAGCCGTTCGCATCTTCGATTTTATAGATGCGGTGGGTGTTCAGCGCGTACCGGTTCTCGATGATCGTATGGAAGGTGATGATGTCGCCCTCGGCAAGGGTCGACGGATCGACCTTTTTGATGATGATCAGATCGCCCTGGTTGAAGGTCGGAGCCATCGACTCCGATTCAACGGTCAGCGGTGTAAAGCCGCCGAGACTCGCGACGCTGTTCGAGTTGCGCGTGGCAAGCGTCGTAAACGCAAAGAATGCGGCCAGCAGGATGACGAGCCACAGAATCACGCTCAATACGACGTTCAGTGCCTTTTTCGCTTTCATGCTTGCACCTCCAGGCAGTGCTGCCGATGAGACGCCCCTTCTCAGGTCAGGGGCTGATTGTTTTCATCCGATCCTTCGAAGCGCATCCGGACGGAATAGTCGGAGCCCTTGAGATCGTTCGTACATGCTGGGTCGGTTCCCTCGATCCAGACGCGGATCACGACGGGAACGTCGGTCGCGTCGGGGATGAAGAAGACGGTATTCGAATCCGTCATTCCCTCGATGTCCATCGTACCGGGATCGTAGATGAACGTATCCGTATCCTTCGTGACGGAGAGACGCATCGCTTCGGAAAGCGTCCGGTTCGTATCGGACCAGATGCGCGTTCCGTCGTCGGCGTTCTTGGAGGATGTCGATGTCAGGTGGACGTACATATCGCCGACGGACATAAAGTGAAGCGTGAACTCGACGTACGTTCCGTTCCGGTAGGAGGCGGCGGATCCGTCCTCAAAGACGAACGAAACGCCGTCGCGCGTCGTCACCGGTTCGATCGGGACGGAAGCGATATCGACGCCCGTGTCGGTCCGGATCCGGTCCGCAATCTCGCGGAACGTCAGCGTTCTCCTGTATTCCTCGAACGTCGCATGGGGGACGAGGTCCATCCGGAGCGACGGGCCGGTCGTCACATCCATTCGCATCATCGAAAGCCGCGCGTTGTCGGAGATCGAAAACCACGCATACGTCACGGCCGTTACCGAAACGAGCGCGATCGCGAGGATGAGGAGCGTATTGCCGAGGATGCCTTTTCGTGAGGAATTCGTTCTCTTCTCCATCGGTTATTCCTCCAGCACCCCGAACAGCGAAATCACCGCGTCCGCGCCGTCCGTCTGGACCGCGTCGGAGCAGTCCGGATCGCATCCTTCGAGATAAAAGTAGATGTGGAGCTGATAGATCCGGTTCAGTTCGATCGTTGCGAGCGGTACCGCGTCGGGTGAGCTGACCGAAACGGTCCGCGGGAGAACGGCCGGGTCGTCGGCCGCCTCAACGGTCTCGTTCGCGGCGTTGTAGTGAAGGACCTTTCCGTCCGCGAGAAGCGTATCGCCGATATAGGTATTGCGCGACTGGTCAGCGGCGGCGTTTGAATCCTCGCTCATCGCAAGGATCAATGGCTCGCCGTCCTCAAGCCGAAGACCGATCCGGCCCGCATTTGCGAAAAGACTCCCGCTCTCCGGCGAAACAAGCGATTCGATGTCGTCGAGATACAGAGTCATTGCACGGTAACTGCCCGAACCGGTTACTTCCGCTTCGATATATACACATCCATAATAATATCTTTCCGCATCTTTATCAAGCAAAAAACTGTCATTCCGACCGTTTTGCGTCGCCTTGTTGTAAACGAAGCTGACGAGGTCGTCCGTCGAAACGGGAAGAAGTTTTTCGACGTCGGCGTCATTGAGCTGTGTGATCGCGGCTTCGGTCGTCCGGCGGAAATCGGAACCGCCGGCCGGGCTGATGTAGAGGTGGGCGTCGGTGTCGTTCGTTCTCGCCTCGACGCGGCTCGTGTAAACCTCGCCGTTCGAAGTGAACCATGCGTACGTTGCGGAGGTCAGAACAAGCGCGATCACGGCAAGCGAAAAGACCGATGCGGCAATCGAGCGCTTCAGCGGTTTCGTATTCATTCCGTCCTCCTTTCCGTTTTACGCCTACTCCGAACGCTCCAGGCCGGCAAAGCCGAGCTGAAGCGCGACGTCCTTCGCCTTGACGGCGTTGATGCAGTTCGGGTCGCAGCCCTCGAGATAAAGCCAGTAATCGACGCGGCCCGTTTCGTCCGCCGCCAGCGCAAAGAGCGCGTTCGGCGCCGCGGTCAGAGCATTGTCCGTTCCCCTCGCCGCATAGCTGTCGAGATCGAGCGCGGGATCGGCGACGTACGAACCGCCGTAGACCGTATTTTCGGCCGGTACCGTCAACGCTTGGGACGCATTCGCCGTATTCCCCATATCGTCGAGGCGGAAGATCCGCACAACGACTCCTTCGCGGGTCGTGATCCGGAGACCGAGGCGCATCGATGCGAGCGCCTGGGGATCCGACCCGAACGAGAGCCGATCCTTGTGAAGATAGACGGTCGCGGGAGCGCCCTCCGCTTCGATCCAGACGGTACCGCAGAGCACATAACTGCCGACCGACGCGGTCACGTCGCGGTAGGATGAAGGGACGCCGTTTGCGTTCTGACGGACGGGGACGAAAAAGCGCTGGAGATCCGCCGTCGTAACGGGCTGGATCGTATCGGTCGAACTCGAAAGAACGAGCTCGCACGTCGCGTCAAACGGTCCCGTCTCCGCGTTTGCGATGAGCAGATTCACACCGCCGCCGGTGACCGTTCCGCGCATCGGCTCGACGTTCGTATACGTCGTAAACGTGAACCACGCGTACGTTACGCCCGCGATCGCAAGGAGCAGAACGAGAACGGCCAGAGCCGCGATCACTGCGTTTTTCCGGAGAGATTCGTTTCGGTTCATTGTCCGTCACTCCCTTCCGGTACAGCCGCAAACGACGCCGAGATGTCCTTCAGGGTTTTGCCCATCAGCGTGTTTGTGCAGTCCTGATCGCAGCCTTCGAGCCAGATGTACAGATCGACCTGGACGGGATCGTCGCCGCCCGTAAGCGTCACGATCTTTTCCGAAGCCTCGCGGAGCGTGACCGCACCGGTGGCCTGGTCGTAATCGACGTAATTCGCAGGAGTAAACGGGTGGAATTCGACCGTCGTTCCG
>Ga0079305_1001066_pt1 | contig 42561 bp, 38 predicted proteins | sample LMS_cellobiose_e_FD_79183 | JGI IMG/M metagenome (GOLD analysis project Ga0079305, IMG submission 79183) | Rumen-fistulated moose microbial communities from Alaska, USA - LMS_cellobiose_enrichment | ecosystem: Host-associated > Mammals > Digestive system > Stomach > Rumen fluid ... | reverse complement strand
TATACGATCAAAGGTAAAATGTTCGCAGACTGCTCCGGAGACGGCATTCTCCGCCTTTCCGGCGCCGAGTACCGCCGTGGTCGCGAGAACCCCAAGGAGTTCGGAGAGACCTTCCTTCAGACCGGAGGAGACGACCATACGATGGGTAATTCCATTCTGCTTCAGCTGAGAAAGACCACCGAAGATCATCCTTTCACAGCCCCTGAATGGGCCTACCACTTTACCGATGACGATTTCAACTACGACACTCCGAAATCGACGATCAAGGGGGTGAAATTAAACTACAAGAGACTGACTCCTAACGACAACAACTTCTGGTGGATTGAGTTCGGAGGCCTTTTTGACACTATCGGGGACGCCAATGACATCCAGTATGAGCTCAAGAGGATCGCTTACGGAGTGTGGGAATATATGAAGAATCATCCGGACGGCAGGTGCAAGAATTACGACCTCGATTGGATTGGATCCCTTCCCGGGAAGAGAGAATCCACAAGATACGTAGGTCCACATATTCTCAATCAGCATGACGTCATGAGCGGCGGGCACTTTCAGGATGTAGTTGCATACGGAGGATGGGCCCTCGACGATCATGATCCGGAGGCATTCCACAAGAAAGGAATCATATCCAGGGAGTACCCAGCCCCCATTCCTTTCGGCATTCCCTTCGACTGTCTATATTCTATAAATGTACCGAATCTCATGTTCGCGGGGCGCGACATCTCCGCAACCCATATGGGACTTTCCTCTACCAGAGTAATGGCAACCTGCGCCCTTCTCGGTCAGGCTGTCGGGACCGGTGCCGCTCTTGCGCTCAAGTACGGAACCACCCCTGCCGGTATCAGGAAAGACCATATCGCAGAGCTCCAGGATACCCTCGAGGATGACGACTGCATGCTCCCGTTCCGCTGGAGAAAGGTCTCCCCTCTTACCCTCCTTGCAAAGACAGCCCCTGCTAATGAGCCGCTTAGAAACGGAATTGACCGCTCTTACGATGGCGAGGACAACGGAGTTCTCGTCCCCGTAGGCGATACTTCGATGGAATATTCATGGAAAAAGCCCCAGACAATCTCCGGAGTGAGACTCGTTTTCGACTCCGATTTTATCTATCGAGGTAAGCGCATGCGTAAGCTTGAAGCGACCACCGAGCGCGTTGAAATGCCGAAAAAGATGGCAAAGACATTCCGAATCGAGACTAAACTCAAAAAGGGTGACTGGCAGACTATCTATACCTCCGGAGAGAATATCAAGAGACTTGTGAAAGTCGATTTCCCCGAGCCGGTCAAGGCTGATGCCGTCCGCCTTGTCGTCACCTCTACCTGGGGAGGTGGTGATGCTCATGTTTTCGCTTTCGATGTGAAATAATAATTGTAAATTTGCAGTCCAATCAAGGATATTATGGCAAAACGAGAAATAAAGTTTTCCCTTGTTTACAGGGACATGTGGCAGTCATCCGGAAGATACGTTCCGAGAGTTGACCAGCTTGTGGAAGTCGCTCCTGCGATTATCGATATGGGTTGCTTTGACCGCGTCGAAACCAATGGCGGCGCATTCGAACAGGTCAACCTCCTTTTCGGAGAGAATCCCAATATCGCCGTAAGGCGCTGGACGGCACCTTTCCACAAGGCCGGGATTGAGACCCACATGCTTGAAAGAGGCCTCAACGCCCTCAGGATGAATCCGGTTCCCGCTGATGTCCGCGAGCTCATGTTCAAGGTCAAAAAGAAACAGGGGACCGATATAGCCCGTTCATTCTGCGGACTCAACGACCACCGCAATCTCCGTGGTTCCGTCGAGTATGCAAAGAAGGCCGGGATGGTCTCGCAGGTCGCCCTTTCGATCACCAACTCACCTGTCCATACGGTCGAGTACTATATGGGGATCGTTGACAAGGTCGTCGAATACGGAGCCGACGAGATCTGCCTCAAGGACATGGCAGGAGTCGGCCGCCCTACCTTCCTCGGACTGCTGGTTACAGATATAAAGAATAAATATCCCCATATCAAAGTTCAGTACCATGGCCACACCGGGCCCGGATTCTCCCCAGCATCGATGCTGGAAGTTGCAAGGGCTGGCGCAGACTATCTGGATGTCGCCGTTGAGCCTCTCTCATGGGGCAAAGTCCATCCCGATGTGATTACCATACGAGAGATGATGAAGGCAGATGGCTTTGCCGTAAAGGATCTCAACATGGATGCATACATGGAAGTGAGAAGGCTGACCCAGAAATTCATCGACGACTTCCTCGGATACTGGATCAATCCTTCCAACTCCAAGATGACCTCGCTCCTGGTCGGATGCGGCCTCCCCGGTGGAATGATGGGATCGATGATGGCTGACCTCAAAGGCTTCCAGGGCGCAATAAACGCTGCCCAGAAAGCCCACGGACGTCCTGAGATGTCTCTCGACACCTTGATGGTCAAGCTCTTCGAAGAAGTAGAATACGTTTGGCCCCGCCTCGGCTATCCTCCGCTCGTAACTCCGTTTAGCCAGTATGTCAAGAACACCGCCTTGATGAATCTTTTCAATATGCTTAACGACAAGCCTCGCTGGACTACGATTGACAAGGATACCTGGGGAATGATTCTCGGCGACATGGGCCGTCTACCCGGACCTCTCGCTCCTGAGATTGTCGAACTTGCAAAGAGCAAGGGACTCAAATTCTACGACGGAGTGCCTCAGGACAACTATCCGGACGAACTGCCTAAGTTCCGCGCCATGATGAAGGAAGAAGGTTGGGACGAAGGAGAGGACGAGGAAGAGCTCTTCGAATTCGCCATGCACGAGCGCCAGTACAGGGATTACAAGAGCGGCGTCGCCAAAGAGCGTTTCAATGAAGAGCTGGCCCAGATGAAGGAAAAAGCCGGAGCTCCGATTGTTATCAAGCGACCTGTCGTAGAGATGCCGAAGTTCGACGTCAATGAATATGCATCCAAATATCCTCATGCTGTTCCCGTCCAGGCTCCTGCAAAAGGTCAGCTACTTTGGGAGAACGACATGGACAACGTCTCTGCAGCCCCTATTGCAGGCACAGCCGTTACCGCAGGAAAGCCCATGGGCTATATCCAGACATGGTATGGTATGGAAGAACTGATCCCCGCAGTCACGGGACGCGTTGTCGCAGTCCTTGGAAAGCAGGGAGAAAAAGTTGAAAAAGGCGAGATAGTCGCTTTCATCCAGGAATAAATCCGCATTGAAATCTTATTGTTCCAAAACATGAAAACTTACACAACTGTACAGTCAGACCCAAAGAAAATAATGCTTTGGATTATCGGCTCAGCCTTGGCCCTCACCGTTCTGCTATCTTCTTTCTATAGCGTCTCCTCCACTCAAAGAGGCATTATTGCTACCTTTGGGAAGATCAATCCCACGGCAGTAGACGCAGGACTGCATGTAAAGATTCCATTTGTCCAGAGTATAGACAAGATGAGCATCCAGACAGTCAAGATGGAGCAGACCTCAATGGCATATACCAAAGATATCCAGAGCTCAACAGTGACTTATGTGCTCAACTTCGATCCGGTGCCCGAGAGCGTAGCTGTCCTCTACAGGAATGTAGGAAACAACTATATCGCAAAGATTATCACTCCGGTAGTAGAAGGTGTTCTTAAAGACGTCATAGGCAACTACAACGCCGCCGATATCGTCTCCAATCGCGAGGAAGTCCGAAAAGGGGTAGAGATTGAACTATCGTCCCAATTGCCCTCGGAATATGTCCGCAATGTAAAGTTCCAGCTCGTCAACATCGACTATGACGATGCCTTCGAGCAGAGTATTGTCGACAAGCAGGTTGCCGAGCAGAAGGCCCTTACTGCCAAGAACAACACTATCCGTATTCAGGAAGAAGCCAACCAGAAAGTAATTTCGGCAGAGGCCGAGGCCAAGGCTATGCAGATAAAGGCAAATGCTCTCCGCGCCAATCCCGACCTCACCCAGTACGAGGCCGTACAAAAATGGGACGGAAAGATGCCTACATACATGCTCGGCAATTCAGTTCCATTCATCAGTTTACCAAAATAATCCCTTATATAGAACGAGGTCGACAAAAGGTCGACCTCGTTTTTTGTGCATCTGGCTCCATCACTTCATCCATGGAAATGGCTGGTTTTCGTGGATGAGATTGTGTTTTTGCCACTTCGTCCATGAAAAGTGCTGGTTTTCATGGATGAGATTGCACTGTTGATAAGGGAATGGTACAACTGGCAGGGACACGATGCTGATCCCTGAACGGCCCTCAAAAAACCGTCAATCAGACCACTATAAGAAGGAAATGCTGTTTTTCCCACTGCATGAACGTTATCAAAATGGAGCAGGGGCATTTCAGGTTACCGCTCGGAGAAGCTGGACGGTCAGGGAAGCCATTTCACTGCACGGGACAGAAGGGGATGAGCGAAGCAAAGGCTTACGGAAGAGAGAAGCCCGTGCTCAGATGCGGATGCATAATAAGATTTCATAACAAAACCCCGAAAGCTTATAGTCTTACTTTCGGGGTTAATGTCAAAGTCATCCTCTTCTCTACGGGAGTCTGGCAATATACACAGAGGTCGGTCCCATCGCCAGGGTGTTCCCGTGACTAGTGGCACGTAGTGAGACCTTGCCAAAAGACAGTACGGGGACAAGTGTAGTGCCGCGTTTGAGGCCGGGCGTTGCAGGCAAGAGGACAGTCTGCTTGACTCCGGTCGGGTTCAAAGCCACAATAAAGGTCGATGTTCCGTCGGTGCGGGTATAGACCATCGGGTAGGGCTTGGTCTCGTTGAAGACAGGCTCGAAAGCACTGTCAGCCCAGAAAGCAGGCTCGGACTTGCGTAGGGCAATCAGCGCTCGGGTCCAGTTGAGCAGCGATTCCGGATCTGGTTCCTGGCTCTCCACAGTGATGGAGCCTGGTGCCGTAGGGTTTTTCGCCCCCTTGGCCTTCCATTCCAGATAAGCCGGATAGGAAGTTGCCGGAGTCCACTCTGGACAGACCGGGAGATAGATCTTCGACGGGTCACATGTGCTGAAGCCCGCATTGACAGAGCTGTCCCACTGCATCGGTGTCCGGCCACCGGCCCTCTCCTTGCCGTTATGGTTCGCACCTTCGACGCTAGGAAGGTCGACCAGCGAGCGAATGCCGATCTCGTCGCCGTAGTAGAGGATCGGAAGCGGAGTCGTCAACACCCAGGAGATCATGACCTTGAGCTGTGCCGGATCGTTGCGGGCGCCGGTATTGAGACGAAGGTGGTCATGGTTGCCGGTGAGGGTGGCATAATAGCCCCAGTCCTTTGTCCACGCAAGAGCATCGGTATAATGGTCATAATAAAGCTTCAGAGCCTTTGCAGGCGTGACCGTCCTGTCGATTTTGTTCTCCGGCCAAGGATTGCCGTACAGGTCCATAGTCGAGGGTTGGCAACCGTTGAGGCTGAAATAGACACCACCTTCGGCCTGGTGCTTGCGGTCAAAATACATGAGCCTGTTGGTGGAGCCGGCAGCATTGAGGTACATGTCCACATTGAACCCAGCAGCTAGGCAGTGCTTCGGATCGTTCCATTCGGCCATGAGGACATGGTCGGGATAGTTGGCATCGGACCATTCCCGCATCTCGCGCCAGAGTTTCACTATTTCCTTCTTGTCCCTGTCGTTCTTGACGAGGCTGTTAGCCATGTCTACGCGGAAACCGTCCACTCCTTTCTCATACCAGAAGGCCATGATATTCTTGAGTTCCTGCCGAACGGCGCGGGGACCGGGTGCGTCCACTGACTGTTCCCACGGGCGGTTCGGATCAGGGTTGGCATAGCCGTAGTTGAGGGCAGGCTGGCAGGCATAGAAATTCTTATAATAGTATTTCGCCCGCGGATATTCGCTCTTCATCCACTTGCCGCGCGTATTCTGCATGAAGTCAGGATCCTTCAGCATCTCCTCGAGGTCCCGCTCCGCCTTGGCATCGGGCAGGCGGTCGCTCCATATATAATAGTCAGAGTAACGCAGATTCGTATCCTCGGTGCTTTGGAGGAACCATGGATGCTTGTCAGAAGTATGGCCGGCCACGAGATCGAGCAAGACCTTAATGCCGCGCTCATGTGCCTTCTCAACCAGCTCTACCAGATCGTTGTTGGTCCCGAAACGTGGATCGACGCGGTAGAAGTCGATGACATCATAGCCACCGTCGATCCAACCGGAGACGAATACGGGATTGAACCAGATGGCGGTCACTCCGAGGCTCTGGATGTAGTCAAGCTTGGAAATGACGCCGGGGATGTCTCCGATACCGTTACCGTCGGAATCCTGAAATGAAGACGGATAGATCTGGTAGATAACGGCATTGTGGAGCCATTCAGGGCCTTTTTCCCAAGTCTGCTGAAAAGAGCCGGGGGTAGGCTGGGCCAGGACAGGAGCAACAAGAAGGGTTGTCAGGACAAATGAAACGAGTGCCTTCTTCATAAAAACTATTTCTTGAAGCTTGTCCCTTGAATCCATGACTTATTGAACTCCTCGCACCAGGAGTCATTGGCAAAGACTGACCGGTATTCGAAAGGTTCGGCAGCGGTGAAGTCGTAGTCTGTGATACGGGTAGTGCTTGAAGACGCTGATGTCCGGACAACTTGTTCACCGGAGGTAGACTTGTATTTCACCTCTGTACAAGACAGATTGGAGGTTTTCGAGCCCCAAGTAATAATGCAAACGCCATCACTCTCCACTGAGGTTGACTCTATTACTCGATCCGTCAGGCTTTCGATGTAGATATCTCCGCGAACGGTTACGGAAACATCGCGCTGCACGGAATGATTCCCTTCTGAATCTTCTGTGTACAGATAGAATGTGTAATCCGTTTCATCGAGATCATTAATGTAGATGCCGACGGTATCTGCTTTTGAAAAAGGATAAGATGACCCTTCAATCGTGACGATTTTCTTATCCGCTCCTTCCCACCAGTAAATAGTTGTCTTTGTAATACTGGGATCTATGGGCTTCAACCAGGAGAGGAAGGCCTTGTAATAGCCAGTTTTACCACTTGCGTTCTCTGTTATCTGAGGGTATCTTTTGCCACCGATTGTAATGAATTCCTTATAGATCTCGTCTTGATCTCTGCAGGAAGAAAGCGCACATCCCGCAATAAGCAAAAGAAAACCGATAAAATAGTATTTCTTCATATTCTATGACGGTTTAGTTGTCCTTAATTATTTGTCCCCAGAGGTAGAGGTCATCGACTCCATAATAGGTGGTTGCCGTCGACTCATCTTCATATTCAATCAGGAACGTGTTGAAATTCCGGAGGAACTTGAATCTCAGGTAACGGACCGGGCGCTGGGGGTTAGGAACATCTTCCGAAGCCTCAAACGTGTACTCACTGATAGTTCTGAACCATTCTTGGTCTTCTGCAGTAATATCTCCGATGGCTCCGCCTTCTCCGGTATAGCCGGAAGGTTTGTACGTGCGTACATCTTTGAGTAGGAACCAGCTGTCATCCCAGCTTCCGTCCGGATTCGGATCCATGCTGCCGTAAACCTGCCAGTGCTGGGGATATACGCCGCGATAATCAAAGGAATTCTTGGAGGGAAGCAGGCGCATACGGCTAAGCTGTGCCGTATATCCGAGGTCCAACGTAAACCATCTCACCAAAGGGCCTTCAATAGGCGTGTAGAAGAATGTTGTGGTCTTCCTGTCGAACATATTGGTGAAGCGATACTTCGTATTTCTTTCGCCGCAATCAGTAGGGAGAAGAGCGTTTTGCCATGTCGCGTAGGGAAGTTCTTCCTCATAGAGCGGAGTGATGATTTTGTACAAGGTATCGGAGGCATTGCCCCAGCGGTCGCGGAGATAAGCTCCGAATATCTGAGGCTTGGACTCGATATCATGCCGGATGAAAGTGCCTTTCTTCGAAGATGTATGGAAGGTATAGAGGTCCTGCCACTCCATCTCGTAAGCTCGTTTACCATCTTCTGTCAGAAGAGAATCGGCCATCAAGACAATCGCAAGGTCACTTTCGTCTTCGTTACCATCCATAGATATAATGATTCCTCCAAATGTCTCAAACAGAGACAACTTGGCCGTCTTGACCATCGGGACCTCAGGGGCAATGGTAATTTCCGTAGGATCCGAGAGTTTTCCATTGACTGCAATGCTTTGCACTCTGGCAGGGCGTGGTGTCGTGTCCCCTAATCCTTCGACAATAAGGGAGTCGACATAACGGGAAGACATATTGTGGCATATCTCTCCGTTCCTCTCATAGGATACCTGCACTCCCATGATATTATCATCATCAGGGATGCTGTACTTGATGACAGCCCCGCCAGGCTTGGAAATAACCTGCGTGACCGTGACCTTGGAAGGGGCCGGTGCGTTTGGATCAATCTGGTCAATACGCCCTTCTTCCGCACATCCGAAAATGGCAAAAGCTGCGGTAGCCAAAAGTCCCAGAAAAGTTATTATTTTCGTTTTCATATTATAATCTGTTATGCTTTTCATATACTTGTTACCATCCTAAGTTCTGGACAAGGTTCGGATTGTTTTCCAGAGTAGCTGTTGACAATGGCCAGAAATAATCCTTAAGCGTAAAGGTCTGGAAGAAGAGAGCCGTTTTCTTGTAATATCTGGCTGCAGTTCCCGGCTGATCCGTATTCCAGCGGAATATTCCTTTCTGGTACTCCTCTCTCGCCTCTTTCCACCGGCGGAGGTCCCAGAAACGCTGTCCCTCAAAGGCCAGTTCTACCAAGCGCTCCCTGTGGATGATCTCGCGGAGTCCCAGCTGGTTCTGATACTTGCCTGGAGCGTTGCTGTAGGTATCCCACGCTTCTTTGACTCCGGGGATTCCCGCACGAGTACGAACGGCATCCAGATAGTTGAACAGATCTTCGCTGTGAGCTCCGTTCGGACCTTCCGCTTCATTGATTGCCTCGGCATAAAGCAGGTATAGATCAGCAAGCCGGATGTTCGGCCAGATCCATGGAGAAATTGAGTAGGTCGTATTCGACATCACCCTGGTATTGTATTTGGACCACTTCTTACACATGTATCCGGTAATCCACGGGGTATTTGCCGTAAGGGAAGTCCGGTTGATCTTATATAAGTCGTCCGGAGTCGGATTCGATATATTGGGACCAAACCAAAGGCAGGCATCGAAACCGAGGTCGGCATAGAAACGAGGTTCACGGTCAAAGTTGAACTGGGCTGTCTGCTTTCCGGCTTGCATATACCAACGTTCTTCCGGAATGTCTGCAACTGTGCGAAGTTCATACGGGTCGACATCGGCCCGCTCCTTGTCATTCTCAACAGGAAGACCGTGCTTTGTATAAAACTGATCGGCTATTTTCAGCGCAATGCCAAAACTGTCCCAACCTCTCATATGGAGGAAACTGGGATAGGTTTCAGGGTCGAGGTTCGGAGTTGAAAGGAAAGTAAGGTGAGATGTCGCTGAACTATTTCCGGATCCTGACACGTAATACTGAGCATTACCCCAGACACATTCCTTGTTCCAACTGTTACAAAGAGATTCCCGAAGCGTCAGCTCCTGAATAATATGCTCATCCGCACGGATGGCTCCGTCATAATAGTAGAGCCCCTTTCCGACCTCATGGCACAGGTCAATAGCCTCCTTGCAAGCGGTCACTGCGGATTCCCATCTCTGTTTTACCTGGGCTTCCGTCTTGGACGGGAAGAGCTGAACGCCGCGTGAATCAACCAGGGTAAACTGCTCTGCATTGTTATTGAACAAAGGACTGGCAGCGGTGACAGCAATCTTTGCCTTTATTGCCGCAGCGACAACTCTGTTTATACGTCCGAGTTCATCGTCACCGGCCTCCATCAACTCCAGATCAGGCATAGCTTCATCTATCAGCTCGATCATATAATCGAAGCAGTCATCAACATTATCCCTGTAGACACGTACGGTCTCGATGCCATCGCTGACGTCGAAATTCTCCCTTACAATGGGAACAGGCCCCCACTTACGGACAAGCCAGAATAAGTAATAGGCTTTCAGGACCTTGGCTTCAGACATCCATATCTTTTTCTCTCCTTCATCCATATCCGGAACAGCCATGATATTATCGACAAGAGTATTGCAGTATCGAATGCCCTGATAGAGAGAATTCCAGTCGTAGTTGTAGGGGGAAGTTACGTTCTGCTCCCCACGGGCAAAGTGAATAGCCTGGATGGCAGCGCTGTTGAGACTATAGGTCGAGGGACTGTTCAGAACCTGTTCCCTGAACCAGAACTCGTCACCTCCCAGCATTGCTACAGAACTTGCATGACCTTCATACGGAAGAAAACTGTAGCAGGAATAGAGATATTTAATTGCCGTTGACCGCATGTTGAATACCATCTCCAGCGTAGCCATTCCATCATCGGGAGCGATGTCGAGGTATTTGTTGCATGACGTAGACAAGAGGGTGAGTATCGCGAGAGTATAACCCCACGACTTGCGGAAGATATTATTTAACTTCTTCATATCTATCATCATTTAAGAGTTATATTGACACCGAGATTGACAACTCTTTGAATAGGGTAATTGAACCCGTCTCCACCAAGTTCTACGTCCCAAAGCTTAAATTTGCTCCAGGTCATAAGGTTGGTACCGCTCATATAGAGCCTTAGATTGTCAATATGCGCCCGGCGAAGCCAATGATTCGGGAATGTATATCCAATTTCAACCTGCTTCAGACGAAGGAAAGATCCGTCCCGCATAAACCAGGTACTTCTTGTCGTATTGTTTTTATTTACATCGACGCTCAAACGAGGCCATAGTGCATAAACATTCTGATTCTCTTCTGACCAGTGATCGTCCGCATAAGCCTTCATCAACTGAGTCTCTTTGACAAAAGGATAAGTGCTTGCGGCATCAATCCAGAAGGATACATTTCCTTCACCTTGGAAGAAGACAGAAGCGTCGAAGCCTTTATAGCCCATCGAAAGACCGAAGCCATAAACTATCTCCGGAGTAGTCGGATTTCCGATCGGAACCATATCCGCAGCGGTAATGACTCCATCGTTATTGACATCCGTATATTTGATATCACCGCCTCCGTAAACACTTCCGAAGTTCTGGGTAGGAGCATTTCTAGCCTCAGCATCATCGACAAAGAGTCTCTCGGCGATATACCCCCATTTCTGGGAAATCGACTGCCCTATATGTGATCTCCAAGGCTCTGCATAATCCGGCTCCTCAAAGATGCTGTAGACTCCGCGAGCATAGGTGAAATTGAGCCTGGCGGCAGTCCAGAAATCTTTGCCCCAAGACTGCTGGTAATCACTTTGGATATCAACGCCATGAGCTTTTGCTTCACCGATATTGGCGCGAACTGGCGCAGTGAGTCCCATGGTTGAAGGGATATCAGAGCGGCTCTGGAGGAGGTTTGTTCGCTTTTCAGTGTAATACTCGGCAATAATGTTGAGTTTATCGAAAAGGCCGAGTTCGAGGGCGAAATTATTCTTATAAGAAGTCTCCCAGGTTATGTTGTCGTTTGCGTAAATATCGACATTGATTCCGCTATAAGACGATCCTCCGTCCCGACCGAATTTAGCAGATCTTGAAGAATCGCTCATATCAACGCTGGAGAGGTAGAAGAAGCGGTCAGCGCTGCTGCCGATGTTATCATTTCCTACCAAACCATAAGTGTAACGAAGTTTCAGGGTATTGACCGTCTTCTTAAGAGGTTTCCAGAAATCCTCGTTAGAAATCATCCAAGCCACACCGGCAGAAGGGAAAAAGCCCCACCTGTGCTTTTCAGCAAAGCGTTCTGAACCGTTGTAGCCAAAATTGAATTCGGTAAAATACCTTGATTTCCAGTTATACGTAAAACGTCCAGCCAATCCCGCGTTACGAGAAGGAAGGGACTTTGCAAGAGATGTAATGCTGGAGTCAGCAATCAAGGATTCATGGGTCGTAAAGACCAGAAGACCGCTCAGGCCATGTCCCCCGAATGTACGGTTGTAATTGAGCCTCATTTCCGTGTAGAGCGTGTTAGTCATGCTCTTGGCTCCAGGGTAATAGCCAAGGTATTCTGTTCCGCTACTGTTAATCTCATCCAGAGTATAAGCTCCAGTAAAGGAGTCATAGTAGCCAAGCGAGTAATAGAATGGCTTGTAATACCTGCTGGTGCTGAATGAGGACAGGCGTGAAATGTTCAACATCGCGGAAGCACTGAGTCCTTTCGTAATAAATTCCAAATCCTGATTGATATCCAGAACGGCAAGAATTTGAGACCTGTTACGGTCCTTGTATCCCTTGACCATTTCAGCATATGGGTTGGTATAGGTTGCCAATCCGTAATTACCGAATAGGATATGCTGGGTAAATTGATGTGCAGGATCGGGCTCGTAATATGCCGGGAACATGACGGGGTTTGAATGCATGACCTGATTATAGACCTCGCTACCTCCGTTGATAGGGCCGGAATAATCATCGAAGTTACCGGTAATACGAACACCCATTTTAGTCGTTTTGGTGACATTGATATCAATGTTGGCGCGCACAGTATAATTCTTCGAATCAATATTGTTGTTGAAAGAATTACGATGGTCAACCTTGAGGATTCCGGTATCGCGTGTAAGGCCCATGGAAACATAGTACTGCGCTACCTTTCCACCGCCCGTCAAATTGATAGTCGCCCTCTGACTGGTCGAGTACTTATTGAAAAGCATATCGTACCAATCGTTGTTGGGATATATATATGGATTGGATCCGGCTTTACCTGTATTTTCAATTTTGTCTTTAGTATAGAGCAAGTCAGCAGCAGCATCTCGTGTAAGGGCAGCTTCATTCGCAAGCTTCATATAGGTCACATTATCTGCAAGCTGGACCGTTCTTGTCGGTGCAGACAATGCATTTTCAAATCTGGCAAAGACCTTTACCGGGCCCTCAGCACCGCGTTTTGTAGTAACGAGAATGACACCATTTGCTCCACGTGCACCGTACACTGCCGTTGCCGTTGCGTCTTTCATGACAGAGAAACTTGCGATGTCATCCGGTTGGAGACGGGCAAGGTCCGTTGCTGTCAGTTCAATGTTGTCAATGAGGATGAGCGGAGTCGTATTACCTTCGAATGTCGCAACTCCGCGGATGAAGAAGTCAGTATTATCCTGACCAGGTTCGCCGCTTCGGGAAAATGCGACCAAACCTGCCATATTACCGGCCAGGGCGGTTGTCAGGTCGCTTGAAGGGACCTTCAACTCTTTGACATCGACAGAAGTAATGGCACCGATGACGCTTTCCTTCTTCTGCTTGCCGAAAGCGACTGCGACAGCCTCTTCCAGTTCGTTGTTTTCCTCAGCCAATTCAATATTGATGACCCTCTGGTCACTCACATTGACAAGTTGGGGCGTCATGCCGACAAAGGAGAATACAAGCTGTTCGGTTGGTTCAACTTGAATCTCATAAGCACCATCAATATCGGTAAGGACGCCTCTGGATGTATTCCCTACCCGGACAGTAGCACCAGGAAGGGGCTCTCCGTTTTCATCCAGCACATAACCCTTGACGATTTTTGGCTGCGAAACTCCGGCGATAGCCTTCGGTCTCTTTTTAGAAATAATAATGTTCTTACCTTGAATCTCGTAAGTTAGATCCTGCCCTTCAATAATCTGATTGATAGCAGATGGTAGATCGTTGGCCTTGACAGAAATGATCCTCTGTGTATCAATATCATTTGACACATAGACAAAGGAATACCCACTCTTTTCCTTCAATTCAGTGATAGCTTTCTTCACAGAAACGTTCACCAGATTCAGCGAAACATTCTGCGCCATCACCGAAAAACTCAAGAGAAGACCTCCCAAGGCCAGCAGCACGGATTGTTTGATTTTCTTCATGCCGGTTATTGATTGTGGTTAATTAATAGGATTATTATTTATTCTTGTGTTCTCGCATGGTAACAACGCCGTCATTGATTGTATAATCAATCTTATTTGTAGCGGAAAGCATTTCCAGGATGTCCTCAATGCTCATCTCGCGGCGTACGAAGTGCCCATAGACTCTTAAATTGCGAAGATTGTCTCCAAGGATTGTAATTTTAACATCATAGTACCTCTCGAGCTCCTTGGCGATATCAGAGAGTAGTTCTTCATCAAAGAATAAGTCGCCGGTTGTCCATAGCATCGCATTTGAGGCATCCTTTGATTCGATATGCATGACGCCGCTATGCTTGTCAAGGACTACCCGTTGATCCGGATTCAGGTATTTCTCTGATGAAGAAGGACGTAATTTGTTCGTAAGAGCGACCTTACCCTCTTTCAAAGAGACAATGGCTTCCAAATCTTCGGGATAATCCCGGAAATTGAATTTTGTTCCGACAACACGAACCTGAATGTCGTTTGAAGAAACGACAAAAGGAATAGCCTCATTCTTGGAAACCTCGAACCAACCTTCTCCACTAAGGAAGATATTCCTGTCACTGACTCCGAACCCCTGCGAATAGACCATGTGAGATCCTGCATTCATGGTTACGACAGTACCATCGGGAAGTGTCAACCTGGTAGAAGAGCCGAGAGGAGCATCGATGACTATATCCGCAAACTGCTCTTTTACTTTTTCAACTCCATTATGTTTCCCTCCAAAATAAGCCATCAGCGCAACCAGTGCCACCGCTGCTGCGGCCGCGACATTGCGTAAAAGGCTGGCCGGGATAATCTTCTTTTTCTTAAAGGTCTCTTCATTACGAGCCGAAGCAAATTCATCTGCATGTTCGGCTTTGAATAATTCAAATGCACGGCGGGCATTGTATTTATCACGGATTCTTTGCGTGCCGGATAATAACCAGACTTCGCATGTTTTCCGAAAATAAGAGCTGTTTTCTTCAGAGTCCATTACCCAGGACTCCAGTGCTTTACGATCTGCTTCCCCGATCTCTTGATTCAAATAATCAAGGATCAATTCATCAATTTTTGTGTTCGGTGTTTCCATTATTCTACTATGACGTTATTATGACGAATAACAATAGTTTTCGGGTAGTAAAACTAAACGAAAAAAGCGATGCCATATTCAAGGGACATCGCCAACAATAAAAATATTTCATTCCTACATCGAGGAAATGAATAGAAGAATCAATCCGAGATACTCGCCGAATTCTTTACGAAGATAGGCCAAAGCCTGCCGTATATGATATTTGACAGTATTTGGAGAGATGCCCATCTGCTGGGCGATCTGTTCATAAGTCAATCCTTCAATTCGGCTCTTTTTAAAAACTGTCTTTGTTTGTTCCGGCATTTTCTCCATCGCATCGAACAATTGCTTCTCCAATTCTTTTTCAAGGAGAATGCCCAAAGGATGCTCCTCATTGAAGGGAAGAGAGTTTCCGATACTGTTCAAGTCAGATTGTTCCCTTTGCTGATAACTGGAGTGCAAATAATCGAGACAGCGGTTGCGTGTAGATTGAATCAGATAGCTTCTGAGAGAATTATCAATATGAATTGATGTCCGCTTTTCCCATAAATGGGAAATCACATCCGATGCAAGGGCGGTCGCAAGAAAATCGTCATGGACATATTGGGCGGCAAGATAGCACATGAAAGGATAATGCCTTTCATACAGAACACGCCACGCTCCCTCCTGCCCCAGGGCAAGGCCTTGAATCAACAATCGATCTTCTTCTTTCATAAGCGGCTAGTCACCTCGGCGTCAAAGATAACGATTTTCCGGAAAAAACTGTATTATTGGAAAAAATTATATATTTGCGGAAAATTTTTCATCCATGAAACGTATTCTCATTCTCGGACTACTCTTCCTAAGTGCATGTGCAACGACCAGCAGAGTTCAGACCATAAACCGCGTACTTCCGGGATTCAATCTGGAGGCCCACCGCGGCATCAGCAACCGATATCCTGAAAACACTATTCCCGCATTCAAGGCTGCTGCTGCGGTCCCATACTATGCAGGAATGGAGACTGATGTACAGATGACCTCGGACGGTGTCCTGGTGCTGATGCACGACAAAACGCTGGATCGTACGACTAATGCAACCGGCAAGGTTTCGGACTACACATGGAAAGAACTTTCTGAAATTCAGATTGACGGCGGTTATGGATGGTCCCCTGAATGGACGGGGAAACTTCGGATTCCGACCTTCAAAGAGTATCTGAAAATCTGCAAAAAGGCCTCATTGATTCCATATGTAGAGCTCAAGCTTCTGACCGACGAAGGAATAGCAAAGACCATCGAGACCCTGCACAAAGAGGGATTCGGGGATGATGATTATGTGTTGACCTCATTCACACTGCATTATCTTGAGGTTGCCGGGACCCTATGCAAAGCGAAAAGGGAATATATGAAAGGGTATTTTACCCCTGAGGATCTCGAGAAAATCAAGGACCGCACCCTTATCATCCGCCCTTCTTCTGTCCGCTTGACCGAAGAGACGGTCGCCAAGTGCCGTGAACTGGGATTCCGTATGGAAACCTTCGGCCTGCCAGTCGGAAATGCAGAACTCCTTCAGCGCCTACGTGACTGGGGCGTCGAAGGAGTCACTTGCAATGACTGGCTTGACCTGGGGCTCGAATAAGTCTACTCTTTCGGAGCGACCGAATCGATATCAAGTTCGAACTTAGGATTCCCGGAGGGAACGGGAGCATGCGATGCTTTGACGTATTCCCACATTTTGGCAACTACCTCAGGATGCTCTGCAGCGATATCTTTTGACTCTCTCGGGTCAGTTGAAAGATCATAGAGGGAGAAGTCACCAACGCCTTCTTTCACTCCCTTGATAAAGCCTTTCCAACTTCCGTAACGAACTCCTACCCAGCCTTTTCCGCCGGGAAATTCCCAGTAGAGATACTCGTGCTCTTTCTGCTTGCTTTCCTTACCTTGAAGGACAGGGAGGAAAGAGATACCGTCTGTTTCAGGACACTTCGCTCCGGCAAGCTCGCAGAGGGTAGGCATAACGTCTGTAAACTGCGCCATATGAGAAGTAATGCGACCACCTTCGGGAAGGGCGAACGGGGTCTTTTGCACTCCTTCCCCTTTCAGCTTGTCGCCATAGGTAACGATGAAAGGCATCCTTATTCCGCCCTCATGGAGAGAAGATTTTCCCCATCCCTTACGGCATTTGAAAGGGCCGCCGCTCTCGAAATATTCCATCGGAGAGTTGGTATTGTTGGCCGGGCCATTGTCGGAAGTAAAGATAATAACTGTATTATCATATAGGCCAAGCTCTTTAAGGTGGGCGACCAGATCACCGATCTGACGATCGATATGGGTGATCATCGCTGCGTATGTAGCATGAGGGTAACGGCTTGAATAATAATTCTTTCCTTCGACTGGCTCCTCATCTCCGAGCTTATTGACATAGTATTGTACCTCATCAGCGGGGGCTTGGACCGAACTATGGGGAACTGTTGTTGTCCACATAAGGAAGAAAGGAGTCTTAGTCGTAGCCACAGAATCGATATAGTGCTCTATCCTTTCATACATAAGGTCAGGGCTGTAATGGGCCTGGGTGTACTTGTCGTAACTATGGACATCATACGGATCTGCACCCTCATCCAAAGGAGTATCCGGAGGAAGCAGTTCATTCCCTTCGATATAGACACGATGCCTGTTCTCCCACATGAAGGGAGGATAGTAGACATGGGCAAGTCTCTGGCAATTGTATCCATAGAAATAGTCGAAACCCATATTGTTGGGAGCACCCTCGGAAAGCGGAGCGCCAACGCCCCATTTACCGACCATAGCCGTAGAATAACCAGCTGATTTCAAGACGCTTCCAAGAGTCGGAGTACCGGCAGCGAGGGGGAACTGTCCCTCCAGATAAGGATCGGCAAGCATTGCTGCATGATCCCATACATCACCCCTTCCCTCCATCTCGTCATTGGCCCTTATCTGGGCATGGCCGGCATGTTGACCGGTCAGGAGGCCGCAGCGGGACGGGGACGAAAGAGGCGCCATGGTATACATGTCTGAAAAGCGGACTCCCCTATCGGCCATCGCGTCTATATTCGGAGTCTCGATCTTCTGCTGCCCATAGCAGCCGAAATCTCCGTATCCGGCATCATCCATCATGATGAAGATGATATTCGGACGGGAATTCTTCTTAAGCGTTGCTCCCTTTGAGCAGGATGTGGCCCCTGCAAAAGCCAGTGCCGGCAGAGCCGCAAAGGGCAGTGCCAGCACAGGTTTTAGATAACTTTTCATAAATTATTCTGTTTCAGCTGCTTCTATTTCTTTCATTACCTCTTCAGCCTTGGCATAACCATTGGCTGGAGCACCCCACATAGAAAGGAGCACGAAGATAGCTATGACAGCAGTAACTACAACGGTGATGTATGCTCCGTTCCATCCGTAATGCTGAGCAACAAAGCCGAAACCGACACCCGAGACAATCGTACTCATGTAACCGAAGATACCGAGAATACCATTTGCAGTTGCGGACGCACGGTTGGTTGCATGCTGGGCGGCGCAGATTCCAAGAAGGGCCTGAGGGCCATAGATAAAGAATCCAAGGAAGAAGAACGGAATCATGAATACCCACCAGGAAGCCGTTGAAGGAATCTTCCAGAAGAGAAGGGCGCAGATAGCGACTCCAATCATGCAGACTGTGCTGGTGTGGTGGGCCTTGCTCTTGAAAATATGGTCAGTAGCCCATCCCCAGAAGAGCATGCCGAGGTTTCCGCCGACAAGTTCGAAGATAAGGCAGGTGGTAGTCGCATGAGCCATTGTCATTCCCTTGGACTCGGTGAGGATGGTAGGTCCCCAGTCAAGGAAGGCGAAACGGACGATATAGACAAAGAAATTGGTCACAGCGAGGGTCCATATGATTCTGTTCCCATAGACCTGCTTCTTTACAAATGCAGTGTGCTGAGCGGCCTCTTTGGGGCTCTGGACAATAGCTTTCTTCTTGCCTACAACCTCAGGAAGACCAACATCTGAAGGTGAATCCTTAAGGTTGAAGAAGAGCCAGATTGCGCCGACCAGTGCAACTCCTGCAGGAATCAGGAAGCACCATCTCCATGCCCCGAAATGGGCGGCGAAAGTAGCAACCTTGGGATCGGATATATCGACACCGAGATTATTGGCGATATTTGTCATTGTCGCCATATCGGCTGTCATATCGGTCCCGAGATGAGGCATTACAAGGTAGCCGCAAAGGGCCATCGCGATACCGGCTCCGATGGAATGTGACATGTTCCATATGGACATCTTCGTCGCAAGCTCGTTAGGACGGATCCACTGGGTCAGGGTCTTTGTGCAAGGAGGCACACCCATTCCCTGAAGGAAGCCGTTGATGAGCCACAGAACGCCCATCACATAAGCGAGGACAGATGCAATTGCAGCTGTATCACCCGCACTGCCGGCAATCTGGAGAACCCAGCCCGTCAGCATATCGGAGGTACCGAACAGGATATTGACTATCGCGCACAGCATCAAGCCCAGGCACATCACCTTTCGCGCACTGTTTCGGTCTGTGATAATTCCGACGACATAACGGGAAAGACCGTAGATGACTCCATGCAGAGTAAGGAAAAGTCCAAGCTGGGTCTTAGAGATACCGAAGTCGGCTTGAAGCCCCGGCATTGAGAATGAAAAGTTCTTCCTGACAAGATAGAAGATCGCATAGCCGATCATAGTCACTATGATCATGCGCCATGACCAGTAGCGATATTTTTTTTCTTGTGCCTCGTCCATTTGATAAAATCTATAATTATTAGTTTCAATATTTTGACAAAGTTAATAAATTTGCAAGTAATTCTGAATAATCAATATCGTAAAAATTATGACAGAGAACCACAATAAGATTCTTACCCCCGAACTAAAAGCCAAACTATCCAAAATCAAGCATCTGGCCCTTGACATGGACGGGACCATCTATCTCGGATCGCAGCTTTTCCCTTTCACCATAGATTTTCTCGATTCTATGGACAAGGCGGGGGTCGGTCATTCTTTCCTTACCAACAACCCCACAAAATCGGTCGCCGATTATCTTCATAAGCTCGAGGGAATGGGCATTAAAGCCACTGAGGACAATATGTACACTACCTCTCTCGCAGCTATCGACTATATAAAGAAGACCCACCCGAAGGCCAAGAGGCTCTTTATGCTCGGCACTCCGAGCATGGTCACTCAGTTCGAGAAAGCCGGTTTCGAGGCTTGCGCTGACGATCCCGACGATGTTCCCGATGTTCTTGTCGTTGCTTTCGACACGACTCTTGTCTATCCCCGTCTCTGCCGCGCGGCATGGTGGGCTTCCCAGGGCATTCCCTATGTAGCTACCAACCCTGACCGCGTCTGTCCTACCGACCAGAGGGTCGTTCTCGTCGACTGTGGTTCGCTCCAAAAGTGCATCGAGCATGCTACGGGACGCCGTCCTGACATAGTCCTCGGCAAACCCGATCCGACAATGCTCCAGGGGATAATGGACCGCCATGGTCTGAAACCGGAAGAAATAGCTATGATAGGAGACCGTATCTACACTGATACCGCAATGGCCCATAACGCCGGAGCCGTCGGAGTACTTGTCCTTTCCGGCGAGACTACTCTCGAAACCGCAGAGAAGGTTCGCCAGGACGCCGCTACCAATCCCAATCCTGAGTTCTACCCGCCGGATGTCATAGTCCGCGACATCAAAGAGCTCGGAGAATTGATCATCGAATCGAAAAAAGCTTAAAACAACAGTATTCTAAAATATAATTTACTGTTTTTCACCTATTTCCGGCCAAAGACTCTGTATCTTTGGCCGGATTGTTTTATTTGTTCTCCACTTAAATAAAAACTATGATATTCAAGGAACTGAGTCCCGAGGAAAGACCAAGGGAGAAAATGAAGGAAAGAGGTGTCGGGGCACTCTCGAATGCGGAGCTTCTGGCCGTAGTATTACGCTCGGGAACAGGCGGAGTAAGCGCACTGGAACTAGCCCAGAAACTGCTTTCTGATGCCGAAGGAAAGCTTTCAGCTCTCCATGGGATGTCCCTGGAAAGGATGTGCACCCACAAGGGAATAGGAGAGTTGAAAGCTCTCTCGGTAGTAGCAGCTCTTGAGCTTGGAAGAAGAATCGGAATGGAACCGACCACTCCTCAAAACAAACCGATAACGAAGGCGGAACAGGCGTATAGAATTATGATTCCGATAATGAGAAGCCTTGACCATGAAGAGTGCTGGGTTCTCTACCTCAACCGCCGGAACATCCTGACTACCAAGGAGATGATAAGTTCAGGAGACCTCGAATCCACTATCATCAACGATAAGTTCATCATCCGGAAAATGATAGAGCGGAAGGCTGAATCCATCATTCTTGTCCACAATCACCCATCCGGCGACCCCACCCCCAGCGCAGCCGATATCCACCAGACCGAAAGGCTAAGAAGATCGCTTTCCATTGTAGGTTTCGCCCTGTTGGACCATATCATCATCTCTTCAAACCGCTTTTTCAGTTTCTCGGAAGAAAGGACTGTCATAGTCTAAGTTTATTTGCTTTTTCGGGCGGAATTATTGATATTTGTTCTTGGATCAAAGAGTCTAGAACAATGAAAGTCATCAACATCGGGGAAGAGAATACTATTCTCAACACGTTCGTTGCAGAAATGCGAGACTATATTATCCAGAAAGACAGCCTTCGTTTCCGCACAAATCTTGAGCGCGTGGGCGAAATATTCGCCTATGAAATCAGCAAAAAACTGGAATACTCCGTGAAAGAGGTCCATACGCCTCTTGGTATCGCATCAGTGTCGACTATCGATTCGAAGCTTGTTGTCGCTTCAATTATCCGTGCCGGGCTTCCCCTCCAGAAGGGACTCTGCAACTTCTTTGACCACGCCGAGACCGCATTTGTCGCAGCTTACAGAAAATATGGGAAGGGCGACTATTTCGAGATTCGCTCTGACTACTGCACCACGACAGAGATTACAGGCAAAACTTTGGTCCTGGCTGACACCATGCTGGCTACAGGGTCTTCTATAGAGGTTTCCCTTAAATCGCTCATATCCTGCGGCGGAGAGCCTGTGCATACCCATCTTGTCTGTCCCATAGCAAGTTCCTATGCCGTAGACCATCTGATGCAGCTCTATGGAGACGAAGTCACTCTATGGACGGCGGCAATCGACGAAGAGCTTACAAGCCACAGCTACATCGTCCCGGGTCTCGGCGATGCCGGCGATCTTGCTTTTGGAGGTAAACTCTGACCCTTATAGCTCTCGTCTCAGGCGAGCCTTGGGAATATCCAATTGAGAACGATACTTGGCGATAGTTCGCCTGGCGACCTTGTACCCTTTGGCGGATAGAGCGTCGACGAGTTCATCGTCGGTCAGAGGATTATGCTTGTCTTCGTTGTCGACACAATCTTTGAGGACCTTCTTGATTTCCCTGGTCGAGACCTCTTCTCCTTCCTTGTTCTCAAGGCCTTCTGAGAAGAAGTATTTCAAGGGGAATACTCCGAAATGGGTCTCGATCCACTTGCTGTTGACAACTCTGGAAATCGTGGATATGTCAAATCCCGTCATCTCGGCAATATCTTTGAGCACCATCGGACGAAGATTGCTCTCGTCTCCATCCACAAAGAAATCGTGCTGGTATTCGATAATAGCCCTCATTGTACTCTCAAGAGTATTCTGCCTCTGGCGAAGGGCTTCAATGAACCATTTTGCCGAGTCTATCTTCTGCTTGACAAAGGTTGCGGCCTCTTTTTCGCTCCTCTGCTGGGAGGTCTTGCTGCTTTCTAGAATATCGGCATACTTTCGATTGATCCGAAGCTCGGGGACCGAGAATCTAGGCATCGAAAGGATGAACTCGCCCGCCTTGTAATCGAGGAGGAAATCGGGGATCACCTGCTGGGTCTGGTCCTCATAGGAATCATCGATCTGTCCCCCGGGAGAAGGATTGAGCTTCCGAATCTCCCTGAGCACATCCTGCATGTCATCCTTTGTAAGATGGAGCTTAGCCATCACTTTCTGGAAGTGCTTTCCTGTGAACTCGTCAAAGCATTCTCTCAGTACCAGGATAGCATTCTTGACCGATGGAGTCTGTTTTTTATCCTCCAGCTGGATCAGGAGACACTCTCTAAGGTCTCTTGCACCGACTCCGGAAGGATCGAACTGCTGAATAATCTTCAGCATCTTCTCAATCTCCTCGGTGTCAGTCTCTATTCCTGCCCTGAAGGCCATGTCATCGACAAGGGATTCAAGGTCGCGGCGAAGGTATCCGCCGTCATCAAGGCTACCTATAATAAATCTGGCGACAGCCCTTTCATGGTCAGTGATATTGACAAAACCGAGCTGCTCGAGTAGGCTCTGGGTAAAACTCTGCTTAACTGAGAAAGTATTGTATTCGGGACGCTCGTCTTTGCCCCAATTATTGACTTTGAGATTGTAGGAAGGGATATCGTCGTCGGAATAATTCGAATAAGCCTCCTCCATGCTGCCTCCGCCCTGTTCCTGCTCCTCCATCTCTGAGATAGATACATCCTTCGGCTCATCGGAATCGCGGCTTTCCGGAGTATCATCGACGACCGGATTGTTATTCAGCTCATCGCGCACATACTGCTCCAGTACCTGAACAGGCATCTCGATGAGTTTTATTGTCTGAATCTGAAGCGGAGATAGTTTCTGGACCTGTTTCTGGGTTACCTCCAGTCCCTGTTTAGCCATTGTCTAATCAAAGATTGCATCCGCATCGACCAGCGGGTAATTAATATTCTCCTTAATTATGAACGCGGAAGGATAGAGTATCTTGAGCTCATTAAATAACCTCAAAGCCTCATCCTTTGTCCTGAAATCGCCTACCGTCACCTTGAAATTAGGGCTCTCAAACGTGCGATACACGCGAAGTCCCGGATAATGACCCGCAATATAATGGGCAATTCCTTCGGATTTTGAACGCGCTGTACGGTCATTGTCATAGAAGACCCTGATCCTGTATCCCGACATAGTCTTCGAGGAATTACGCTCTACATGCTTCTGGAAGGCCGACTTGATTGCTGAAGACTGATTGATAGAGCTCTTGCCCACTCCCTTGGAAGACTGAATGATCATCATTATATCCTTACCCTGAAGGGTAGAGTCGATTGCTGCGGGAATATAGATAGTATCCGCGACCTCCTGGGCAGCGCATGGAAGAGCGACCGCCAGAAGAAGTATAAGGATTATTGCGAGTTTATTTTTCATTTCGCAAGATTTTTGAGGTCCAAATCATTGAACGAAAGAGTCTTTCCCATGCCATTCTGGAGTGTGACGCGGAGGTTGATATCTGCCGCAAGTCCTTCCAGGTCCTTTGTGGAAGCCAAGGTGAGAATCTCGACCACAGAAACCCCTTCTGCAAGAGTAGCCTTGCAAGGAAGTTCATATGTTTCCGAAGAGCGGGCCTTCAGGTTCAACTCTCCGGCTGTCAGATATCCCAAAGGACGCTCTCCCCTACGGACAACTCCCTCCACATCGGAAATAGTGAAATCCATTGCAGGATTGTCAATCCCCAAGGTCAGAATGCCCTCGCCCGATTTCATACTCGTCGGGACAAAATACTTTACTCCGACTGAGGTAATCTTTACATCCTTCATTTTCCTGATGCCCGAGCACCCGGAAAGCAACGACAGCATCAGCGTCAGCACCAAAAGGAACGATATTTTCCTGCTTGTTTTCATATATAGTATTCACAAAGATAAGAAAAAAATAGAGAATCCCTTTAAAAATCCTATATTTGCATTTACATGGACAGAAAATTATATATAGAGACTTACGGGTGTCAGATGAATGTAAGCGACACCGAAGTCATATTCTCAATACTCGGGAAGAAAGGTTACACAAGGACAGAAAGCATGGAAGAGGCCGATGTCATTCTCGCCAATACCTGCTCTGTCAGGGACAATGCCGAGCAGCGTATATGGGGAAGAATCGAGCAGTTCCGGAAGGTCAAGAAATCGACCGGAGCTATCATCGGTATAGTCGGCTGCATGGCTGAAAGGCTCAAGGACGAGCTTCTTGATACCAGAAAGGTCGACCTCGTGGTCGGGCCAGATGCATATAGGAGCCTTCCTGAGCTCTTGGAGGCCGTTTCTCCGGATTCTCCTCAGATCAATGTAACCCTCTCCAGAACAGAGACTTACGATGATATTTCGCCAGTCCGTACGGACAAGAGCGGCGTCTCCGCCTTCATCTCAATCATGAGGGGCTGCAACAATGTATGCTCATACTGCGTCGTCCCATATACCCGAGGAGCTGAAAGATCGAGAGACCCGAGGACGATTGTACGAGAGGCTTGCGAAGTATTCGAGGCTGGCTATCGGGAAGTCACCCTTCTCGGCCAGAACGTGGATTCATACCTATGGAAAGATGAGGAGAGGACTGTCGATTTCGCCGACCTTCTCGAGATGGTCGCAGCTGTCAGTCCGGACCTAAGGGTTCGTTTCTCCACCTCCCACCCAAAAGACATCAGCGACAAGGTCATCTATACGATGGCTGCTCATGAGAATATTTGCCGCCATATCCACCTTCCCGTCCAGTCCGGAAGCACCCGGATGCTTGAGAAGATGCGTCGGAAATATTCCCGCGAGTGGTACCTCGAAAGGGTCAAGAAGATTCGCGAGGTCATGCCGGATTGCGGTCTCACAACGGATGTTATAGCCGGATTCTGCTCGGAGACCGAAGAAGATCATAAAGCGACCATGAGCCTGATGGATGAGGTTGGATTCGACTGGGCGTTCATGTTCCAATATTCCGAAAGGCCGGGGACCCTTGCGGCCAGAAATTATCCCGACGACGTACCGCCCGAGGTCAAGACAAGAAGGCTCAATGAAATAATTGAACTTCAAGGCCGTAAGGGTCTTGAAAGCTATCGCCGCGACATTGGGAAACGCTTCCGCGTGCTCGTTGAAGGTCCTTCTAAGAGAGACCCTGGGCAGCTCTGCGGGAGGGCCTCAAACAATAAGATGTGCGTATTCCCCTCTGGCGGCCATAAAGTCTGCGACTATGTAGATGTCATCGTACGGGACTGCACAAGCGCAACTCTCATTTGCGATCTAGCATAAAAACCAAAACCACATAATTATGTCAGAAAAGTTCATTCTCGCCCTGGATCAGGGCACCTCAAGTTCAAGGGCGATAGTCTTCGACCATGAAGGAACGGTCCGTTCTGTCGCCCAGAAAGAGTTCACCCAACATTTCCCTAAACCGGGCTGGGTGGAGCATGATCCGAAAGAAATTTGGTCATCCGAGGCAGCTGTCATCGCTGAAGCAATAAGTGCAATCGGAGTGACAGGTAAAGATATCGCAGGTATCGGCATCACCAACCAGCGAGAGACGACGATTGTCTGGGACGCAGAGACCGGCGAACCCGTCTACAATGCGATCGTATGGCAGGACCGCCGCACTTCCGAATACTGTGATTCTCTTAAGGCTCAGGGACTTACCGATATGATTCGGGAAAAGACCGGTCTTATCGTGGATGCATATTTCAGCGGCACAAAGATTCGCTGGATACTTGAGAATGTCCCTGGGGCAAGGGAAAAGGCTGAACAAGGAAAACTTCGTTTCGGTACTGTCGACACCTGGCTTATATGGAACCTCACAAGAGGCGAAGTCCATGTCACCGATGTCAGCAACGCTTCCAGGACGATGCTATTCAATATCAAGACCTTGGAGTGGGACAAGGAGCTTCTGGAACTTCTTGGCGTTCCCGAGTCAATGATGCCTTCAGTGCGTTCTTCAAGCGAAGTTTATGGTCATACGACTACTACCCTATTCGCTCACAAGGTCCCCATCGCCGGTATCGCCGGTGACCAGCAGGCCGCCCTCTTCGGACAGATGTGCACGGAACCAGGATCGGTCAAGAATACCTACGGAACAGGCTGCTTCCTCCTTATGAACACCGGAGAAAAGCCTATCATGTCGAAGAATAACCTTCTCACCACCATTGCATGGAAAATAGGAGAAAAGGTCAACTATGCTCTTGAGGGCTCGATTTTCGTAGGCGGTTCGGTTGTCCAGTGGCTTCGCGACGGCCTCGGCATCATAAAATCTTCCTCAGAGATAGAGGCTCTCGCTTTGAGCGTTCCGGATAATGGCGGAGTCTATTTTGTTCCCGCCCTCACCGGAATGGGAGCCCCCTATTGGGATCAATATGCCCATGGAGTAATCTGCGGCATAACCCGCGGCACCACCGCTGCCCATATCGCCCGCGCCGCACTTGAAGGAATCGCATTCCAAACGATGGATATAGTCGGAGCTATGGAGAAGGATGCCGGCGTGCACCTTGCTGAGCTCAAGGTGGACGGAGGTGCATCCAGAAACAATCTAATGATGCAGTTCCAGTCCGATATCCTGAATTCATGGGTAGTGCGCCCGAGAGTCACAGAGACTACAGCAATGGGTGCTTGCTACCTTGCAGGACTTGCTGTCGGATACTGGTCAAGTCTCGACGAGATCCGCTCCCAGTGGCAGGCAGACCGCATTTTCACTCCTTCTGGAGCCGATGTTTCCGCGCAGAAAGCAGGCTGGGCGGATGCTATTTCAAGGACAATCAACAAATAACGCTATGCTGACCAAATGTATATTTGAATTCATCGGCACTCTCGTGCTGGTACTCCTTGGCGACGGTGTGTGCGCCAATGTAACCCTCAATAAATCAAAGGCCCAGGGAGCAGGATGGGTGGTTATCGCCCTAGCTTGGGGCTTCGCCGTAATGGTAGGCGTACTCATCGCCGGCCCCTATTCCGGAGCCCATCTAAACCCGGCAGTAACTCTGGGACTTGCAATCGCAGGCAATTTCGCATGGAACGAAGTACTCGGCTACATTGTAGCCCAGATGCTCGGAGGATTCGTAGGCGCTTGCCTCGTCTATGTCTTTTATAAAGACCATTACGATGCTACTTCCGACAACCCCGATGCTATGCTCGGCACATTCTGTACCATGCCAGCAATATGGAGCCCGTGGCGCAACTTCCTCTCAGAAATGATTGCTACTTGCCTTCTCGTATTTGCCATCATTGCCCTCGCAGTAAGCGGAAATGCATTCACCGTAGGAGGGACGACAGCTACTACGGGTGCTCTTGGAGCATTCCCTGTAACCTGCGTCATCATGGCACTCGGCATGTCCCTCGGCGGTACTACAGGTTATGCAATGAACCCTGCCCGCGACCTTAGCCCCCGCTGCGCCCATGCTGTCCTCCCCATAAAAGGAAAACGCGATAGCGGCTGGTCCTACAGCTGGGTACCCGTCCTCGGCCCGATGGTCGGCGGCGCCCTCGCTGCAGGCCTTGCTCTTCTAGTCTTTTAACCTCGCAGCAAGCAAAAAAATACCTTCCGCTCTTCTTCGTTTGAGCGGAAGGTATTTTCTTGTTGAGAACTATGTTAGAACAAATAAACTGCTCCTATAGAGAGGTCTGGGACAGAAATGACATCGTCAAGATCCACTACCGCCTTGATTTTATTTCTCATATTAAAATCCGTAGACATCGAGACTGATACGAAATCAAGACTCGTCCTGAGAAGAAATCTCTGAGAGAGTTGATAAGTCATTACAGGGACCAGTTTGAGCCCTATCTGGGTTGACGAATTGCCGTCCTGCTCAGGAACAATAAATGCTCCTGCTTCTGCCCAAAGGCTCATTTTACCGAAATCCACTGCTCGGTAGGCAAAATATGTCCTCATCGAAAAAAGAGTGGTTCCATATTTCGTTTTCTTATATATGTTCTCATGCTCTGGATCCGACTCATGTGTCTCGGAATGCATGTAGCTTTTTCCATATGAAGCCCTAAGGCCTACCGCCATCTTGTCTTTGAATATTCTTCCGACCTCGGGAGAAATACAATAGCTCCAAGATTTTTCAACATCCATTTCAGATGCCGACCCTGCCAGATATCCTCCGACATACCACTGTGCGCTCGCCGGAATCGCCATCAGCGCCACAATCAAAACAATAAATAATTTTCTCGCCATCGCGCTCATTTTTTAACTTTCAACCACTGATTCAACTATAATCTTTTTATTTTCTCGTTTCAACGTCACTAAAACCCTTCCGCTCTCATACGTTTCCGTTTTGGGCAGGAATAGCCTATATGCGACATCTACTTGCATGCAATCTTTTGTATGAGTAATGATATGAGAAGTGCCACCCTCGTCAAGGCAACTTGTTGCTGTATAACAATAATTTGGCGATATAGGCATTTCATATGACTCCCATTCCAATTTACCGTCCGGGTAAATAGAACCTGAGAAAGAAAACGGCCAAACAATCGCTTCCTTTTCATAAAAGTCTATGACATGACCATCAATAGGTACGGTGTAATCATCGACAAACTGGACCGGCACCGATAAATCGCAATGAAGATGATATCCTTGAATAGGGCCACTAATGCAACTAAAACTCACATATGCCTTTCCGCGCGCGCGCTCCTCAAAACTCCGAAGCTCATCAAATAGTAACGCCTCTTTTCCGTCATTATTCAGATCAAACAGCCTCGTAGGGTCATCTTCCCATACCATATCGGTGACTATATATTCTCCGTCAAGACCCGAAAGAGTATTATTTGCTTGTTCAGTAGGTCGGAAAGGATCATATGTATTGCAACATGGTATCAAGAAGCATACCGATAATATGGCAACTATAAACTTTGACCTTTTCATACAAACTACTTTATTTTAACAATTACTACTTAATGGGCGGCAAAAGTAGGAAAAAACAAAGACCTGAAAAAATCAAAGTCGGTGAACCTTACATATTAGCCCGTGAACCTTACATTTTACCGGGTGAACCTTACATTTTGGGGGTTGAACCTTACACCACCATATTGATGACATAGGTTATTGGGATGTGGCACTAAGGCCGGTTAGATGAAGCGGCAAAAACCCAATCTCATCCATGAAAACCCGCCTTTTTCATGGACGAAATGGCAAAATCATAATCTCATCCACGAAAACCTGCCTTTTTCATGGACGAAGCGGCAAAACCCAATCTCATCCATGAAAACCACACTTTTTCATGGACGAAGTGGCAAAAACTCAATCTCATCCACCAAAACCTGCCATTTTCGTGGACGGACATGCCACAAACACTAGCTCGTAATAGTTCGGGGAAAGGGGAAGAATATAGTTCGGAAGAGAAAGGTATGTAGTTTGGGAAGGGGGAAAAAAGCTCAGGAAGGGAAAGTATAATGTCTGGGCGAAACTGCCAACCAAAGCAAATAACTGCCAACCAAAGCTAAAGACTTCCAATCATAGTAAGAAACGAAATCCAATCGAAAAGGATAGATGACTGTAAGTCTCGTATTTATCTTTATCCAACTTGATAGTCTCCGAGGCTCCGGCTGAATTGTAAAGGGTGTATGACGTACACGTTCCAGTCACTAAAGAGATTGTGGCGCCAAGGGCGAAATGCTTTGTAATGGAGAAATCATACCCGATATCGCCCAAATGACCAAGAGTGCCTCCTTTAATCTTAAACTTTTCAAATATTACAGCATCGTCAACCATTCCGAGATATCCAAGGCCATAGTTGATATAAAAAGCATTACGTGCATCGGGGCTAAGCCATCTGTAAGAAAGGAACGGGCCCACGAAGTTAAGATTCATTTCTTCATGGAAAGTTCCCTTCCGGGTTGATCCGTCTTGGAAAGATAATGAACTAACGAAATTCGCAGAGTAATGGCTGTTGCTATATCTGACACCGAGGCCCAACGCCTCTGAGAAGAAATAGGTCACATCAGCACTATAGCAAGATCCTTTTTTTAGATCCTTCTGAAACTCTGTCATCTCAGATCCTTGTGAATTGTCCACCTTGCCCAATTGATATGCAAATCCTCCCTGAACAGCAATCCTAAAAGAAGGAATCGATTTGTCAACAGTCCGGTCCGATGATACGATGCTCTGAGCATTGACAATTCCTGTCAACGCCAAAGAGACAGCAAAAAGAGCGATAATTCTTTTCATGGCTTATTCTGAATCTTGAATTAACGAATATTCACTTTTACCTTCCGCAAAGGAAACCTGTTCGATCAATGGTCTTCCGACAAAAGCTCCCACAGTAACAGAGCATCTGATATAATATTCATGACCCGGCTCTATATGAAGGGGAATAGATGCTTTGGTCTCTGTCCGTGCCCATATTTCATAGTCGCCCTCCTTATATACCTTCACTTCGGCCTTTGTGTTCACCTTTGCCCTGTAGACCTTCGTCTCTCCTATCGACACATCATAATTGATAAGAGCTCCTGCGCCTGAATGACGATAAAAGTATAGAACTGCATAATCCGGATGATCGGAGAGAATATTCTCTTGAGTAGTAACGATGGAAGAAGGATCCTCTATATAAAGAATATCAGCAAAGATCCTGTGGACCGAACTGTAAAAATCCGGAGTCTGATGCTGATTGATTTTAATCGCATTGCCCCCTGCCTTACGGGCTTGTTCCTTTGCCAGTTTGAGGACCTCGTCATATGAGCCGTTAGAAGAAGCCGTGAATCCGGTGTCCCCTATCTTGACCGTTCCCAGAATAATAGCCTCGGTAGGCAACTCATCGTATGTTTCAAGAACCAGAACTTCTTGATCCTCAGAAAGAGGTGCATACTGAGTACTTACATTGGATATCACCTTTGGAGAGCATCCAATAAAAATGAATGCCATTAATAAAGTCAGAACTACAGAGATACGAGTTTTCATAAATAAAGCGGTTTTGCCAAATATACAAAAATAATCCGGCTCTGCAAAAGAGAGTCGGATTATCATATTATGAAGACTCAAATTAGTCGCTGAGGGAGAAGCGCTTGAATGAAAGCACCTTAGCCTCTTTATCAACTGCTGCAAGGGCGGCCTTTACGGTCTCCTTGTTGTCGCTAAGCTGATACTCCTGCTCCTCGAGAGTATTCTCCTTGAGGAACTTCTGGATACGACCGTTGGCAATGTTCTGGATCATCTGCTCGGGGAGGTTGGCAGCCTTTTCGGCGCCGACCTTAGCGATGATTTCGCGAGCCTGCTGAGCCTGCTCTGCGGTAAGCCAACCCTTAGCGGTGTTGGACTCGATATGATCCTCGCTATCAACATGTGCAGGATTGATACCAGCCTTCTTGAGAGCTGCATCGACAGCCTTCTGGACCTGCTCGTCGCGAGTCTTCTGGATAGCGACTGTGCGCTCGGACTCAATAACCTCAGCGGGAACTGAAGCAGCGTCTACAGCTACAGGATTCATGGAAGTAACCTGCATTGCAATACCGCGGGCGATAGAGGCGGGAACCTCTTTATTGAAAGCGACGATTGCACCGAGCTTGCCGTTGAAATGGACATACTCAGAGACAAACGGAGCCTCGAGAGAGCCATAATAAGCAAGGACATGCTTCTCACCGGTCTTTCCAGCCTGGTTGGTGATGTCTTCCTCAACGGTATAACCGTCTGAAAGCTTCTCAGCCTTGAGAGCCTCTGCGTCAGCAGGGAATTTAGCGATTGCAGCATCTGCAATCTCACCTGCGAGCTTCTTGAAATCGGGAGTTGCAGCCACGAAGTCAGTCTCGCAACCGAGGCAAATGAGGATAGCCTTTCCGCCTTCTACGCGGGAAAGAACTGCACCCTGGGTAGTCTCATTGTCACCACGCTTGGAAAGAGTGGATTTACCTTTCTCGCGAAGGATCTCTACGGCGCGCTTGAAATCGCCTTCAGCTTCGGTAAGGGCGTTCTTGCAGTCCATCATACCGGCGCTGGTCATGTCGCGGAGCTTCTTGATATCTGCTAATGCGATTGCCATAATTCTTTGTTTCTAAATTGTTAATTACTCAGCTTCTGCTTCCTCAGCAGCGGGGGTCTCAACCTTTGCGGCGCGACGGGGACGGAGCTTCTTTGCACCCTTCTCTGCCTGCTGCTCGGCAACCTCAGCCTCTGCATCGGTCTTTTCCTTCTCGAGCTTTCTCTCTTCGAGTCCTTCCTGAATAGCGGCGCAGAGGATGTCCATAATCTTCTCGATGGACTTCGTTGCATCGTCATTAGCCGGAATCACATAATCAATCGGAGTGGGATCGCAACATGTATCAACCATAGCGATAACCGGGATGTTCAGACGATTAGCCTCTTTAACGGCGTTGGCCTCTTTCTGGACGTCTACTACGAAGATTGCTGAAGGAAGACGGCTCATATCCTTGATGGAACCGAGGTTCTTCTCAAGTTTAGCCCTCTGGCGCTCCACCTGGAGACGCTCTCTTTTAGCGAGTTTTTCGAAAGTACCATCTTCTTTCATTTTGTCGATGGTATTCATCTTCTTGACTGCTTTGCGGATGGTGGGGAAGTTGGTAAGCATACCACCTGCCCATCTCTCAGTCACTGACGGCATATTTACGGACAGAGCTTTTTCAGCTACTACCTCTTTGGCCTGTTTCTTTGTAGCCACAAAGAGAATCTTGCGTCCTGCACGGGCAAGATCCTTCATGACCTCGGCGGCCTCGTCAATCTTGACGACTGTCTTGTGCAGGTCAATGATGTGGATTCCGTTCTTCTGGTCGAAGATATACGGAGCCATCTTAGGGTTCCATTTGCGGGCAAGATGTCCGAAATGAGCACCTGCATCAAGCAATTCCTGGAAATTTGTTCTAGACATTTCGTTGTAATTGTTTGTTTTTTAACTCTTTCTGTCAATCCCGAAGTAATGGTCTTTCCCAGTCTTCGGAATTTTCCGCAGTCTCGGCAATCTTTCGGTAGCTCGGGAGGATTCACATCCTCGCACTGAGGTCTGAAGATTTGACAGAATAACCGGACTGTGCAATTTTGTAAATCGTGCAGTACGTCAAAAAATTAACGCTTGCTGAACTGGAAGCGACGACGTGCGCCAGGCTGACCGGGTTTCTTTCTCTCGACCTCGCGTGCATCGCGGGTAAGGAAGCCTGCGGCCTTAAGGGTTGAGCGATAAGCCTCTTTATCGATCTCGCAAAGAACGCGGGAGATTCCGAGTCTTACTGCCTCAGCCTGACCTTTGGTGCCTCCGCCTACGAGAGTGACCTTAACGTCAAACTGACCTGCGGTACCCGTAACTTCGAAAGGCTGGTTGACAATGTACTGAAGAGTCTCCTCCTTGAAGTAGTCGGCGAGCTCCCTGCCATTGATAACGATGTTGCCTTTTCCGGGGACTGCATAAACACGAGCGACTGCTGATTTACGTCTTCCAAGGGCGTGTTTCTGTTCCATGTGCTCTGTTTAAATTTCGTTTAACTTGATTGGTTTGGGGTTCTGTGCCTGGTGCGGATGCTCCGGACCTGCATAGACGTAGAGATTGTTGATGAGCTTGTCACCAAGACGGTTCTTAGGGAGCATTCCCTTGACCGATCTGCGAATGAGTTCTTCAGGTCTCTTTGCGAGAATCTCGCGAGGGGTGGTGAAACGCTGTCCGCCCGGATAACCGGTGTAACGTGTATACACCCTGTCAGTCATCTTCTTGCCGAGGAGGCGGATCTTCTCTGCGTTTACTACGATAACATTGTCACCGCAGTCCACGTGGGGAGTGAAACCTGCCTTGTTCTTTCCACGAAGGACAAGAGCAACCCTCGATGCAAGACGACCAAGTACGAGATCAGTCGCGTCAATGACCACCCATTCTTTGTTCACAGTAGCCTTGTTGAGCGATACTGTTTTGTAGCTAAGTGTGTCCACTGTCTTGATCTTTAATGGTTTATAAATTAATGTTGCGTTCCCTACACTTCATAGGGGGTGCAAAGGTACGAAATTTTTTCAGTTTTCCAAAATCATATTTCAAATACTCCAGGAAGCTGATATTTTAATGAGGAAAACCGTTGCAACTTAAATTCCAATAAAGTAACTTTGTATGATAATACAAAACTGATAGTACATATGAAACTCGATGGAAGACGCGAAAGCGGTAACGTAGAAGACAGGAGAAGAGGCGGAACCGCCGGAACTGTCGCCGGCCTTGGTCTCGGAGGAATACTCGTTGTTGGACTTATTACCCTTCTTATGGGTGGCAACCTCGGAGATGTAGTCCAGAATGTCCAGAATATGGGCGGAATAGGAGCCCAGACAGAGCAGACACCCCAGGAATTCACTGCTGAAGAAGAAGCCCTTGCAAAGTTCTCAAGACAGATTCTTGCGAGTACGGAGGATATCTGGAGTGCCTATTTCAGGCAAAACAGGCTTGGTACATACCGCAACCCAACCCTTGTCCTATATACCAATGCGACCTCTACCGCTTGCGGTACCGGGCAGGCGGCGATGGGACCGTTCTACTGCTCGGGAGATGAGAAGCTCTATATCGACCTCAGTTTCTTCTCGACAATGAAGCGTTCTCTCGGAGCCGACGGAGATTTCGCCTACGCTTATGTCATCGCCCATGAGGTAGGACACCATGTCCAGAACCTTCTCGGCACTCTTGGACAGGCCCATCAGCAGATGGCCCGCATGTCCAAGGCTGACGCCAACAGGGTAAGCGTCCGAATCGAGCTTCAGGCAGACTTCTACGCAGGCATTTGGGGCCATTATGAGAGCAGGAGCTTCGGTTCCCTCGACGACAATGACATAATGGAAGCCATCAACTGCGCTTCGAAGATCGGAGATGACTACCTCCAGAAGAAGTCGCAGGGTTATGCGGTAGAAGAGTCTTTCACCCATGGCACAGCACAGCAGAGAATGAGGTGGCTAAAGAAAGGCCTCACCACAGGAGATATCAGCCAGGGCAACACTTTCAGCCTGTCTGACAGCCAGCTTTAAACATCGGCCGCAAGGCCACTCGATACATATATGAGTAAACATTTTACACTCCCTTATGACGGCGGGCTCATCGAAAAGGGCCTGCCAAAAGGTATTCTTCACTCTTATGAGAAGATTACCACTGAAATCTATTCCGAATCAAGAGACGCTTCCAAGGCTATTGCGGACATCATCGTTGATGCAATCAATTCCGCGCCGAAGGAGCGCCTTTTCAAATTGGGCCTTACAACAGGCGCCACCCCAGTTTCCCTCTACCATGAGCTTGCAAAAAGATTCCAGGCAGGGAAAGTCTCATTCCGCGGCGTGGAAATCGTATCCATTGACGAGTACTATCCCGCCAAGAAATCCGAGGCCCAGAGCCGCAATCATTTGCTTCATGAGTCTCTTATCGACAGGATTGACATACTCAAGGAGAATGTCCATATCCCTGACGGCACCGTCTCTCAGAGCAAAGTATCCGAATACTGCGCAGAGTTTGACAAAATTGCCCGAGGAATCGACCTCCTTGTAATCGGTGTCGGAGAGAAAGGACAGATCGGTTTCAATGAGGCTGGAAGCACAGAAAAGAGCCGCACCCGTACGGTCAGGTTCCCCTACCCCTCCAGAAAGCGCCAGGCGCGTAACTTCAACGGCGACATCGCCGCCACCCCTGCAAGTGCTATCACTATCGGTATCAGCACCATGCTCTCTGCCTCCAGGATAATCCTGATGGCATGGGGAGAGGACAAGGCCCAGGCAGTAAAGGATATCGCTGAAGGAGAAGTAAGCTCGACCTGCCCGGCTTCGTTCCTTCAGCATCACGACAACATCACCCTGTACGTGGATGAGAACGCAGCTTCACTCCTTACCAGAGTGACGGCTCCATGGCTCGTAGGTCCCTGCGACTGGACTAGGAAATTTATCCGTAAAGCTGTCGTTTGGCTTTGCCAGACCGTCGGAAAGCCTATCCTCAAACTCACTGAAAAGGACTATCTTGAGAACGGTCTTGGAGAACTCCTCGAGAAATTCGGTCCTTTCGACAAGATCAACATAGAGGTTTTCAACGACCTTCAGCATACTATCACAGGCTGGCCGGGAGGAAAGCCCAATGCGGACGACAGCACTCGCCCGGTAGCAGCTGCTCCCTATCCCAAGACCGTCCTTATCTTCTCTCCTCACCCGGATGACGATGTCATTTCGATGGGAGGAACATTCATCCGACTTGCCACCCAGGGCCACGATGTCCATGTCGCCTATGAGACTTCCGGCAATGTCGCCGTTCATGACGACGTAGTGCTTCAGCACATGGACGCCGCATTCCAACTCGGTTTCGGCGACCGTTTCGATGAAGTCAAGAAACTAATCGACAGCAAGAAGCCGGGCGAGCCCGAACCACGGGAGCTTCTCAATATCAAAGGCGCCATCCGTCGCAGCGAGGCCCGCGGAGCCGTCCGCTCCTTCGGCCTCAATGACAACACCAATGCCCACTTCCTCAACCTCCCCTTCTATGAGTCCGGCGGAGTCAAGAAACTCCCGCGCACGCAGGCGGACATAGATATTATAAAGGAGCTTATCACTAAACTTAAGCCTCATATGATCTTCATGGCAGGAGACCTTGCTGACCCTCATGGAACTCATAGGGTCTGCACCGAAGCTGCCCTGGAGGCCATCGAGCAGCTCAAGGAGGAGGGTCAGGAGTGGCTGAGAGAGACCACCATCTGGCTCTACAGAGGCGCATGGATGGAGTGGGAGCTCGGAAGGGTGGATATGGCCGTTCCGCTAAGTCCCGATGAACTCATCAAAAAGCGCCATGCCATCTTCCACCATCTCTCACAGAAGGACATCGTTCCCTTCCCCGGTGACGACCCGAGAGAATTCTGGCAGAGGGCTGAAGAGCGCACCCAGAATACCGCCCGCCTTTATGACGAACTGGGCATGGCCGAATACCAGGCAATAGAAGTTTTCCTTAAATTGTATTAAAACCACTTGAAATAATGAAAGTAATAATCAGAGACACTCAGCACGAGGCTTCCATCTGGGCAGCCCACTACATCGCATCGAAAATCAAAGCCAAAGCCGCCGCTACGGACCGTCCGTTCGTAATCGGACTCGCTACGGGATCAACCCCGATCGAGACATATGCAGAGCTTATCCGCATGTACAAGGCAGGTGAGATATCATTCAAAAATGTAATCTCATTCAACATGGACGAATATGTCGGTCTCCCCGTAGAGCACCCGGAGAGCTACCATTCATTCATGGACAAATACCTCTTCAACCATATCGACATTCCACGCGAGAACATCCATCTTCTCGACGGAAACGCTCCCGACCTTGAGAAAGAGTGCTCAGAGTACGAGAAAAAAATCGTCGCTGCCGGAGGTATCGACCTTTTCCTCGGCGGAGTCGGCGAGGACGGCCACCTCGCTTTCAATGAACCCTTCTCTTCTCTCCAGTCCAGAACTCGCGTAATGACTCTTACCTATGACACCCTCCTTGTCAACTCCCGCTTCTTTGACAACGATGTCAATAAAGTTCCGAAACAGGCGATGTCCGTAGGCGTAGCAACCGTTCTCGACGCCAAGGAAGTACTTATTCTCGCCTTCGGTCACAAGAAGGCTCGCGCAATCCAGATGGCAGTTGAAGGTCCCATGACCCATGTATGCACCCTCTCCGCACTCCAGAACCACCCCGCAGGAACAGTAGTCGTTGACGAACTTGCAGCAGGAGAACTGAAGGTCAATACATATAAATATTTTAAGGCAATCGAAGAAGCCGAGAACAAATGAAAACCTATATTGAACCACAAAGAGAACTGCCCGTAAGAGCAGATGTTGACATTCTCGTCGTTGGCGGCGGTCCTTCCGGGGTCATGGCCGCAAGAGCGGCTGCCCAGAGCGGCAAAAAAGTTATGCTCATCGAATCCAGAGGCTATCTTGGAGGCAACCTTACCCTAGGACTTCCGATTCTTGCCTATCTCGACGTCAACGGCAAACAGTGCATAAAGGGCTATGCCCAGGAATTGATCGACCGCCTCGCCGAAAGAGGCTGTGCCGGTCCCCATGTCCCTTGCAAAAACCATATGTCCCTTACCATCATCGATCCCGATGAGGTAAAGAGTGTCCTCCTCGAGATGGTCCAGGAAAGAGGCGTAGAGGTCCTGATGTATGTCTTCTGCTCCGCAGCAATAATGGAAGGCAATACAATCAAGGGAGTTATTATCGAATCCAAGGCCGGACGCGAGGTAATCTTCGCAAAGACCGTGATTGACTGCACCGGCGACGGAGATGTAGCTACAAGGGCGGGAGTCGAAATGCACAAGGGAGACGAGAATGGAGGCATGCAGCCCCCTACCCTTATGTACTCTGTCCGCAAAGTTGACATGGCCGCTTTCCGTGATGCCCTTGTCAATCACAGCGACGTTTTCGATATGGACGTAATGCCTCCTGAGCAGTTTGCAAGGCGTTATTTCATTACTGTAGGTCTTCGCAACCAGATCAAAAAGGCGATTGAAGACGGCCTCGATATTCCTGTAGCCAGGACTATCCTCATCACCGGATTGAAAGATGATCAGATCTGGGTCAACATGTCTCGCGTAAGCGGAGTTGACAGCACCCTCCCGGAAAGCTACACCCACGGAGAGATCGAAGCCCAGAAGCAGATCAAGATTCTCAACAAATACCTCAGGGGCTATGTTCCCGGTTTCAAGGATATGGAGGTGGAGAGGGTAATGCCCTTCCTCGGCATCCGCGAAAGCCGCGTAATGGTAGGTAAATATGTCCTCACTGCAGAAGACATCCTTTCTTCAAAGAGGTTCGATGACGTCATCACTGTTGCCGGCTATCCCGTTGACATCCACCACTCAACCGGTGCAGACTGTACGATGCTATTCGCAAAGGATAATCACGACATCCCCTACCGCTGCCTCATTCCGGAGAAAGTTGAAGGACTCCTCGTCGCCGGCCGCTGCTCCTCATTCACCCATGAGGCCATGGCAGGCACCCGCGTAATGTCCACCTGCATGGCTCTTGGCCAGGCTGCCGGCACTGCAGCAATGATCGCCCTCGAAGACGGAGTGCTTCCGTCCGAGGTCGATGTCAAAAAGGTACAGAAAAAGCTCCTCGAAGAAGGAGCTTTCCTGGGATAGTATTACCAATTAAGGGTAAGTCCTAAAGGGGTCGCATGGAGGGAAACCTTCGACGACCCCTTTATTCGTGAGGTATTGAAGACAAATCTCTCAAGTCCATAATTGAAAAGGAGAGCTCCGACGCCGATGGTAGCCATAGGAAAAGCCCAATCACGGTCACCGGTTGGAACCACCTCTCCACCCTCGAGAGTCGTTTCTACCCACCAGGCGTGCTTGTCAAGCCAGAACTTTCCGCCGACTGCCGCTCCTACTCCGGCAGCCATGAGGCCGATGTCGGCAATACGACGGGTCTTGAGACTGCTGATTTTGAGCTGTATCGGTTCTGTCTTTTTCATACCTGAAACACCTGCAATAATGTCGTAGATTCCGAAAACGGCAGTAGCGGCACCGAATATCTCACCGGTAATCGGCCAGGTATAAAGATGGGCGAACTTAACGTTTTTTGCCCCGTCGACAGGTGTTGTCCCATTATATGTCGTACAATCCCTGTAGAATGAATATCCTGCAAGTGCTCCGCCTCCTACGAGCTGTCCTACGCCCGTCCAGAACTGCGCGTTGGCTGGTTTATAACTGGTATAAAATGCTTCATCACCGATTTTCGCCTGGACTTCGGCCCCGTGGAACTGCGCCATTGCCGGCAATCCAAGACATAGGAAAAGAATCATCACTAACAACTGTTGCTTTCTCATACTCTACTATTTAAATAACTGATTTTCATATTATTTCATAGTTCCTCCTACTATATCCAGGATCTCGGAAGTAATCTTTTGCTGACGTCCCTTATTATATTCAAGGGTAAGTTCATCAAGAAGGTCCTCTCCATTATCGGTAGCAGTCTGCATCGCTACAGTACGTGCAGCATGCTCCGCCGCCTGGCTGTCAAGAAGGACAGTATAAATCTTTAATCTCATCGTCTTCGGAAGCAGCTCTTCAATGAGCTCGGGGACAGAAGGCTCCACGATATATCCCGAAACTTCAGTGTCGGATTCACTTTCCGGAGCGGGATAATCATCTACTTCTGACTCGACCTTGAGGGGAATCCATGTTTCCCGAGTCACAGTTTGAGTACCCGTTGAGACAAAATGATTGTATATCAATTCAATACGGTCAAACTTCCCTTCCAGATAATCCTGAATCAGAGAAGATGCCAAAGCCGCTGCTCCACTGTATTCAGGGCTGCCGGAGAGGGCTACAGGATCCGATGGCATCTCGGTATTCTCCTTCCCGATCTTTCTCATGGACTCTATCATCTTCCGGCCCACAGAGAAGACAGTAACTCTTACACCCTTAGCCTCGTATTCCCTTACAGTCTCCAAGACCTTTCTCACCGCATTGGCGTTGAACCCGCCGCAAAGAGACGAATTGGAAGCAAAGGCTATGATTGCAACCGATTGAATCTCAGGTCTTTCTCCAGTAAACTGTGCGGAAGGGCCACGGTGTGCCATAAGGGTTGAGAGCATCTCTTGAAGGGCACTCTGATAAGGAAGCATATTCCCAATAGCCTGCTGTGCCTTACGAAGCTTGGCCGAAGATACGAGCTTCATCGCCGAAGTAATCTTCAGCGTGCTTTTTACAGAGCCGATGCGACCCTTTATTTCCTTCAGCGACGGCATAAGCTACATTCCTGCGACAACATTTTCCGCTTCACTCACTATAATCGCCTCTATCTCCGGAGTAAACTTTCCTTCCGAAAGGGGCGTGAGGACGTCTTCGGAGTGGGTTGCCCTCATCCTATTGAGGAAAAGATCCTGAAACTCACGGACCTTTGAGATAGGAATATCTTTCATAAGAGCATGGGTACCGCAATAAAGAACGGCTACCTGCTCCCCTACCGGCATCGGATGGTACTGTGGTTGAATCAGAAGCTGGTTGTTCTTTCGTCCCTTGTCCAGTGTTGCCGCCGTCACCTTATCCATATCGGAAGAGAACTTGGAAAATGCTTCCAGCTCATTGTACTGGGCCTGGTCGATTTTAAGCGTACCCGCAACTTTTTTCATACTCTTCACCTGGGCGCTTCCTCCTACGCGGGACACGGAGATTCCAACGTTAATCGCAGGGCGGATACCCTGATTGAAGAGGTTGGCTTCGAGGTAGATCTGGCCGTCTGTGATGGAAATCACATTGGTAGGAATATAGGCCGAGACATCTCCTGCCTGTGTTTCGATAATAGGAAGGGCGGTAAGGGATCCACCTCCCCTGACCTTCCCTTTCAAGGACTCGGGAAGGTCGTTCATCTTCTCTGCAACTTCCTGCTGGTCAATTATTTTCGCAGCCCTTTCGAGGAGTCTTGAGTGGAGATAAAATATATCTCCAGGATATGCCTCGCGGCCGGAGGGGCGACGGAGGATAAGGGAAACCTCGCGGTATGAAACGGCCTGCTTCGAAAGATCGTCATAGATGACAAGGGCATGGCGGCCTGTATCGCGGAAGAACTCACCGATAGCAGCACCTGCGAAGGGAGCATAATACTGGAGGGCGGCAGGATCAGCAGCAGTAGCGGCTACAACTATTGTATAATCCATTGCTCCCTTTTCCCTGAGGGTATTGACAATGGATGCAACCGTACTTCCTTTCTGCCCAACTGCCACATAGATACAATAAACAGGCTTGCCCTTAAGGAACTCCGACCTCTGATTGATTATGGTATCTATTGCAATTGCCGTTTTCCCTGTCTGACGGTCACCGATTATAAGCTCCCTCTGGCCGCGCCCTATAGGAATCATGGCGTCAATCGCCTTAAGACCTGTCTGGAGAGGCTCGCTGACCGGCTGACGGAAGATAACGCCGGGAGCCTTCCTTTCAAGAGGCATATCGGTTTTCGCTCCGCCGATGGTTCCCAGTCCGTCGAGGGGATGACCTAGAGGATCGAC